>ERZ791746.901-NODE-901-length-22951-cov-3.156316_pt1 | contig 22951 bp, 27 predicted proteins | sample MGYA00510038_ERZ791746 | MGnify/ENA primary metagenome ERZ791746 (study PRJEB30046, sample SAMN00792018) | human gut metagenome | study: EMG produced TPA metagenomics assembly of the A metagenome-wide association study of gut microbiota in type 2...
TTTCTGAGCGTGCTGCACCAGTCCTGCCGGTGTTTTTCCTGTTACGATTGGCATTGTTCATCATCCTTTCTTTCCATATTGTTCTGACCGTCAAATCCTTTTTTCAACCTGCCTGCGATGCTGTGCTGTTTGATGAGCTGATTGAGGCAGACCGCAGCCGCTGCCAAAACATACCCCTGCCCGATGCTGACAGCAACCAGAATTACCCACTGCATCCAATTTGTCGGCTCGCAGGATGCCACCGACACCAGAGCGGACAGAAAGATTCCAACTACACACAATACGGTCGGAATCAGCGTGTCATCGATCCGGATCGAGCGTTTGATGATACTTCCCAGCGCATACAAGCAAGGAACCAGCCACACCGTTTCCGGCATGATGTACTCTTTGACCAGGGATGAAATCTGACTGATTGATTCCACTTTCTCACCCCCTTTCATATACAGGGCAAAACAAAAGGAAAGTTGCACCTGAAAATGCAACTTTCCTTCTATTCTTCAATATATTCTTTCCACCAACGTTCATCGCTTCCTGGAACAGTGGTATTTGCGTCGATTTGAGAGATATATTTTTTGCCTTCATAAGTGACTTTTGCACCTTTCGGATACGCATCTTCTGCATTTGATGGCTGTCTCCATTCCGGCCATTCCTCTGCAGGATCATCAATGCGCACCCAAAGGGATGGAGCATCACTTGGTTTCCAACTTTCCTGAGAGGTATGGGTTTTTAAGCATCGATACAAATATCCTTCATATCTTACGATACTCGCTGGACTTTCCTCTGTGGCTGTATCCTTACCGATATACTCCTTACTATTGGGGTCCCATGGATCATACAGTACTGTATTTTTAATAGCGACATCATCTGGCACATATGCTCTTGCCGCTACCATGGCTGCGCGCGCTTCCCTTGCGACCTGTAAAATATCAGTCATTACTCCATTTCTCCTTTCAGAATCATTTCTACTTGCTGAAGAGTTTCTGTTGGCACAATGCCGCCTTCTCCACGACGTTCCGCTTTCAAAGCTTCTGCTTCCTCTTTTGTCAAGATTCCTAGCACCACGCTGGTATCCAGATGTGAATCATTCGCATAGCAGTTTCGGTAACGTTCGATTAGTTGCGTTTTTGTCATAAAACCTCATTCCTTTCTGTCCTGAAGCATTATTTCTGTCTGGCCCTGCTCTGATTTAACCTGTTCTATTTGAACCCCAGTGATATCCTCTGCATTCTTCAAAATCATTCTCAGTTCGTTTTCTATCATTCCTTTCGGCACATACATTTTTCCTGTTTCAGGATCAACACTCCCAACAACCGGTTCACTCCAGGTATCGCTTTGAGCGTCATATCTCCATCCGATCCAACATCTCTGCTCATATTCTGTAGGAATTTTCAAAAACATCGGCAGAATATCCTTATGGAAAAGCGTTTCAATCGGATACTCTCTCCCATTCCTGATACAATCTTCCACTGACTCTACAACGCCATTTCTAACAAAAGCATATTTCATTTTATCATCCTTCCTTTCATTATTTACCACCTGTTGATATAGCCAGCTTTATGTTGGAGATAAATCGCATTTCACAGTATCAGACTGGTATTTTAGTCAAAAACTCCCTTTTCGATTAAAATTCCACCAGGAGAGCCGGCCGTTCCTGGCGTACCGTACCGTCCGGAGTTAGCCTTACCTGCACAGCCTCCTCCACCCCCATTTCCACCACCATGCCAAACAGGAAGTAGGGTATCAAAAATCGGATATGATGATGCAGGTCCCGCCTGCCCGTTTCTTCCATTAGCTCCATCGCCACCCTTAAATTCATTTAAGTTCTGCTTGACATAAGTTGTATACATTGGGTCATCATAAGCGATTTCAGCAGGAAGATTGTAAGTAGCACCACCACCACCTCCTCCACCACCTTCACCAGCATAACTTGCTGGTCTGAATGCTTGGCCTCCCTGTGCTCCATTTCCACCTCCACTAGAGCCAGCGGTAGGGTATGTTGTATTGCTGTTTGCTGGATAACCATTTAAAGCTTTATGATAACCACCTTTACCACCGCCACCACCATTGTTCCCAGCAGTATTAAAATCGTTTCCACCAGTACCATTTCCAGGATTCATTCCGGATGCGGCCGTTGCCGAAAGAGAATCACCAAAAGAGGAAACAGAAGAGGTAACAGTACAGTGGATCTTGTCCTCCTCCTTCAGATTTAACACCGAACGGGAGATTCCGCCAGAGCCACCGCCGTTACCTCCAGAACCACCATAATATGTACTAAGCCAGTCCCCATAATGATTATTATCATCGTCTGGATTGGATTCCATTGTTCCTGTTCCACCAGCTGTTCCTGAAGCAGAAGCACCAATACAGGTAATTCGATATACACCATTTTCTGGAGGAGACCATTCCAGATTTCCTGTGATACACTCCAGAAATTCGTACCTTGTAGGGATGACTTGCGGAACGACATTTACCACCTGCCCATTACTCCAGAAATAAGAGCCGGCATGATTTTTGAGGAAAACAGTGATAAATAAATTGGCACCATTCTTCTGTTCTGTCTTGGTGAAGGTGACTGTCTTGCTAGTGATTGCCGGGTCGATATCCGTGCTTGCAATCACTTCCCCATCAGTCTCACTTTCCGGGGTGCTGCCTTCCTTCTGGATCACCACATATCCGGCAACAAAGCGATTTACCACCTCTTTGCCCTCCAGCATTACAACAGGAAGATCAAAGCTGCCAGTTGTTGTTCCTTTTTCATCGGTGGCTGCCAGGTTGGTAACACTTCCCGGTTCTTTTGCAGTGAGGGTCACCGATGCAACCGCTCCCTCCTGCTCATCGTTCATCTGGCCGCTCTGGTTTACGGTAAATGCCCGGTAGAAATATTCCTGTGAGGAAAAAGGCGGCAGATCGTAGAAGATCTCGTTACTGCCCTCATAGACCTGATCGCCGTCGATGCTGGTTGCCGGCATCTCCCCGGCCTTACGACGCACCATGATTTTATAGGCATTGACATCAGCGGGCTTTTTGCATTTTACCATAACACGATAGCCATACTCTGGTGCGGAAGCATCTGCTGCAGTCAGCTCGGTTACCTGTTCTGGAACGATCGGCTGAATGGAAAGAGATACACTAGGGGAAGCGTCACTCACGACGCCTTCTGCATTGACCGCAAACACAGTCCAGTTGTATTCCACCCCGAAGGTTGTGTTCTGGGTGTCCCGGAAGGTAAGCTCGGCTCCCTCATAAACGATCTTGCCATCTTCCAGAGAGGTGGGTGCGCTGCCTTCCTTTCGTACAATGGCAAAGTGGTCTCGGTAAACATCCACCGGTGCTTCATAAGTAAGTGTCGCTGCAAAGGCACTGGCGTCGGTGCTGTTTTTTATCTGCAGATTGGTCGGTGGCTGCGGCTTCTTGGTCGGGATAGTGATTTCTGCTGTGGTTGCTGACATCTGATAGTTTCCTGCTTCGTTGCGTGGGAAGTAGGCATAAATGTACCGAACACCGGCCTTCAGATTGTTGGTATCGGTAAATTCCGTTGCGGTGCCGTCCATGATCTGCACCCCGTCATTCGGCCCGATCGGTCCAACGTTCTCCCCTCGGACTACTCTGGTCGCTGCCCAGTCAATGGATGGATTGGTGTGCGTTCCATGGATTTTCAGCTGCTCTGCAGTGGACTGGTCCTCCAGATGGATACTGCCTTTTTCAATCGGCAAGGGCAGCGGGGTTCCGATCTCTCCCGGATTGCCCAGAAGATTTGAGTAATAGGTTTTTTCCTCCCCCGATTTTGAGCGGTAGAGAGACACCTGCAGATACATATTGATGTCCGGCGCTTCCCGAAGTGCATGGACAACGATCTTTCCGCCGGTCTGTTCCGCTACCAGACCAATATCTTTGTCTACCATCTGCGCCGTCAAGTTTGGATCTGCCTTAATGGCCAAGTCCATGTTCGGCAAAACGGTTTCTTCCGGAAGCTGACCGGTCACATCCTGGATAAAGGTTACTCCCTCCGGATCACGCTCCCAGCCCTCACTTTCCAGTAATACGGTTGCCACAATCATAGGATTGTCCCAGTTTTCCCGGTCATCTGTGGAAACATGGATTTCTTTGTTTTTAAAGTGACCCTGATGGGAATCCTCGTTCTTGTCGTGCTCCTCGATGTCCTGAATGGTGGCGATGATAACGGTACCGTCCACTTTGATGTTGATTCCTGCCTGATTGCTCACCGCTACACGCATACCAACACACATATCGTTGTTGATTCCGTCTGCAATGCTGATTTTCGGGTAACCGGGGGCATTTGCAATTGCGAACAGTTCCCCATCCTGGTCGATCAGACCAATTTCCCTGACATTCCAGCCGCCCACATCGGTCGGGATAACGGATGTTGCCTTGATGACATTCTTGTTCACCAGATCCCCTGTCACCTGTGCCGGCCCGCGCCATACTTCATGAACTAAAGCCGTCCGGCCAGGATCTGGCATGGGGATGCTGCCATTTCCGTCACCGACTACGACCCAGCTGATAGTCAGTTTTTCACCTGACTGCAGATACTGAGCCAGCTTTTCGGTGCCCTTGTTTGTCAGGATCGCAAAATATTCAAATTCCTGCGGCATTTCTATTCTCCTCTCTATTATCTTTCAATGATCAGATATGCTCCGTGCGTTGCCATAGCCTGGTAAATTGCTTTGCCGTCGGTTACCATCTCTCGTGGGCGGTACGGGTCGATCACCAGCATGGTCCCCATCTCCGGCAGAGCACCGGTGTAAACACTTCCTGGCTCAATGACATCGACGGTAATTCCCTGCAGCCAGGAACGTGCATTTTTGTATTCCATGATGGTATCCAGCAGCCTGCCCACTGGATTCTCTGCTACTTTTTCCTGACCGGCATCCACTGCCCCCCGGAAAAAGTAAGGCTGCCCGCCGTATTCCCAGTTTTCCTGCACGGTCGTGCCCCCATGAATAATGCCGACCGCATCCTCCAGCGCCGCCTTGGTTCCCATGCGGGAATAGTTGAGCAGCGCCGATCGGATGAGCAGCCGCTTTTTCTGCAGAGACAGATCCGCTTTGTATCCCTTGATATCCAGTGACAGGCAAAGATGGTCTGCCATCTCCTCATCTAGCTCCATCACAAAAGCGAATGTCATGGAAACACGCTCGGCATAGTCCACCAGTTTCCGGAAGGCTTTGTCCCATGCGGCTCCCAGTGCCCTGATCTGCGTGTCCTGCAGATTCGGAGGCAGAAGGGATGAGAAACTTACCTGCTGTAAACTAATCATCTTCCAAACCTCCATAATTTACTTTGGCTGACCTGTGCTTGAAGATTTCATCGGCCGCAACGACCTGATGCTGTGGTGCTGTCACTTCCAGACGTTTTGCTCCGGCCGCAATCACCAAAGCAACCAGTTTGTCCGGATTGAGGTCCCTGCCGATAGTGCTTTCCTGCCAGGACAAATAAGACTGCACCGCCGCTTCGACGGACGCCTTGATCTCAAGCTCGCGGTTTGCATCTGATTTGTTGATGTAGTAGGTAATTTCCAGATCAAACTCCACAACATCCGGTGCCCGCAGCGTCAAATCATCGGTCAGCGGCCGCTTGTTCTCCAGAAATTCCTTCAGACGTTCCAGATATGGTTCTTCCGGAATTTCTCCATCCTGCAAAGTCAGGCAGATATCCACTTTTCCCGGTTCCGGAGTTGAAACACCGACTCCCTCAATCGCCTGGGAAAATTCCCGAACCCAAAACTGATATGCTTCTGCTGGACCTGCCACACTGTACCCTTTCGGAGCATAAAAAATGCGGGTGCGGAGACTCAAATCGTCCTCCACATCTGCGCCGCCCTGTGTCTTTTCGATATTTTTGACCTTTGACACATAAGCCACCGGGTCAACAATGATGTTGATTCTGCCTTCTGAAAATCCGTTTCCGACCTCTCCGGCCTGCTGGCAGGTAATCCCCACCCGGCCGCTGGTGTTTGGTGAACGGATGATCAGATCCTCGTCTGTCTGGAAAAACAGCTTGTCACCCGGTGAAATCCGGGTTCCTTTCGGAATGAAAATATCCTCTTCCCGCACTGCGGACAGCGTAAACTCTACTTCTCCGATTGCTGGTGTCGCTGCCCTGCGTGTGAGGCCCCAGAAAGAGGCCAGCACATCCAAAAAGCTGCCGGCGCTGTACTTTGGCAGATTCATCTTTGCCCGATTTCCAAAATCCTGATACAATTCAGAAATCAGATAGGCCATTGTGTTCAGTATGATTTTTTCCCGGCTGGCTGCCGGCAGCTTCTCCATCCGGCCAGTCTGCTCAAAGGTACTCTGCTCATAGGTATCAACCATATCCGATAAAATCTGTTCGGTGCTTTCCGGAGCAAAATCAATCTCCGGCACCGCATCGTAAGGATTATTGCTCGACATTTTTGACAATCACCTCCATCTCCACTGTCCCATCCTGCGACTGATCATAGTCCGCCTGAACCCGGATGAGCTGCAGCGCCGGGATGTATTTTTCCAGCTTCACCGAAATTTCTGCTGCGGCCATATTGACCGCTACGCTGACCGGTTCATCGATAAAGCTCATGTCCAGTCCAAAATCACGATCCAATACCACGCTGCCGACCGGTGTTGCACAAAGCAGCTCCACCTGTTGGCGGAGATCGGGCGTCAGGTTTTCTCCTGTAATCTTCATTACTGATACTCCTTTAAGCTCACATCGATGCTCGCCTGCACCACTTCGCCGCGGTTGGTCACCGTATGATAGGTTTCGCTGACACTTTCGATGAGGTACTTTCCAAAATTCCGGCCGCCCACAATCAGGTTGTCATACTCTCCTTTGCTGCAAAACTGCCGCAGCCTTTCCGCCAGCTGCAGAGGACTAACACCCCGCCAGGCGGACAGCTGCATGGTAAACGTCATGCTGTCCAGATCCGGCCCCAGAAACTCCTGCTTCGGCTTTGCACCGATCACCTCATGGGTGCTCCATCGGGCAGCAGTTTCCCGGCTCATTTCCTGAAAGGTCTGCACTTTCTGTTCTGATACTGTAAAAACGATTCCTGCAAAACTGCCGATCAAACTCCCGCCTCCCTTAAATATTAGCTGCAGAAACATTTCCGGAAACACTCAGATTCCCGTTTATGGCCGTTTCCCCGTCGATGGTCGTCTGTCCAGTCAGGGAAATGGCTGCCGCATCGATCTGAAGTTTCTGTGCTTCCACCTTCACCTGCTGAGCCTTCACGATCAGTTCTTTTGTCTGAATTTCCAGCTTCTCCGCTGCTGTAATCAGGATTTCCTTGTCACTCTGAATGGTCAGCTTTTTCTTTTCGCGGTCATAGATGAGGGTCACATCCCCCTTCATTTCCTTGTAAAAGATATCCTTTCCCTGCAACTTCGGCAGAATATCCTTGTTAAAGCACTTTTTATAGCAGATGCCGCTGGTATACGGATTTCCGTATTTGTCCGGCTCAAACTCCACCTTGACCAGGTCACCGACCTCCGGCATCTCGTACTCATTACTTGGGAAGGTGATCCAGTTGGAAACGATGTTGTCCTTGGCCGGAAGCTCCACCTTGATGAGTCCTTTTGTATAGTCCACTTCGGACACCCTGACAATCTCCATCTTATCCCTCCTCTACCCTGTGCATCGTCAGATCTGTGGTATATCCATCGCTGACCGTATGCGTGCTGCTGTCGATGAGATACTTTCCGCCAAACTTTCCAAAGTCCTCTGCGTCTACTTCCACGCAGACACCGGAAACAAGCGCCGGATCGCCTGGCAGCGAGCAGGAAAAGGTGGTTTCTCCACGGTTAAGCTCCCTGTACTTTGCCGCCGCCACCTTCTGTGCCATCCCCAGGCTGTCCAACTGGTCATCCAGCTTGTAGATTTTCGGAGCCTTGTTTCCTCCGCCATTGTGGGTGTAGGTCATAGTTTCTCCGTCGGTGTTGATATACTGGACCGATACACCAGAATAGGAAGTGTCCAGCAGCGTCGTTTTTGCCTCCCAGGAAAGCAGATCGGACTCCCGCAGCGTCTTGACGGGTCCTGCCTTCTCCAGCTCCTCCATCTCATACAGCACCAACTTCTTGTTGTAGAGCTTCATGGTGATGCCATGTTTTGCGGCAAGCTCCTGAAGGAAATCCTGGTCGGTTTTTCCCTCCTGCGTCTGGAACTGGATGGTCGGATTCTCTTTTGCATCGTATTCGAGCGCAACACCTGCGCGCCCTGCGATGGTGGCGGCGATGTCCTGCAGGGTTGCCTGCTCCCAAGTCTGGTTGTGCTCCACCTCGGAAAAGTCCTGGTCGGATGGTTTTGCCACTCCTTTGATGCTCACCGTCAGAGGCCGGCCGGACATTCCCACATCGTCCAGCAGGAAGGTGCCGCAGTCAAGTGTTCCATCTTCCGCGATAATTTGAGCAAAGAAGGTATCCATCTTGTTTGGAAACCAACCTTTGAGCCACTTCTTTTCGCGGTTTTGAATCTGAAAATCGACGTTGTCCGCGTTTTCCTCGGCGCTGTCATTAAAGGTCAGGGAAAGCGTGTCTCCCGTCAGATCGGAAGTGATGTCCACGCCGTTGAGCGATACTTTCACTTTTGTTTGTCTGCCCTGCAAGTCCTCACCTCCTTGTTATTTTCGCCAGGGCGGCATAGCATTGCTAGCTGCTTCCTGCGCAGTAAATTGGGGCAGGAGGATCTCCACCCCTGCCCCAAACACCGCTACGCTTAAATGTTCCGGATTAGCCTTCATCAGTATATCCATGGCCCTTTCCGTTCCATAGACTTTCTTTGCGATACTGTCCCACATATCTCCCTGTATGGTTGTATAGGTGTTCATTTATGCCCCCTTATTTTTTGGGTTTCAGGCGGGTGCGGCGGTCGTATTCTTCCCGCTCTTTTGCCCAGCGGTCAAAGCGTTTTTTATCGCTTTCCAGCACTTCCTCGTGTTCCTGCTTGTCTCCACCATTAAAAACAATCTGTGGACTGTACTGGTAGGTTGTGCCACCACCTGCAACAGCAGCCGGCCGTCGGATCAGGCTCTTCATCATGGAAGCAAGGCTGCCACCGTTTAGCAGTCCCTGCAGTTTGGAAAGCGGCAAGATTGCTTCATGCTCCTTGCCTTCGCCCACCATCGCCAGGGTTGGCTTGGTTGCGATACCGCCCTTTGCCAGCATCGGAATAGTTGGCAGCTGGATGCCGACTGTTTTGCCTCCGCCCGGAATCCAATCCGGAATTTTAACCGACAGCAGCTTGTTCGCTCCTCCAATCAGAGTGTTAATGCCGCTGATAAAGAAATTGATTACTCCTTTGAATCCACTCACCAATCCGTCCCAAACACCGGAAAAGACAGAAGCAATATTACTTCCTAATGTTTGAAATCCTGATACAATAGAACTTCCTAAATTTTTTATGTCCGTCCACATCAATTGAAAGGCTCCAACTACTGCCGAACCTAACATTTTAAAGAAGTTCCCTAGCGCACCCAGTTTCTCACCAATCCAATTTCTTAATGCTGCAGCACCTGCCTTGATTTTATCAAAGTTTTTAAGGACTAAAATAACTGCTGCTGCAAATACACCGATCACAAGGGCAATCTGCCCGATCGGCGAAGTGAGCAGTGTAGCTATTCCACTGAATCCTTTAAAGGCAGCTCCCAGAGCCTTGATTTTTCCGGCAACCCCTGCTATACTCTTGACCGTTTTAAAAATATCGATCAGACCTTTTGCCTTCCCGATCAGGCCGGTGACCCCGTTCATCGCTTTAAATGCAACAAAAGAAGTCGCAACTCCTTTAATAATCGGACTGATAGACGACCAGTTGTTCACCACAAAATCGGCCACGTTTAAAGCTGCATCGGCAAGTTTCCCCACCATCTCAATGGCCGGTGGAATGTATGTTTCTGCCAGCGTTTTGATCTGAGGGCCGGCGCGGGTGAAGCCGTCGGTAATCTTGCGGCCTAAACTCGTTGCCTTTTCTGCGATGCCATCAAACAACGGCCGCATCGGCTCCAGTTTGGCTGCAATCGTTTTCGCGGTGTCGGCCACACTATCCTTGATTTTCTTTGCGACGCTGATAACCTTTGTACCGTACTTCACACCGGTCTGCACCACGCCGCCGATCTTCCTGCCGATCTGCTCGAAGGTTCCTGCGTTGGCCATATTCTGCATCTTGGTTGCAACCCAGCTCAGTCCCTCTTTGGCTGCATCAAAGGCGCTGCCCTCAATGATCTCACCGGTGCCGCTGATGCCGGCCATGTTGGCAAGACCCGTTTTCCATACGCCGGTAATCGTGGACATGATACCCTTGTAACTCTTTGCCTGAATCTCCATGCCGCCTTTAAAACGTTCCTCCATCAATGCAAAAAGGGCATCGTTGAACTTTTTCTGGTCAACGATCTGCCCTTTATTGTTTACGATGGTCTGGTTTTTATAAAGTTCGGCACCCTTGGCCTCGATCATAGCTTTCGTAATACCGAATTCTTTAAGCCTCTCAAGCTCCCCAGTTTGGGCATCAGCTACTGCTTCGACTGCCTGCATGATGTCCTTATTCATGACGCCGGCCATATCACCGATCTGGGTCATAGTTTTTTGTGCATCGATGCCGTAGGACTGCAGGCGCACCGTTGCTTCCACGATGGAATCGGTTTCAAACGGGGTTTTATTCGCAAAATCCACCGCCCATGCCATCATCTGAGCCGCCTTTTTCTGGTCCTTCATGACAACGTTTAAGGTGCTGCGGTATCCCTCCAGACTGGATGCACTTTCCAGAGCTGACATCGATACATTTTTCAGTGCCTGGGCGCTCACATAGGTTGCGGCGACTCCTGCTACTGTCTTGGTTAGGCTTTTGACACTGTTTGATACCGCCGAAAAGGTTTTGTCAAAGCTCCCTTGCTTCTTTGCACCAAACAGGAAGTCGACAATAAATCTATTCTTCGCCAATTTCGGAAAGCACCTCCTCTGTCTGCACCATCAGCTCTAAAAAATCACTGAGCGGCATCGTCCACAGCCGAAAAAAATCAGCGTGCAGCACGATAGAAAGGCTGATAGCAGATTTTTTGAGCAACAAGGCGGCGGTATGGTCTAATCCTCCGAGAGAAAAAAACTACCGATTTGATAGCGCAACCGCGCTGCATCCTTTGCACTCAGCGTCTTAAACAGGTCAAACGGCAGGCCGGTCACCTTTGCCGCCGTCAGATACACAAAGGTCAGGCTCTTTTCCGGCACCAGGCTTTCCCCTTCGATCTTCTGCGCCTGTTTGAGCAAGCTTGCATATTCTTCACCGGACAGATCTTCCAGACCGGAAAGGTCAAACTCTTCATGTTTTTTCGTTTCATAGGTTACCGGCTTTTTCAAAATGAACTTTTCCATGCTATCATATCCTTTCTTTGGGTTCTCTAAATCAAATCTCTGATTTCCTTCATGTAGTCGATGCCCTCTACCACAAAGATGTGATTGAACTTGTCCAGCTCCAGCACAACGACGCTGCCGCGGGTAATCTTGATATAAGACAACTCCAGCTTGGTTGTGGTTTCGGTCGGTTCACCCTGTTTGAAGGTTCCCACCGAATAGCTCTTCGGCACACCGCGGCAAACCACCTTTAAACCTTCCTGACTGTTTGTTCCGGTCGCCGGGTCATGTTTTGTCTGCGCTGCCCGCAGGGTCAGCGTGTGCGCCTGCGGGATCATCAGTCGGCTGGATTCTTCGGATACCGTGCGGAATTTCAATTCGATTTCCAGCGATCCAAAATAGCCTGGTGTCGGGTCCTCCATTGTACCGGCAATTCCTGCGCCGCTGATTTCCGAAGTAACCGCTTCCAAATCCGGCATCGTCACCTCTCCGTTGGTACCGATCAGCATCTCTCCTTCGTTGTAGATGTTGTAGTCGGTCAACTTGGTCGGAATCGTTCCCTTGTTCATATTCTCACTCCTTTTGCTTGTTTCGTTGCTTCTCTAGGGAGTTTTGCTCTGCCAAACTCAAGGGGACGGGATACAAAAGTCTATTCTTTGTAAACTTTAACCGTCCCTACTTTAAAGCCTCCTGAAGCGCACCGGTGTCATATTCCACTGTGGTCAGGATCTGCTCGGCTGGTGGGTAAGGAGAAAACAGCATTCCGATGCGGATAATTCCGTTGATCAGGTCGGTGGTCGGGTTGTCCTCCTGGTCAAAAACCATACGGGCTTCCGCTACCATGTATCGCTGTTTCCATGCGTTGCCTTTGATATTTTCACTGTCCACGATGCTCTCGATCAGGCGTCGGTTTGCCGGATCATCCACCTTCTGGAAGTAGGACAGGATAAACTGATTGGCCCACCAGTTGTACATCCTGCGACAAGGAATGAAACAATCCTTAATATCGGTGTTGCCAGGATAACAGGCGGTGCGGTTGCCCCATGCTTTCCAGCCGTTCATGTTGATTGCGGTTACAATACCCTGGGAGTTGAGCAGATTTGCCTGCTCCAGATCCAGGATCACCTCGGTGCCATCTGCCAGGCAAAGTCCGCTGATTTTGAGCGACTTATTCGAAAAGGAAACATAAGGAATCCCGTCGTTGTTGTAGTCGGTATCTGCAATCAGCGCCGCTGCTGCTGCAGAGTAGTGATAGATTTCTTCCCCGATCTGTACCATCGGCCAGAGCAGGGTGCTGTTTTCCTGCACAAAATTGTTCTTGTTCTTTTCCGCATATGCTGCGTCGTAGGTTGTGACCGTTTCGGTGTCCAAGTCCACCAAGCAGTGGTAACGGAACACGCTGTTCAGACTGTTCGTTTTGGCCGTCATGGCGTTATAAATCTCTGGCTTGCCGCTGAAGCCTGGAACCAGTAAAGTTCCCGGAACCATTCCAAAACGCGGATAAATTTCCCGGATCTTTGCTATTCCGGCCAGAATGTCCTCATCCTCCACTGCAGATGGATCGAGTACATCATAGGTCGCTGTCAAAGTTGCTGTATCTTCCAGAATCTTTCCGCCCTCGATGCGCTCGATGACCGCTTTGCCGTCTTCAAAGGAAAGCAGATAATCTTCCCCGACGGTCAGTGCTTCCTCGGTCTGGGTCAGCTGCACCGATGGCAGCAGCACACCCTCTTCCGGAAGCTGGGCCTTGCCTTCCAGCAGCTGCACGCTGACGGTTGTTTTCTGCTGCTTGTGTTTGGTCGGATCGAGCACGTTAATCATGATCAGCGGCGACACATTGTAGATCGCAAACGAAAGCTTGATGCTTTCGCAGATGGTATAGGTCAAATGGTCTGCGCTCATGCCCATCTTCTCGACCGCTTCCTCGTAGCTGTACGCAATCTGCGGTGCCAGTGGGTCGCTCAAACTTCCCATGTTGACCGGCGCCAAACCCACTACCACCTGTACGGCCGAATCGACCTGCACCGGCGCCACGATCTGTGTCTGTTTTTCCGACACCTGAATTCCGTGAAAAAATGCCATTTTCTTCACCCTTTCTTTTTATGTTAAATCACTGTAGTCCGGCCCTGGGGACGGAATATTTACCTCAAACATAACTGCTCCAAAAAAATAAGGATATGTTTCCTTCTCTATGCTGCCAAGCGTAAATTGAATTGGTTTTTGAATCTCAAACTGGTCATTCAATGTAGGCTTTTCTGCCAATGACAATCGAGTGATCTCAATCAAATGGCAGATTTTTTCATATCCTTTTAGCTCAGGTTCCTGATCTTTGGTTGCAAATGTAAGAATAACCTCAATTGAACTTTTTTCATTATCATCGCTTCCCACCTCAAGACCTATCAGGCAGTGCGGCAAATACTTGTCAGCATCTCCCTCATATTTAAGTGGAGGCAGGTTTCGGATAAAAACTTGCAGATCATGAATACCTGACCGTTCTGCAATATCTTCCACTCTTTTTTTTAAAAGTTTCTGAAGCTCAAAAAGTGTCATTTCATTCTCCTCAGATAATAACCAATCTCATGGTCAATCTGTTTCTGCAAAAATTGTGTTCCATCTTTCACAATCGCACTGGAAGATTTCTCGTTACGAATCATAGACGGAATAGAAGGACCACGTAGCTCCACGATATTTTCATCGTTTGGATGTCCTTTTCTCGGATTCTTTCGGTAAACTCCCAACTCTCTCTCAAAAACTCCAATATGTCCATTCGATGTACGCATAATAAAAGCTTTGGAGCGGGTAGAGCTGCCGTCTAATTTCTTCATGGAATTATTGATTAGTACTCTTGCAGAAATTGATTCCGGAGGATTTTTCTTAACAGGCATCCTTCTGCTGGTTTCAAAGCGATATAAAGGCACTTTCTGCGAAGCGACAGACATCACTCCAGCTGAAATTTCTGCTCCTTTCTTCGCTTTATAAACCTGAAGTGTTTTTTGAATATCCTTTTTTCGAATATTGGTAACAGCATAATTTTTGAGAGTTTCATTTTTGATTGGTTTTACCAGATGGGTGGCAGTACGATTGACAGCTTTTCGCATAGCAGCTTCTGCCTTGTCTTTCATACCACCTAATTGTCGAATAATTTTCTTTTCATCGATTTCCCCTATCTCAAAAACCAACTGAGGCTCTTTTCCTGTACTCATCGGTTTGCCTCCAGTGCAATTCTCCAGATCAGTCTCCCGGTGACGCTCTTGACAAGATAGGTCTTTCCATCCAGTGTCAGGTGCGCCCCTTCCGCCGGTTTTCCGGGCAGATCGCCGGGACGGACCAATATCAGTCGGGTGGCTGTATTATAACCATCGGCATACTTTGGCTGCGACTTCATCTTCTCCAGCGTCACCTCATCAAAGATAACCGGAATCTGCCGGCCGTCCAGCTCGTGGATGTCGGCCAGCTCTTCCAGATTGAAAATCACTGTGTCGGTGTCATGCTGGACCATCGTTTTAAAGATGCTCATTATGCACCCGCTGCTTTCAGCTCATAACCGTTGCCTTCTGCATTCACTGTTGGCACCTTTCCTGCATCCCCTGCACCAGCTGGAGATGGTACACCAAGACCTGGGTCACCCTTTTCACCTTTCGGACCCGGGACACCTGCAACTGCCAGACAATCCTGTAATCTCACCTGTACAGTAGCTCCGGAACTTTCTTTTTTCTTTACGCAGATTCCGGCCGGAATTTCGGATGCGCTCTTTGTCGCCTTCATGGTCTTGCTGGAATCATCCCAGTAAGCAATCGCACCAAACTCAATGGCTGCCGAAGTATCAGCCGGAAACTCCCAGACACCGGTCAGGGCCAGTGCTCCCACTGCCCCCACCTCGATCTGACAATCCGCTACCGCAATGCGATTGGTTCCCATTACCACCACATCACCGGACTTGATGACCGCTTCAGTGTCGTTTTTATAGTCGATTCTGTCGCCTTTCTGAATGTAAACTGCCATAAAGAATACCTCCCTTATTTGCCCGGATTGTAGCTCATGCCGCGGTAATCGATGATGTTAATACCGAAGTCATGGAACATGCGGTACTCGATACCCAGAGTATCCCAAGACACCCTGCTTTCCAATGTTGGAGTGCGCTTACCGTTGAGATAGGTAACCTCAATAGTATCAACGTCGTTTGGATCAGCAATAGCGTAATATCCCTTTGGATTTACGATATCCAACTGTGCATCGGTAATCAGCTGGAAGGCTGCTTTCATTGGATTCATTACACCACTGTTTGTTGCATCCGGGTTGGCAGTGGATTCCAGGATCTGACGGATTGTCATTCCCAATGCCACCGGAGCCAGCACAAAGCGTGGCTTGATGTTGAGAACATCTTTATCATTGATGTCCTTCTGCTTGGCCATCGCAACGATCATCTCGTTAAAGGATGCAATCGAAGGAGCAGCTCCAGTGAAAAGATTGTTGTGACTTGCATCAAACAGTTTATTCCCGTCATAAATCTCTGCATTTTTGGTAAGCGCTTCATAACATTTCTGGTTGATAAAACGCTGATTGGAACGCACCTGTGCAGTAATCATGCGGGAAATAGTGCCCAGATCATCGTTGATGATGGTCTGACGGCTGAATCCAAACTTCTTTCCGTAAGTTTTCAGGCTGGTGTCAACTCCTTCATCTACTCCGCTGACTGTCTTGAATTCACCATTTTCCGAAATTTCCTTCATCTCGCCGGTGGCTGCCAGACGATAACGGGTCATCTTCTTAAAATCCGGATTTGATCCGACGCTGGTCCAGTGCTGATAGGTGGTCGATGCGGTCGCGTAGGCTCTGGCGATGGTTGCGTGCAGGGTAGAATTGATAATGGACACAAAGCTGTTGGTATCGGCAAACTGGCCGCGGGACTGCACGGCCATCTCTCTCCAGAGTTCATCAGGGGACAGGCGATGTGCATCCCTGACACCGCAGCGCATTGCACAGTCTGCCATCAGCTGATGCAGACTCATACCGCGAAAGCTTTCTGCACCAGGGGCTGGTTTTTCAATCATTTCCCCCATACGCAGAAGCAGGCCGTCGCGTGCTGCATCACGGTATTTATCCTCTTCATCTGCTACCACCTGTACGCGTGAGGTCAGAGGGGTTCGACTTCTTTTCAAGTCATTCAGAATGATGGTTCTGACCTCATCAATCGTTTTTCCCTGCTGAATAAACTCCTGCGCATCAATATCAAATTCTCTGCAAAGTGTATAAATCTCTGCACATCTCTGTCGCTCTATTTCTGTGTTGTTGGTGGTCGGAACTGCCGTCGGAGCCGGTGCTGCCGGCTGTGGTGCTCCTCTTTCGCCGCCATGTTCCGGTGCTGCCACCGGATTGCCTGGATTGTTTTTGTCTGTTACTGCACTCATTCCATTTTCCTCACTTTCTGGATTTTTATTTCTGCCGGCGCCGACACCGTCATCAGCCGGAACCGGTTCAAAGGAGATCTCCATCGGCTCCCACTTGGTCGCCACATAGCAAGGACCGGTAAATCGTCCATTACTGGATGTCTTTCCGGCCCTGACCTCTTCATATGCGTTTACAATGTATCCAACAGAGATTCCTTTCAAACTTCCTGACTTCACCTTCTGATAGATGAGGTCGCTTTTTTCATCTGTGTCAAACGATACAACAGCTTCTCCTCGTTTTTTCTCCCCGTCGATGCTCAAAGAAACAATCTTTGCAATCGGCAGACTGCCATATACCGGGTCACGTCCATGATGAAACAGCACCGATCCCACGTTCTGCAGACGATTCAGATCGACACAGCCTTCATCATGGCACAGAATTTCCGGCCCAAACCAGCGGTCCACCGGCTTTTCTGAAGAAAAGGACAATTTGACCGTTCTTTCCTGCTCCGACACTTCCCGCACCTGCATCGGTATGGTGCGAAAATTACTCTTCATCGTCGGGTTCTCCTGCGGATTTTCCCTTGTTTTCATTGCTTTCCTCCAATCCCAGCTCCTTCATGAGCTGTTTTTCTTTTGCTCGCTGTTCCAGAATTTCTCTCCAATCCTTGCCCTGTTCTGCCGCTACTTCCTGTAAGGTTGTCTGGTTGGTTTCCATCGCGATTCGGTTTGCGTTGACCTCCTTCACCGGATCAATCCAGCTCATTCCCTTGGCAATCCACTTACATTCGGTGTATTTTTCCGGCTCGGTAAAATAATCTGGAATATCCAGGCTTCCTGCCATCACGCAGCTTTCCATCCACCAGGCATAAACCTTGCGGCAGAGATGCTCGGAAAGATAATGCTGCCACTCCTTGTAGCTTTCGCGGTCCTCCAGCAGATTTTGTCTGGCAGAAGAATAGTTGACCTGGCTCATATCTCGTGAAGTCGCTTCGTAGCTCAGCCCTAAACCGGCCGAGTAGGAGCGCTGCAGAATTGTGGTCATATCCTTCGCGTTGGATGCCTGACCGGATGGGTTTACCACCTGAATTTCGTCCCCCGCGTCCAGCTCCATGATCATACCGGGCGCCAGTTTCTGCTTCTTGGCTCCGGTTGCCTTGTCGGTTTTCTGGTTGCGTCCCAATCCCATGCCGCCCGGGTTGATTTTTTTGATAAACACCGACAGGCAGGCAAGGATTCTTTCCTTGACCGTCACCGCATTGAGGAACTGGTTTAAATCTCTCAGGCGGGAAAGAACATTGGAAAATCCCGAAATTTCCCGCACCTGGCTGGTTCGCTTGATTTTATTGAGATAGATGACCCGATCTGCCGGGATGCGCACTGTTCGGCCGGTTTCCCCAAAGGTGTCATACACCGTAAAGTGATAGGCAACTGGCTTGTTGAAGGAATTGACCTCAATCCCGCCAACCACCTGATTCTTCCCATGGAACAGCACACTGTTGTCCAGCTCATCCACCTCTTTGATCTGCAGCTGAAGGGGAAACCGTTTGTTCCCGCTGTAAGTAGCGACAATCAGCAGACCGCCATCCACCATCATTCGGCGCACCGCTATTTTGAGGATCTCACAAAAACATAGCCGTCCGGTCACGTCGCAGTTTTCCGCATGACACCAGCTCTCCCACAACCGTTCGATCTTCTTTTCCAGCTCTGGATGATCGATTTTGCAGTCCAGACGGATGCCGGAGCCGACCACATTTCGCTCCATGGCAAGGATACTCGCCTCCACATAGTCGGCATTTCGTTCCAGATCCCGGGCGCGGTGGCGGATGGTATCGCGGGACATGGCGTTGATATCCTCCGCCCGCCCGTCGACCGGTGTCCAGTTATCCGAATCCCGCCCTCCGCCCGCGTCATACCCGTTTCTTTTCCCTAAAAAACGCATTTTCAGGGTTTCCCACACACTCACCTGCATTCCTCCTTTTTCTCCTTCAGAAATCTTCGGGCAAAAACTTTAAGCATCCTCCGCTACCCCCTGTCGGCAAACTCTACGATGCACAGATTTTCGCCCTGTGCCTGCCGGATCTGGCTTTCCAGAGCTTTCTGACGGTTGTACAGGGTCGCCAGATTTGCCTTGGTGACACTCTGGCCGTCCACATTGTAGCTCTGCGCACCGTTTTCAATCGCCGCGATCGCACTGCAGAGGTTTTCATACTGCTTTTCCAGACTGATCATATCCAATCACCTCCCCAGTCGTAGTCATCATCGTTTCCAAACCAGTTTTCTTCCTCATCCTGCTCCCGCTGATAGGTCGGTTCTTCCTCTTCTGCTTCCGGCTGCTCCTCAAGCAAAGCAAAAGCCCCCATCAGATCTGCCGCGCAGGCAGCATATACCTCGCAGTCCAGATAATGGTTGTCGGCGTTGCTGGTCTTTTTCTTCCACACCCAGCTGTCCACCCCGTTTTTGCGCTCAAATACCTTGTGTTCGCTGGTAACCTGGTTGCAGTATTCCTGATCCACCCCGTCAAACACCTGCCAGCTGCCGTCCTGCGCGTTGATTTTGGCATAAATCATGCTTTTATAGTAGCTGCCGTCGCAGATGATAAGGTTGAGTCCCCGCGCCACACTGTCCTCTTTTTGGATGGGCGAGACTCGATACCGGGACGGCATCGGATGGGATGCACCCTTTACCGGTATGGTAAGAGGGTTGTGGATATAGCAGAAATCGTACACAAGGTCTGTCTGGTCACCAGAATCGACCAGAGTCAGATCGATGTACCAGTCCTTTCCCTTCTGGTCGTAGTAGGACTGGTTGATGACATCCCACAGGGTATTAAAGTCCGTCCCTGGGATGCAACCGTGATCGATGTTGTAGATTTTCTTGCCCTGCCCCCAGGCATCCACCGTGTAATACAGGCAGGTTTGCTGCACATCCACCCCACAGGTGATAATCTGTGCCCAGTCCGGAACAATTCCTCTGGTATAGATTCCCCTGTTGTCCAGGATCTTCTGGGCACCGGCGGTACTGCCGACATCTTCCCATGGCTCTCCCAGCCAGGAGTTGACAAAGTTCTGCATCTTCTCCTGGTCTCCCTGCGCATCCAGCCACTTATAGGCCACATCCCGAAAGGACAGCCAGGGCGAATAGATGGCATTGAGCGAAAATCCGGTCTTTTTGGGGCTTTGCTTTTTGCCGTCCATCTCTTCCTCATTCATCCAGCGGCCCTGTTTGAGCATCTTGTGCTTGTCTGCATCAAAGAGCTGCGACTGACAATAGGGGCACTCATAATAAGCCGACTCAGCACGTTCGGTCTTGGTGCCCTCTTTGATAAACTTGATCTGCTGAAAGCGCAGTCGCTGAAACTTCCCGCAATATGGACAGGGTACATAAAAATAGAGCTGCCGGGTGCAGCTCTCCCACTCTTTCCAGATAGCGCCGGTCTTTAGGGTAGGCGTAGAGGTGATAAAGATCTTCTTGTTGTATGCAAAGGTGTTGGTTCGCTCCCTTGCCAGAGAGATCGGATCGGCCTCCTTGCCGCCTCCGGAGCGAGGAGGATATTTGTCCACCTCATCGAGCAGCACAAATCGGATCGGCTTCGATGAAAGCGACGCTGCCGAATTGGCACCGGTAAGCGGGATATACATATTCTCAAACTGCAGTGCCAGCAGCTTGCTGTCCTCCTCCCGAAACTTTTCTGCCAACGGCCTTGTTGCCCTTAGCATGGGTTGAATGCGGTTTTTGGAAATATCCTCGGCCAGTGTATCGGAGGGATAGACCACCAGCGTCGATGCTGGGTCCTGATCCACGATATAGCCCAGGATATTGAGGATAGATTCAGTGCCGCCGACCTGTGTCGGCTTGATAAAGACAATTTCCTCGATCCGGTCATCCGAAAAGGCATCCATGATTCCCCGAAGATAGGGGGTTTTCTCTGTTTTCCAGCGTCCGGGCTGGTTGGAAGTTCCGGCCGGAATGATGCGGTTTTTATCCGCCCACTCACTGACTGTCATTCTTTCCGGCGGTTTTAGTGTTTTCATGCTGTCCAGAATCCAGCTCGGATAATTTACCTTGACTCCATTCCGCGAGTACATCATATACCACCTCATTTACTTCGCGTTCCAGTTCTTTTGCGGCATCCAGCTCCACAGACTTGGATGCCAGGATTCCGATTTTGCGGGGAAGGAGTAAAAGTGCCTGTTTTAAGGCAACAAAAAAGGCGGCCAGCTCATCCGCTACCACCTGTTTTTCGATATAATCTCCCCGCTTGATCCCGTTCTCAAGCTCCCTGTTTTCGGTCTGCGCCTTTTTGAGCAGCGCTTCCCAGTAGAGCTTGCGGTCTTTGAGACTCATTTTCTCCAGATCCTCCCCAGTTCCGCTGCCATCCATCCGCCAGGCGATGACCTCCCGGATCGGCCACCAGCCGCGGTCAGCTTTCGGGCATCCGTCCTTCGCCCAGCTGGCCAAGGTCTTTGGCGTGACACCAAAAATTTCGGTCAGAAAGGAGGTGGGAACGCAGGTTTTTCCGTCGATTATTTTTGTCTTGATGTTGTTACCCAAAATCCCACCTCAATGTAACAAATTTCTAATCCATTTTTTCACTTCCAAACGCTTCTATCTACATCTCATGCACCCGCAAAATTCTAATTCTCTGGTTTGTTACCTTGTTACCCTGTTTTTTTGCACTTGCAGCGGGGAAATTTCCGCGCCTCTGAACGACCCGCACTCCCGGTGGGGTCAGGAAGTACCTAAACCCGGTCAGCAAGCTCATTCTCGATCCGCTTGCAGGCAGTCTCATAGTGTTTTGCATCCAGCTCAAAGCCAATGTAATTGCGGCCGCTGCGGATGCAGGCCACCGCTGTGGTTCCGCTGCCCATACAGTTATCGAGCACGAGCGCGCCCTCATCGGTGTAGGTGCGAATGAGATACTCGAACAGTGCTACTGGTTTCTGTGTCGGATGCAGGCCGCGCTCACAGGGAACTTCCAGAAGATTGCGGGGATAGTTGATATACTCGGTTACATAATCGGATGACAGTCCGTGGCTGTAAACTTCCCCATTCTTCTTTCCGCTTCCCTTGTGATACTTCGGATTGTCCAACCGGATCAGCCCCTGTGGATGGTAGACTGGCGGCTTTTTATAGAATACCACCACATCCTCAATGCAGCGCATAGGCTGCTTCTTTGCATTGGCAAAACCGGTCGGGCAGTTTTTGTGCCAGTACCAGCAGTAGCGAAATAATTTGCGGTTACTTTGGATGAGCGCTGTCGTGAATGGCTGGATAGCCGTCAGCACGATTGCGCCGTTATCCTTGATGATGCGCTCATATTGTTTCCATAGCTGGTCGAATGGCAGCACGCTGTCCCATCGGCAACTTGTGACACCATACGGCAGATCGCACAAAATCATGTCGATTGACTTATCCTCGATCGCCTGCATTCCGGCAAGGCAATCTGTGTTGTAAATTCGGTTTGTTTCTAGCATTTATCGTTTCACCTTTCTCGGGGCAAGGTGGAAAACGGCATGAAAAAAGCCGGTCTTTCCAAAAGAAATCCGGCTAAAAAATATAAAAAAACCGCATAATTAAGCGATTTGTTGTAAAAAAAGTATTGACAATATCACGATATAGTGATATAATATAATCAATGAAAGGAGGTGAACACAGTGGATGAACAAATAAAAAGTCTGTTAGAAATAACAAAGGACTTACTTGAAATCCTCGTTTTAATCCTCACAGCCCTCCAGCTCAAAGGAAAAAAGAAACGAAGAAAAAAGTAAGTCCAGGCGGGAGGAAACTCCCGCCCCCTCTTGGGGCTTTTATTATACCACATCCACGAAGAAAATGAAAGTCAAAACACTTCGCATTCTGCTTGTTGCTCTGGTCATCCTAAACATTCTGGACGGTGACTTTGCAAATCCGTCTGTTCTGGACTGGATCAAATTCGTTCTTCTTGCCGTCTGTCTGATTCTCAGTTTCCGAAAGGAGAAATCTTGATGAATAACCCGTTTGATGGCTTGCTTTCCTTCAAGGAGGCAACTGACCTCTGGGGCCTGAATGAAAGCACCCTGCGCAAAGCCGTTACCTACGGAAAACTCAAAGAAAACATCGATGTAAAAAAGTTTGGCAAACAATGGATCATCACCCAGGAAGCAATGGAGCGGGAATACGGTCCGATGCCAGGCGAAGATAAAAAATAATCCAACACAAAAGCCGCTTGTCCTTTTGGGCAGGCGG
>ERZ791746.904-NODE-904-length-22928-cov-5.288856_pt1 | contig 22928 bp, 17 predicted proteins | sample MGYA00510038_ERZ791746 | MGnify/ENA primary metagenome ERZ791746 (study PRJEB30046, sample SAMN00792018) | human gut metagenome | study: EMG produced TPA metagenomics assembly of the A metagenome-wide association study of gut microbiota in type 2...
GAGTCCCGCAGGGACATCCGGTAATCGTGGATTATTTCTATCATGAGGAAATCCGAGGGACAGAAAATACCGGGAAAAGAAATCTTTAAACAGAAATTGACCGAGTGCTTTGAACGAGGGAGAGTAATTATCGAAAAAGCATGTTCGCTGATTTCTCGATAATTAACATGAACAATATATCACAGAATTCCAAAAGAAGTAACATCATAAATTTAACACAGTAAAGCGCTACCTTTGCATTTTTGATGGATAAACAATATAAAACCCTCGTGTGCTCTGCCTGCAAATATACATTTTAAATAATACAGTTCAAATTTTTCGGTTTCAGAATTTATATCAAAACTATATTCCATAAATTGCTCCTAATCAATTTCTATTTTAAAACAGATTGGACTGCTGTTGTTAAAGTTCTCGTTTGCTTTAATAATCAATTCATTATCATTTCTTTCAAATTTAAGCGTTTCACTTGTTGAAAGCAGCGTGATCTTTTTTATGATAAAATCGTGCGGATTGTGCTTTTTCAATGACTTAATAACAGCATTTTCACCATTTGGACGCATTTGAAAAGCATATATTGAACCGCGTTTATATGTGAATCGGAAATCCTTTTCTGTAAACGCCTTTTCTTCTCTGTCCTTAAAAAAGCCCTCCTCATTGTTCACATCACCCTCGCCGAATTGTTTCCAAAAGGTTGTACCGTAAATGCCCTCACCATTCAGTTTCATCCATTCGCCAAGTTCTTTTAACACCTGCGTTTCCTCATCGGTAATTGTTCCGTCTGGTTTAGGACCGATATTGAGCAGCAGCATACCGTTTTTGCTGACAATATCAATCAAATCGGTAATAATCTGCCTCGTGCTTTTATAGGTATTGTCCTTTCTGTAGCCCCATGAATCTTTACCGATTGCCGTATCTGTCTGCCATGGGATTGGTGAAATATACGTTAACGCACCGCGCTCAACATCAAAGGTTGCCACAGTAGGTGGAAATGCCTCATGCTTATAGTTGATGGTAACCTCTTCGCCCCACTCCTCTGCTCTGTTGTAGTAATAAGCTGCCAGCTTTTTTAGATACGGCTTAAAGGAATGGTTGTGAATCCACCAGTCAAAATACAGAATCTTTGGCTGATATTTATCAATCAGTTCACAGGTGCGCACAAGCCAGTCCTCAAGCCATTCTTTACTTGCACCGATGGAATAAGTATCTGCTGTCGTTTTGTGTATTGTATGGCTGTCCCATTCAGGGCAATAAACAGCGGGTCCGTAAAAATCTCTGTACTTTTCATCATTTACATCACTGTCAAATGTTCTGCCCATATTCATAAAGAAATAATGCTCGGCTCTGTGTGTTGATGCACAGAAGGTCAAGCCATTATTCTCGCACGCTTTCTTTATCTCGCCCGTAATATCTCGGCAAGGTCCCATTGCTTTGGCATTCCAGCGGTTAAATACTGTATCATACATAGCAAATCCGTCATGATGCTCACACACGGGCATAACGAATTTTGCACCGCTTTCCTTGAAAAGTGCTGCCCATTTATCTGCATTAAACTTTTCTGCCTTGAACATAGGGATAAAATCCTTGTAACCGAATTTATCGCCATAGGTTTCCCTATGGTATTCAAACTCACGGCAGTTTTTATCATACATTGCTCTTGAATACCACTCACTGCCGTAGGCAGGTACGCTGTAAATTCCCCAGTGAATAAAAATTCCGAGCTTGCCGTTGTAATACCAGTCCGGTGTTTTGTGATTGGATAAAGACTCCCAACTATCTTTATATTTCCCGTTTGTGATTACATCATCTATCTGCTGTAAGTATTCCTTAGTTGTCATAATTTTTTCCTCATGCAAAGCATTCTATAATCTCTGCACCCTTTCTGACAAATGCAATAAATTCATCAATTTCTGCTGTAACAGTATGATAACCCTTATAATATTACAAATTTAATTATATCGTAGAAAAAGCATAATATCAACAAATAAAGAGCAATTGTCCCAAAAAGCGAACTATTACAAACATAAATTCGATAACAACATCAAAAAGGATCTGCCTTTGCATTTTTGGTGGATAAATAATATAGAATGGCAAACTTAAAGTTAGGGTTTAAAGTTTTATTACTTTAAGCCCTCATTATTTTTTGAAATGTCTCTCAAATTTTTTGCTCATTTCAATTTGTGTTACGATTTTGATTTGAGCGATGTCTCTCAAAAGTCTCAGTCATAAATGCCCTAAATCGCACTAAAATGACTTTGGGTTTTTGAAATTTGCTGTCTCTTAGAATCTCTCAAAGACTCTCACGATATTTTAAGGCAAAGAAAAAGTGCCCGAATACCGCCGTAAAAAGCAGTATTCGGGCATAAAAAAGCCTCGGAACACGAATGTTCCGAGGTGATGGCAGAGGTATAAGGATTCGAACCTTAAATGACGGAGTCAGAGTCCGGAGTGTTACCGTTACACTATACCTCTATATTCAGTTGGCAAAGCGGTTTCGCATTGCTGAATAATATTAGCATATTCGGAAGAGGTTGTCAAGAAAAAATGAGAATTTCTCAACAAAAAATTCGGATCATCGCCGCGGCGACGATCCGCTGCGTTTGCAAATGGAAAATTCTTTCCGCATTGATGCGGCTTTTGGCGCAGCGTCTTGCATAACCGCCGGATTTTCGTTATACTGAAACAGGGAATACCGGCGGGCAGTGGAATCTTTATTTTTGCAGCGCGGCCAGCTCTTTTTTCATAGCAGAGAGGAGCACCTTGTTGTCTTTGCCGTTTGAGGTGATGACCACATCGCAGGTATAGCCTGCGGCGCGTATATAAAACTCCTGCTGGAAGCGGCCGGTGCGCAGCTGGAGAGCGCCGGCGCGCTGGGCGCAAATGTCCGTGTACTTCATGGCCAGACTGGTCTTTATGTCCGAGCGGGTGTATTCGCCGCCGCGGATGGTGGGTTTGGCGTCGAAAAACGCCGTAGCATTCTGCTGCTCCTCGGAGGTCAGGCGCAGGGTATACTGCACGGTGCCGGTGTCGTATTCATCTGTGCGGGTGTAGTTGCCGTCCGCCTTTTGCAGGCTTTCCTCTACCAAGGCGCTGTCCACCGTGGACGGAAAGTTGGAGGCGATCATCACCTGGGCAGGGGGAAAGTTGTTGTCTGCCGTGTAGTAAACGGCAAAGTACGCCACACTGCCGGCCAAGAGCAGCAGCGGGATCAGCAGAAAAATGCGCTTGCCAAGTTTTAAGAACCAAACGGTCAGCCCAATGGCTGCCAGAACAAGAACCGCAAAAACCACAAAAAATACATTCCAAATCATAAACAGACCTCGTTTGCAAGAGTAACTCTATTATATCTTGCTTTGTCTTGTAGGTCAACAGTAAGTTGGAGGATCAGTCATGAATGTGCAGGTCAACGGCGTGATATTATACTATGAAAAGCAGGGCAGCGGGCCGCCGCTGGTGCTGCTCCACGGCAATGGGGAGGATGGACGCATTTTTGACCGTACCGCAGAAGTATTGGCCCCTTATTACACCGTCTACACCATTGACAGCCGCTGCCACGGCAAAAGCAGCCGCAATGTGCCCTTAAGTTATGACTTAATGGCGGCAGACGTGCTGGCATTTTCAAAAGCACTAAAGTTGGAAAAGCCGGTGATCTGCGGCTTTTCGGATGGGGGAATCGTGGCGCTGCTGGCAGCAATCCGGGCGCCGGAATTGCCCGGTGCGCTGATCGCCTGCGGCGCCAATACCACCCCGGCAGGGCTGAAGTGGCCGGTGCGCCTGGGTATGGCGCTTCGTTACCTGGTGTGCCGGGAACCGCGGACCAAAATGATGCTCTGTCAGCCCCAGATCTCCCCGGCTATGTTAGGGCGTATTCAGGTGCCTACACTGGTGTTGTGCGGTGCCCACGATATGATCCGCCCGGCAGACAGCCGCGCTATTGCCGCCGCCATTCCCGACGCCCGGTTGCAAGAATTGCCCCATGAGGGCCACGGTACTTATATTGTCCACAGTCCTAAACTGGCCCACCTGGTGCTGGCATTTCTGCGATCTCTGTGAAGTGCCCCCTTGCCTGCGACGGGAATGGATAAGGATTGCGATTGATTTTAGGCATAAAACAGCAGCCATCGGCTTTTGGTCGATGGCTGCTGCTTTTTTAATATTATTGATTTTGCTTTTTGGCTTTGTGCTTTTTAATGACTTTTACCAGTACAATGATAACCGCGGTCAGCGCCGCCAGGCCGGCAATGCCGCCGCACAGTGCGGGAATAAAAACACTCTTATATTCATAATAGCCATGCTCTCGGATATAGGGGTTCTTCACTGTATAATCCATCAGCTTGTCGGCAGGGATCACCTGGGTTTGAAATGTAGTCAGGTTGCTTTCATCCAGGTCAATGGTGCGCACACCCCGGTAATTGCCGTAGCTGTAAAAGGTGACGGCAGGCGCAGCCAACAGGCGAATGCCTTTATATGTACCGGCGTAGTCGTTCACATGGTCGTGGCCAAAGATCGCGCCTAAAATATCGCCCTGCTTGACCCAACTGTCCAGCTGGCCGTCATTGGCGGTATTGGCGGGGCAGGGACCCTCGTTCAGGTGGCCGGCGTCGATGTAATCCGGGTTGGTCACATAATACTGTTTGGTGTGGTTGGCATTGCCGCGCACGGCGCCTTTGGTACCCTTGGACACTTCGGTAAACATATCGTACACCTCCGGCACCACAATATGCTGGAACAGCAGAGAGGGGACGGGCTTGCCGCCGTTCTCCGCCTTTAAGGCGTTAGAGGTGCGCTCGTACCAGTCGATCTGGTCCTTGTGCACATAGCCGTAGCCGCCGCCCTCGCTTTCGTCCGTATAAGGATTGGAGTCCATAAACCACAGATTAAAGACGGTTTTGTTCCCGGCGGTGTTGAGAATGGGCAGATTGTAGTTGCCCACGCCGGTCATTTCCTCACCGTCCACCGCCATACAGTATTCGTAGGCTTGGAACCAGGCCATCAGTTGCTTTTTGGCCTGCTCTTCGGTCATGCCGTTTTGCTCGTCACACAGCCCCTCGTGGTCATGGTTGCCGAACACCAGGGCAAAGGGGATCTTGCGGTCGTTAATGGCTTTGCCCACAATATCCACCGCCGCCTTGGTCTCCTCCGGGGTGACCCCCTTCCACCAACCGGCAATGTTATCACCGGTCAGGGCGATGAAGTCCGGCTTCGTTTGGTCAATGGCGTTATTCATCAGGTCTACGGTGGCCTGCTGGGGGGTGTTGGTGTCTTGAATATCGGATAAGATTAAAATTTTGAATTTGCCGTTTTTGAATTGCAGGGGCGCGCCGGCCGTGTTGTCCGCAGCCAGCGCCGTAAAGGGCAGGGTGCCCAAAATCAGCAGGGCGGTCAACAGGGCAGTCAGGGCGTTACGCAGGGTTTTCATCTTTGGGTTCCTCCTTATCTGCTTTCTTTTTCTTTTTGAATTTGGCCAGCAACTTTTCCGCCTTGGCCCACTCGGCCTCTGCCTTGTCGGCGTCCGCTTCCAGTCGCTCTTCCATATTGTAGTTCATAATATTGCAGCCGCACTTGGGGCATTCCGGCTTTAAGTAGAATACGCTTAGCTTGGCACCGCACTTGGGGCATTTGTTTTCCATAAGCTCCTCCTTATTCTGCGTCTGCGGCAGCGCCGGTCAGGTTTTCTCTCCGCTGTGCCAGTTCCCGGTGGATGGTGTCCAGCTTTTCGCCCTCCAGGTCGTAGAAAATAAACGGGATCAGGGACAACAGGTTCAGCACGGCGGGAATGATGGTCACAATGGCCCAAAGCAGGAAGCGGGTATTCAACTCGCCGCCCTCCGGCAGCACCATATCCTGGTTCACCTGTTGCAGTCCGATCACCGGGATCAGCGCTGCGGACACGGCGGTGGCCAAAGAGCCGGTGAGCTTACTGACGAAAGTGAGCAGAGAGAAAGAGGTGCCTTCGCTGCGCTCCTTGGTTTTCCATTCCATATAGTCCACCGTGTCGCCGATCATTTTGGTGGGGATCACCATTTTTATGCTGCATATGGCAGAGTTAAACACGCCCCACACCATCATCAGCGGCACGATCACCCGGGGATCACGATACCAGTGGGCGCCGATCAGGAAGATGGCGCTGGATACCACAGCCTTGACGATCACCGCGCGAATAACGATCTGCTTGGAGGTCCAGCGCCGTTCCAGCGCCGGAATAAAGGTATAGGCCAAAAATCCGGTAACAGTGCCGGGAATACCGGCCACAATGGACAGACTGGCGCTGCCCAGGGTAAAGAGATAAAAATACTGGGTAAAGGTGTCTGCAATGCTCTCCACCGTGCCCAGCACATTGGAGCACACGATCAGCAGCAGCGGCTTGTTCTTTACCAGGCACTTAAAGCAGTCGGAGATTTTTGGCTCCTCGCTTTGCTGCATCACCCGCTCTTTGGTGCACAGCCCGGCCAGGGAGAACAGACCCATACCGAATGTGCCGGCCACAATGCCCAAGATAAAGAACAGCTGCCGCATATCCATGCCGATCTTGCCGCTCTTTTGCAGATCAATGAAGATGGAGATAACCGGACCCACCAGGCCGCCGATGGCACCGGAGATCAGGCGGGCCGAAGTGATGACCCGGCTGCGATCCTTGGGGTTCGGCGAGATGGCTGCCGACATTCCCCAAAAGGGAATATCACCAATGGTGTAAAAGAACTCCCAAATAAAATAGGTGATACACATGTAGACGATCTTGGCGGTGGTAGACTCCACCCCGCGCAAAAACTCCGCGCCGCCGAAAAAGAGAATGGTGGCGACACCCAGCGGAATGGGTACAAACAGCAGATAAGGCCGCAGCTTACCGTAGCGGGTACGGGTCTTGTCTACAATGGTGCCCATGATTGGGTCGTTCATGGTGTCCCAGATCCCCATAAAGAAGATCATCAGCGACACGGCCTGGCCGGGTATGCCGAATACAGTGACCAGGAAAAAGGTCAGCTGCATACGCACCAAGTTGTAGCCGATTACCTGGCCGCCGTTGGCAACGCCGTAGATCAGGGTTTCGCGAACGCCTACATAGCGTCGCTCTTTCAGTTCCGTTTGTTCCATAGCATATCCCCCTTCTTTTCATGAATGGAAACGGTTTGTATTCTTGCCCGCCACAGGCGGTAATTTATGCTTTAGGTGCCAGACAGTTCTCTGTAAACCGCTCCAGCGCCAACTGATAGGCGGTAGGGTCGGTGTAATAGCTTCTGGCGTGGACGGCTGCCGGTACGGTCAGCTTTGCCTTTTCCGTGGGGCAGGCGTTATAGAGTTGGTCCCGCATAAAGAAAGGCACAAAGTCATCCTTCTTGCCGTGGATAAACAGTACCGGCACCCGGGCTTTGGCTACCGCCGTAATCGGCGCAGCTTGGCGGAAGGAATAGCCGGCAAACAGCTTGCAGTATAGATTGCAAATGTGCAGAATGGGAAAGGGCGGCAGGTGAAACGAGGTGCGCAGTTGGTAGCGGAATTCCGCCCAGGCGCTGGTGTAAGCGCAGTCGGCAATGATGCCTTTTACTTGCGCCGGATTTACCTTGTCGCTCATCATCAGCACTGTGGCACCGCCCATGGATACCCCAAGCAAAAATACCGGCAGGTCCGGATAATGGATCTTTGCATAGTCGAGCCAAAGCAGGGTATCTCGGCTCTCGTGGGTGCCGTAGCCCATATATTTGCCGTCGCTTTCGCCGCAGCCCCGGTGATCCGGGAACAGTACCGTATAGCCTTTTTTATACAGATAAGGCGCCATAAGGGCAAATTCGCCGGTGCCGCTGCTGCGTGCGCCGTGGCAGGCGATCAGTAGGCGGCCGTTGGGCTTCTCCGGAGTCAGCACTTTGGCTGCCAGTCGTGCACCGTCCGGCGTGTGCAGTTCCACCGATTGGATCGGCAGCTGCGAAAAAGCTGCCACGGCAGCGTTGTTCTTTTTTTCATACGCGTCCGGCATGGCGTTGCCGGCAATGCGGTCTGTGATCCAGCGGGGTATGGACACGGTTTTGCGCCATACCAGCTGGTTAAAAATAAAGCCGCATACGAAAAACAGCAGCACCACCGCTGCGGCGGCAACTGCCAACAGAATGCCGATTGCTTTCATATTTTTTCTCCATCAGCCGTCGTGCCGGCCCAGTAGGGCATGCGTGGCGAATTTTGCGCGTAAACGGCCAATGCCATCATAACTCATATTGCACAAAAAATCAAGTTACTTACAATATATTTTGTATAAAATGTCAATACTCGGCTTGCGATTTGTGCACTTTGCTAAGTTTTTGATTTGCAATCCCAAACGGTTGTACGGCTTTACATAGTGGGATCTTTTGAGTGGCAAGTGGGAGAATTGCCATTGCTCTGTACGGGGAGGTATGGTATAGTGTAGATACTTGTAAAAACCCGGAGGGAGAAAGATGATTTTTTACTTAGAAGAAAATCGCATTTTTGTGCTAGAGACGGAGAACACCCACTATGTGTTCGGCATTGACCCGGCAGGGTATAATCGGCATTTGCACTGGGGTGCCAAGTGTGACCCGGCGGATTATGCTTTTACGGAGATCGGTGACGAAAACTCCAATCATTCCATGCTGGACGAATACCGACAGGAGCTGACTCCCTTTGGATCCACCGTGTACCGCACCTGTGACCTGAAGGCACAGTTTGCAGACGGCTGCCGGGAGGTGGCGCTGCGCTACACCGGCTATCGGCTGGAGGACGATACCCTGCGAGTTGCGTTTGCGGATGCGTACTATCCCTTGCAGGTGCGCTTGGGCTACCGGGTGTATCCGGGGCTGGATATCATCAAGCGCTGGGTGGAGGTGGAGAACACCGGTTCTGCGCCGATTTCCTTTGAGCGGCTGTTTAGCGCCGGGTTCTCTCTGCCCGGTATGGATCCGTATACTTTTGAGAATACCAACGGTGCTTGGGGCGGTGAATTCCTGCCCTGCCGCACGGTGCTGGATGGGGGCAATTTGGTGTATGAGAGCCACCGTGGCGCGTCCAATCATAATCAGTCGCCGTATTTTATCGCCCACCGCGGTGCCACGGAGACCCGGGGCGCAGTGTACTTTGGCTCCCTGGCGTACAGCGGCAATTTTAAGGTGATTGCCGGGCGGGATCTGTACGGTATTACCCGGGTGAGTCTGGGTATGAACGACTTTGATTTTTCGCACACTTTAGAGCCGGGGGCGCACTGGGAGACCCCGCCGGTGTACTGCGGCAAGACGGAGGGATTGGGCGAAATGTCTCGCCAAATGAACCGCTTTTGTTTGGAACACCTGTTGCCGTCCGGGTTCCGGGCAGAGCCGCTGCCGGTGCTGTACAATTCCTGGGAGGCCACAGAATTTAATGTGAATGTGGCGGATCAGACCCGCTTGGCGGAGATCGCCGCCAAGATCGGGGTGGAGCTGTTTGTGATGGATGACGGCTGGTTCGGCGCTCGCAACAACGACCGTGCCGGGCTGGGGGACTGGTTTGTGAACCCGGAGAAATTCCCCGGCGGCCTGGACGAACTGATCGGGAATGTAAATGCCCTGGGTATGGATTTTGGCTTGTGGGTGGAGCCGGAGATGGTGAACCCGGACAGCGACCTATACCGTGCCCACCCGGACTGGACATATCACTTCCCACACCGTCACGCAGATGAATTGCGCCACCAGCTGGTGCTGAATATGACCCGCAGCGATGTGCAGGCGTATATTTTAGATTGCCTGGATCGGCTGCTGACGGATCACAATATCCGCTATATCAAGTGGGATATGAACCGGCCGTTCTCCCAGGTTGGGGCGGAGAATTTGGCGGATCCCAAAATGTATTCTTATCTGCATACCATGGCAGTATACCGGATCGTGGATGAACTGAAACGCCGTCACCCGGCGGTGCAGTTTGAAAGCTGTGCCTCCGGCGGCGGTCGGTGCGACCTGGGAGCCATCAGTCACTTTGACCAGGTGTGGACCAGCGATAACACAGACGGCATTGACCGGATGACCATACAAAAAGGCTATTCTATGCTCCACCCCATTAAGACTATGCGAGCGTGGGTAACGGATATTGCCGGAATCAACAAGCCCTGCTCCCTGGACTTCCGCTTCCATATCGCCATGCAGGGGGCACTGGGCCTGGGCGGTAATTTGGAGAAGTACAGTCCGGAAGAGCTGGAGATCTGCCGCCGCAATGTGGCACTGTATAAGGAGATCCGCCCGCTGGTGCAGTTCGGTGACCTGTATCGGATTCTGGATGCGGATCGGGACCAGGTGCTTTGCAACCAGTATGTCAGCCGGGACAAAATGCAGGCGGTCTTGTTCCTGAGTGCCCGGGGCACCCGGTTCTTTAAAAAGAAGATGAACCTGCGCTTTGCGGGTTTGGCGCCGGACAGGGTGTATGCCTTTACACTGGACGGCGTGGCGTACAAAAAAGGCGGCGCCTTCCTCATGGAAGTGGGCTTGCCCGTCTATGTGCGTGGTGCCGATTATAACCAAATCGTCCGCTTGACCGCAGTGAAATAAATAAAACACGGCAGGAACACCTGCCGTGTTTTGCTTTATAGATTTGCGATCAGCCACCGGAGCATTTGTATGTTGGTCTCTGCCAATTCCGCATATTTATCGTGTGCACTGAAATAAGCAATACAAATGATCTGAATGGAATAGATCACATAGGGAACAGCGTTCATTTCCTGTTCGCTCAGTGCGCATACCCTGTGGTAGCCTTGGATCAGATCATGGAGTATCGTCTTCCATCTTTCTAAATGGCGCCCATTGCCAAAGCATTCGGATAATATGGCAGTGGCACAATAGCAAAGGTCAAAGATCCGTATGTTTACTTCTGTCAAGTCAAAATCAATGAAGCCTATAAATGCTTTACCGTCGAAGATCATATTGGAGGGGTTCAGATCCCGATGGATCAGTTGCACCGGAAGCTGTGGGTACAACGGTTTGAACCCCGCTTTATATTGCGTGCAAAAGTCATCGTTCAGATGGGCGATCTTTTGTACCTGTTCCAGATTTTCCATACTATCCCGGTACAGATTGGCCTGCTGAAAATCCTGCGGGTCATACAGGCTTAGTTTCTTGTGCAAGTCGGCAATCTTTTCGCCGATGATATAGGCGACAGTGGGGTCTTCAAAAACAGTGCGGCAGCAAAGCGGGGTGCCGTGCAAGCGTTTGGTCACCATATAATAAAGTTCACCAAGTTGTAAATAAGCGTCCGTATTATGCAATTTGACCACTTCATCAAACAGTATGGCTTTTTGGACCGCAGCTAAGTTAGTGGTGTATTTGATGATGTAGTCATCGCCCACATAGTAAGCATTTTCGTTTTGCCTGCCGGTGTTTTCACTTATGATCGGTTTTACGGTGCGGTTTTGCAAATCCCAATGGAACAGTATTTTTTGAATCTCGGTTTTTGACACCATAATATAGTCCTCCTGCAAAATGTTGATCCTATAGGGCTTGCTGCCGATATAGGTTTTTGTGAATGCTGACGGAGAACAACCGAATTCGCGCTGAAACGCTTTGTAAAATCCGGCGTATGTATCAAATCCAAAATCAAATGCAATATCTGTTTTCGGCTTTTTACTTTTCATCTCGTAAACGGCAAATAGCAGCCTTCTGCGCAGCAGATATGCCTTTGGTGTAACACCCAAGTACAACTTGAACAGTCGTACCAAATGCACATAGGAATATCCGGCGACCCGGCTTAGATCCTCCGGCGTAATTTGGGATTTTATGTGCGCATCTATATAGTCGATGGCATTTTGAAGCAGTTGGCGGGTATCCACGGCCGTTCTCCTTTCTTCTCACTTGCAAGTGTATGGGTATTATACCATAAGGCGCGTCAAATACCTTTCCTGTGTGATCAAAAAAAGCAGTCGAGTCATCGACTGCTTTTTTGTATTTAGCTTTTAGTGCCAGCCGTCACAGTAGTCTTTGTTGTGGGCAATGTAGGCGTCGGTCAGGGCGCAGGCCAGGGAATAGCTGTTTACCAGCGGGTGCAGGGTCAGGGCCTGCACGGCGGCGGCGCGGCTTTTCTCCCGAATGGCTTTGGAGGCCAGACGCTCGTAGTTCTTCACCCGGCGGATCAGCTCCAGATTTTGCTCGTCTACGGCGCCGATCCGATGGGGCGTGCAGCCCTTTGGCCCCACCTCACAGGTGACCTCCACCACATCGTCCGGGCGCAGGCCGTCAATGGCGTTGCCGTTTGGCACGCACAGGATCATGGGGCCGGTTTGGCCGCTTTGGGCGTTTTCTATGAATTTCAGCGCCACACCGGCGTAGCCGCTGTCGTCTTCTTCATAAATATCAAAGTGCCAGGGCTGGCTGCGTTTCTCGCCGGTCTCGCTGGCCATATAACTGCCCTCTCGCATACCGTACCATTTATTGAATACCGCCAGGCAGCCTTCAAAGTCGTTTTCAATATCCATTTGGCGCAGCTGGGCGGTCATTTGCCGGTTGATATCCAAAATCTGTTCACCACGGGTCTGGGGCGCTTTCAGAATATTGGCCACCGCCTGTTCCCGGTAGTAGAAGTAGTAGAGATATTCGTTGAGCACCGCGCCCCGATCCCGCAGCAGTTCTTTGGAGAAGTAGCGCATATCGCTGTTCTTGTAGGCGTCATCGTTCTCGATCAGATCGTGCAGAATCTCTTTGCCGTTTATGGTGATGCTTTTGAAGTAGGACAGGTGGTTGAGCCCGTACACCTCGCCGGTAATGTTCGCCGGGTTCGCCCCGTACAGCAGGGCAAAGGAGCGGAGCATGCCGGAGGGCGCGTCGCAAATGCCGTAGGTAAAATCGTAGCCCATATCCCGCAGGGTTTGGGACACCACCCCGGCCGGGTTCGTAAAGTTGAATACCTTTACGCTCGGCTTCGCATATTTCTGAATCAGCTCGCAGTAGGCAGCCAGCGCCGGTACGCTGCGCATGGCAAAGGACAGCCCGGCAGCGCCGGTGGTTTCTTGCCCCAGTACCCCGTGATCCAGGGCAATGCGCTCGTCTTTGGCACGCATTTCATCCTGCCCCACCCGAATGGTGGTGATCACATAGTCCGCGTCCCGTACCGCTTCCACCGGGTCGGTGGTGAGGGTAAAGCCCATTTCCGCGCACAGCAGGCGCGCCACATGCGCCGCCATACCGCCGTAGATACGCAGCTTTTCCTCGTCATTATCCATAAAACATAGTTCATCGATCCCCAGCCGCTTTGCCTTTTGGGCAATGCTTTTTGCCAGGAACATGGAGCGCACACCGCCTCCGCCAAGTACCGTGATCTTCATAGAACCCCTCCTGTATTCCCGCGCGCTCGCGCCAAATTTCCAATCTTATAGTACCCAATTCACCGTCCCTTTGTCAAGATGCAATCTCCGCTCTTCCAAACCCGGGCATAGAAAAACGCACAGACAAACTGCCTGTGCGTTTTTTTGTTCCACCCCTGCAAATTGTGCAGTATTATAGCTTCTCCAGCAAGGGGAGCAGATCCGGTAGGCGGTGGATCTGGTATTCTACGGTGCCGTCGGTGGGGAGGGGCAGGCGGTTCGGGTTGTACCAGCAGGTGTGCATACCGGCGATTTTGCCGCCCAGCATATCGGAGGTCAGACTGTCGCCCAGCATCAGGCTCTCGCTGCGCTTTACGCCTGGCAGGCTGGCAAAGCAAGCGTCGAAAAAGCCCAGTTGGGGCTTATTGGCGCCTAGGTACTCGGAGATAAACACCCGGTCCAGCAAAGGCAAAATGCCGCTGTTTTTCAGCCGCCCTTCCTGTACCCAGCCGGTGCCGTTGGAGGCCAGACACAGGGTATAGCGCCCATGGAGGGCGGAGAGCAGTTCTTCTGCTCCGGGGAGAAAGAAGTGGCGGTTGCTCAGCCGTTCCATATAGTAGTGGTTCACTTCCTCCCGATCCAGGTCGCTGCCCAGGTGGGTCAGCAGCAGGTCAAAGCGGCGGTAGCCGATCTCCGATCGTTGAACTTTGCCTTGCTCCAGCAACTTCCACTGGGCATCGTTACCGGCACTGTACAGAGCCAAAATCTCATCTGAATAGGGCAGGGTGTAGTGGCGCATGGTTTCCTCCAGGGCCACTTGTTCCGCCTGCTGAAAGCTGAACAGCGTATCGTCTAAATCTAAAAAAATCGTGGTGATCATAGCGAGCTCCTTTGGCTCCAGTATAGCACAGCTGCCGCAGGGTGTGCAAGTCCCAAAAAACGGACGGCAGCTTGTATGCAGGCGCATTTTATGGTATGCTTTTTCCAAGGAGGTAGAGGAATGGATGCAATCAATTTGATTTTATTTGCGGTGCTTTTTGTGCTGCAGGTGGCGATCCTTATTTTGCTGCTGCGCCGCCGCAGTGGGGATGCAGGGCACCAAACGGAGCTGCTGGCGCGGCAGCTGCAAGCCCAGGACAATGAGCGCCGTGCCCAAATAGAGCGGTTGGAAGCGGCAGTGCAGACCCTGCGTGAGGATAACTACCGTCAGCAGGTGAAGCTGCTGGAGCTGGTCCAGAACCAAAGCGACAGCCAAACCCGGCGGTTGGGAGCCTTTATGGCAGAGATGCAAAAGAGCAATGAGCAAAAACTGGACCAAATGCGTCAAACGGTAGACGAAAAACTGACCGGCACCCTGAACACACGGCTGAATGCCTCGTTCCAGACTGTGTCTCAGCAGCTGGAGAGCGTGTACAAGAGCCTGGGCGAAATGCAAAAGCTGTCCTCCGGGGTAACGGAAAGCGTCAACGGTCTGAATCGGGTGCTTACCAATGTAAAGAGCCGGGGCACCTGGGCGGAGGTGCAGCTGGGCAATATTTTAGACCAGACGGTGCCGGGTATGTATGACACCAATGTGGCCACCAATCCCAAGTATAACGGTCGCGTAGAGTTTGCGGTGCGGATCCCGGCGGCGGACGGCAGCGGTCACGCCTGGCTGCCCATTGATTCCAAATTTCCTATGGAGGATTATGCACGCTTGACCGCAGCGGCTCAGGCCGGGGATCGACAAGGCATGGAAAGCGCCCAAAAGGCGCTGGAGCAGCGGGTGCGTGACGAGGCCAAACTGGTGCGTCAGTATATTTCTGCCCCGGAGACCACACCCTTTGCGGTGCTGTATTTGGCCACCGAGGGGCTGTATGCGCAGATTCTGGGCAGTCGCAGCGGACTGGCGGAGAAGTTGCAGCAGCAGGGCATTTTGCTGGCCGGGCCTACCACGGTGACAGCGCTGCTTAATGCGCTGGCGATGGGCTTTCGCACCCTGGCCATCAACCGCAAAGCCACGGAGGTGTGGCAGGTGCTGGGCGCTGCTAAAATGCAGTATGAGAAGTTCGGCGACTTGTTGCAAAAGGCCCGCAAAAAGGTGGATGAGGCCGGCAAGGTGCTGGACGAGGCGGATCACCGTAATGACATCATTCAAAAGCACCTGCGCCGGGTGGAGACCCTGGACGACCCGACTGCGGCGGAAGCGGTACCGGAATTATTTGACTGAACAAACCCGATAAAAAGGGCGCCTGCTTACAGCAGACGCCCTTTTGCTTTACGCATACGCTTTGATAATTTCCCGTATCATACGAACACTGTCCTTGGTGTGCAGGGCGTTTGGAGCCTTGTATTCCAGCAAACAGCAGGGAATGTTCAGCTTTTTGTGTACCCAACCGATGGCGTAGCCTTCGTTTGCGGCATAGACGCCGTCTTTCATTTTGTTTAAGTGCAGGGTGCGATTGACGATTTGGCACAGCTTTTTGGTGCCTAAGGTTTCGTTAAGCCAGCCGTGGGCATTGATGTACACATTGGGCTTGCTGCGGAGAATAAAGTCTCGCAGGGCACGGGTCTCTTTGCCCTTAAACGGACCGAAATCCCGGTTTATATCAATATGCGCGGCGGTGCAGCGCCCAAAGGCATTCTTGCCGGAGCGTTGTGCGTTTTTGCCGGCAATGGCACCGTCCGGATTGGCGCAGGGTACAATAACCAATCGGTAATTGCCCAATTCCTTCGGGTGGGAAGCAAAGTGGGCGATCAAGTGGTTGGCAATGGCAGTCAGACGCTGCCCGTCTCTGGCATAATCGTCCTCAAAGCCGTGGATGGCAAAGTCAATAAACAGCGTCTTTTTGTACTTGCCGTTTGCCGGGGTGATGATATAGCCTTCCAAATTGCGATTTTGTACGGATTTGCCATAAACCACTTGGGTCACATGTTTGTGGTCTAAGGCCAACTGTGCGGCATTTGCATTCAGCGGCAGTGCCTTGTTTTGTACGCGAACGGTAATCTGTGCCGTAACACCATTATAGGTGCGTACGGTCAGTTGGGTTTTGCCTTTGGATTTGCCGGTAATATAGCCTTGTTTGTTGACTGTGGCAATGGCAGAATCCCGGGTTTTGTATGTAACGGTGTAGGCTGCGGTGCCACGGGCAAATTGCAGCTTTATCTTATGGTTGTTGGCGCCCTTTTGGATAATCACATCGCCGCCTTTGACGGCTAACTTGGTGGGTGCGGCCTTAACCGTAACGGTGCAAGCGGCGGTTTGGCGTCTGTAACGCACGGTCACTTTGGCTGTACCGATTTTCTTGGCGGTAACCACGCCGGATTTGCTAACGGCCAGTACGCTTGTGTCTGCTGAGCGATAGGTGCAGTCGGTAGGGTGGATACGAGAATTATTGAATTGAATACAAGCGGCTTTTTCGCCTAAGCCCAGCGCAACGGTGGTGCGCTTTAATGTTAGATTTTCTGCAGCATAGGCTGTGCAGGTGTTGCTGAGCAAAAACATAAGCAGCAATAGTGCTGCCGCTATGGAAGTGCGGTGCTTCATAACAGAATCTCCTTCTTTTCTGATTTGGCAGCGACCCGGGTGCCACTACTGTAACAGTGTATCATTTCTTGCAAAGTGTGACAAGTTGTTTGCGTTTTTTGCCGTATTTTGATATTTGCGTTTATACGCTGCGGTTTTGTGTACGGCAAAGTGCTGCAAAATTGTGTCGCAAATGCAAAAAAATTTGTTTTTGCGTTTATTGCGCCGCTTTAGACTTTGTGGTAAAATAAAATCGAGGTATTTGATTATGGAGCAACTTTGGAAACAGAATTTGCGGCAGATTGAGCCGTATGTGCCCGGGGAGCAAAGCAGCGACCCGGATCGAATCAAACTCAATGCCAATGAGAACCCGTATCCACCGGCCCCCGGCGTGGAGGCGGTGCTGCGCAGTTACGACCCGGCAGCGCTGTGCTTGTACCCGGACGCCAACGCCCGGCTGCTTAAGGCGTCCATTGCCCGCCACTACGGCGTGGCGCCGGAGCAGGTATTTGTGGGCAACGGCTCGGACGATGTGCTGGCACTGGCATTTCAGTCCTTTTTTAACAGCGACAAGCCCATTGCCTTTCCGGATATTACTTACAGCTTTTACCCGGTGTGGTGCCGGCTGTTTCACATTCCTTTTGTGACCTACCCGCTGACGGCGGATTTTCGCATGGATCCGGCGGATTATGCGGCGCCTAACGGCGGCGTGGTGCTGCCCAATCCCAATGCCCCCACCTCTATCGGTGAGGACCTGCCTTTTGTGCAGGCGCTCTTGGAGGGCAATCGGGATGCTGTGGTGATTATTGATGAGGCCTATGCGGACTTTGGCGGCGTCAGCGCCGTGCCGCTGCTGGCGGACTATCCCAATTTGCTGGTGTGCGGCACATTTTCAAAATCCCGCTCTCTGGCAGGGCTGCGGCTGGGCTTTGCCATCGGCAGCGCAGAGCTGATTAGTGTGCTGGAAGCAGTGAAGAATTCCTACAACAGCTACACGGTGGACAATTTGTCTCTGCTGTGCGGTGCGGCTGCTATGGATGATGAGGCGTATTTTGCCAAGACCACGGCGGCGGTGATAACCACCAGAGAGCGGGTGCGCCGAGCGCTGGAGCAGATGGGCTTTTCCGTATTGCCCTCCCGCACCAACTTCCTTTTTGCAACGAAGGACGGCGCGTCTATGCGGGAACTGTTTCTCTATTTGAAGCAAAGACATATTTACATTCGCTATTTTGATCTGCCGCGGATTGACAATTATGTGCGTATTACCATCGGTACCGACGCGCAGATGGACGCATTTTTGCAGGGAACGGAGGCTTTTTTGCGTGGAGAATAAAAAAGTTGCGCTGATCTTCTTGTATTTTATCGGTGCCATTCAGCTGGTGGCCGGTGTGTACACCCAGCTGGTGGGGTTGTTTCATTGGGACTTTATGTCCTTGTTCCCGGTGGTGGAGATGGGCACCCAGCAGATCTTGTATTTGAATTTGCTGGCGGTGTTCCTGGTGACCACGCTGATCCATATTGTGGTGGCGGCACTGGTGAATGACGGCAGCTACGGCCCACTTGATGTGCTGCGGGCTTGCCCGCCGCTGACCGTCGTGGTGCCGCTGGTGCTCTTTGGCATTTCCATTTATACCACTCTGGGTGCTACCTCGGCGGGGGAGCGGGTGTTCTGCCTGGCTGTGTCCGCTTTGTATATTCTTGCCTGCTATATCAGCGTGGGCTGCATTGCCGCTGTGCGAGATATGGAAGATTAAACAAAAAAACAGACAGAAAAGGACCTCTGTGTGCCAAACACAGAGGTCCTTTTTTATGCTTTATTTACCGAGAAAGAGTACCAACAGCAGTGCCACTATGGCAATACCGCCCAAGGCGGCAAAAATTTTAACTGCTCGGGAAATTGCGTCGTACACATTGGTGGGCATGATTTGGAAGAAAGCAAAATGCAGCGGCTCTTGCAGCTTTTTGCCTACCAAGTCCCGGTAGCGCAGGTCTTGGGTGGACAGGCTGCCGTCCCGGTGCAGCGTAATGGTGCGCACGCCTCGATCCAGTCCCGGGCCGTACACATGGAACCCGGCACCCTGGGTGTAGCCCACATCAATGCCGCGAATGTCACCGTGGAAGGCGTTGTTGTGGTCGTGGCCGAAGTACAGGCCCTTTACCTCGCCCTTTTCGCAGAAGGCATCAAACTCGCCGCTGTTTTCCTGCGGATCGGCGGGGGACTCTTTCATAAAGCCCTCTTTGTTTACCCGTTTTCTGTTCAGCACAAACCACTCCTTGGCGTGGGTGCGGAAGCCCTGTACCGCGCCTTTGGTGGACTTTTTCACCTGCGTGAGCAGGTCAAACACCTCGCACACGGGAATGTGCTGAATAACAACGGAGGGAATGGTGTGGCCATACTGTTTTTCGTAGCTGTCGCGTACGCCCCGATACCAGTCAATCTGGTTTTGGTGCACATGGTCGTAGCCCACTTTCAGGCTGGAGTGACTGTCGATCAGATAAAGCAGATAGCCGGGCCGGTCGCCGTCGGCGATCTCCAGCACGCAGTTGCCCACACCGTCCACGCCGGGAGTATCCTCTCCGATAAAACCGGGAATCTCTTTGTAGATTTCAAACTGGGCACGGTTGTCCAGCCCCACCTGCCGGTCGTGATTGCCAAAGCAGATGGCAAAGGGCAGATGCCGCTCCACCACCGGGGCGGTCAGCTCTTTCAGCACCCGGCGCACCTGGTTTACATCACCGTGGAACCCGCGCCCCCAGATCTGGTCACCGCTGTATACCACCAGGTCCGGCTCCTCTCGATCCAAGGCGGCGTTGATCAGCGCCAAGGTGTCCAGGCTGACCTTGAGGCCCTCTTGCGTATCTGCAATTTGCAGGATCTTAAAGGTGTCGTTCTTGAATGTCAACTTCATATTCGTTCTCCGTTCTCAGGAATTTTGCCTTTTTTCTAATTTTAACACAAGAAAGCCTTGACGGCAACGCTTTTTCAAATTATAATATGAAGTGCTGTTACGGCAAGTACATCCGCCCGTGGCGAAGCTGGATATCGCAGCAGATTCCGATTCTGAAGGCCGGGGGTTCGAATCCCTCCGGGCGGACCATAAACGCGGCAAGCGTCTTTACGATGCTTGCCGCGTTTTATTTTTTTGCCCTTGCCGGTGCGTGTATCGGCAAAAAAAGTACACGATAATAGAGCCGACAGGCTGGACAGCTTTGTGAATAGGCGGTTTGATTCTTTTACATTATATATAAGAGAGTTCTTGATTTCATCCGGAAGCTATGTTATACTGAGTGTGAACGAACGGTCAGTAAAGTTAGAAACGAATAACTATAGATTTTGGAAAAACTGACCGGGTGCCGTTCTTGCCGATTTTGCCCCCATTTTTGAATTTTGAACGGAGGTAAGAAGATGAAAACAGGAAAAAAACGACTCACAGGTACGCTTTTGGCGCTTTGTGCCGCTTTGTTGGTGCTTTGCATCGTGCTTGCCATAGGATGGAGCAAGACGGCAAAAGCCGACGCAGTATTGCCGGAGGTGCGGAACAACGGTACGGCGGTTCAGTGGAAATACAGAGATGAAACCGATTGGCGCGACCTTGTGGCGCTTACCGAACTTACGGGTGCTGCCGGAGAAAACGGCAGGGACGGAGCCAACGGCGAGAATGGCACCGACGGTAAGAACGGAATAAACGGTGCGAACGGCAAAGATGGTATGAACGGCGTTGACGGCACAGACGGGCAAAACGGTATCGACGGTAAAGACGGCTCTAACGGTGCCGACGGTAAGAACGGAATAAACGGTACGAACGGCAAAGACGGCATTAACGGCATTGACGGTACAGACGGGCAAAACGGTATCGATGGTAAAGACGGCACAGACGGCGTCAACGGCAAGGACGGCATGAACGCCAAAAATATAGAAGTGCAGCGAGCCGAAACCCACATACAGTGGCGTTACGAGGGCGGCGAGTGGCAGAACCTTGTGGCGATCGCCGATATAGAAGGCCCTGCCGGACAGAACGGAACGGACGGAGCAAACGGAAAAACGCCGGAATTTCGCGTAAGCGAAAATATCCTGCAATGGCGCTATGTCGGCGATGAAATATGGCTGAATCTTTACGACCTTACCGCATTAAAAGGTGCGGATGGCAGAGACGGCGTTGACGGCAAGGATGGTATAAACGGAAAAGACGGCGCCGCCGGTAAGGACGGCACCAACGGGCAAAACGGTAGGGACGGCAAAGACGGTAAAACACCTTTCATCGGCGAAAACGGCAACTGGTGGATCGGAGAAATCGACACCGGCGTAAAGGCCGCAGGCATTGACGGCACAGACGGTGTTGACGGCGACAAGGGCGAAAAGGGCGACCCCGGTGAAAAAGGCGACAAAGGCGACAAGGGCGACAAGGGTGACAAAGGCGACAAAGGCGACCCCGGTCAGAACGGCGGAAGCCTCGGGTACTTTGCAGCAAACGGCAGAGTATACAGTTGGGGAACACCGCTTCCGTTCAATGTAAAAAAAGAAAGCGGAGATTTGATCTCCTATAACTCATCAAGCAAAACAATCACCCTTTCAAAAGGTCACACATACAGTATGGTATTCAGCGGAACGGTTATGATCAGCGCTAACGGTAACTATAAGTTGTGCGGTGCATCACTCATTGACGGATATAACAGTTCTGAAATGATGCTTGAGACGCGAACCTATGTGAGTATGATAGATGACGGTCAAGGTGCAAGACTTGGTATGTCGTATAACACGATATACCGTTCCGAAGCGGATATTGCTTTGACATTTCAATATACAAATATGCTCTTCCAGAATACCAATTTTACCGAAAGTCAGTACAACATAACCATTATTGCTCTTGACTGAGCCGACCTATACGAAAACGGAGGTAGCAAGAAATGAAAAAACGAATACTCAGTATCCTGCTCGCCCTATGTATGCTGTTCTGCCTTGTGCCGACTACGGCGTTTGCCGCGGACTGCGCGGAGGATCTGGTAGACCCCGTGATCTGGATTCACCTCAGTTCTGATGGCGGCGGCTACTATGACGTTCTAAATGGTACATGGACGGCGGCGGATTTCTTCCAGCCGGGCAAGGCGCCAAAGGGAGCGAAAATCACTGCGGTCACGCCGCCTACTTCTCCCTCCATTCCGGTTAGTGTGAATGTAAACAGCGACGGTACGCTGAACTGCACGAAAACCGAAAACACCACGGAACCAGTACCCAAATCAGAGACCTATACCGTCACCATCACCAGCGATGACTACGCGCCCATTTCCGCTCCGCTGACCGTGCGCCAGTATCTCAATGCAGGCTTTAGGGGACCGGTCTATTTCGATGATGAGTTGCTCTACGGAGATACCTATACTTACACGTGCCGGGTGAATAACCCCGGTGAAAACGGCGTCTGGTCCGCGCTGATACAGGACCCCCAGATGTTTGAAATTTATAAAGAGACCACCGACACCACCAGCGAACCGGGGAAGTCTATCTACACCGTCCACATCCGAGCCATCAAGGCAGGCGCACGCATAACTTGTATCGACTTTCTGTATGTTTCCGATACGACAATGGCATCGTCTAAAGTTTCCAGGGGGGCTGTCACCGGCGGTGCTGTCCGTACGCGCCCCCTCACCGTGACGGCTGGCAGCGCAACCATCACCGAGGGCAATGCGCTGCCAACAGACCTTGTGACCTGTACCGGCCTGCTGAACAGCGAAGGACGCAAGGACGACCGAGATACCGTACTGGACAATGCTCTGGGCTACCAACTGCTTGACGCAAACAACGAGGAAGTCACGGCGGCCACGGCACGCAATATGCCCGGAACCTACACTGTTGTTCCCGCTGCCACCCTCAAATCCGGCTGGGGCGAGCGGTATTCGCTTAACAAGGTCAACGGCACGCTGACGGTGGAAAATCAGCCTGACGAGCAGTTTACCCTCGCCCCCGGCGGCAGATACTATTTCGACCTTTCGGCGATGAATATTCCCGGAACGGCAAACGGCGGAAACTCAGATGGTGCGGTTTCTTTGCCGGATACGTCGCCGCACTATGTTCCCTTTACCTATGTGGGAACGATAGAAGCCTACAAACTCACGTCTGCGACGGCAACCACCGAGGAGTATGCACAGCAGAACAAATATCCCCACAGCCTGTTTGTG
>ERZ791746.910-NODE-910-length-22740-cov-12.029182_pt1 | contig 22740 bp, 20 predicted proteins | sample MGYA00510038_ERZ791746 | MGnify/ENA primary metagenome ERZ791746 (study PRJEB30046, sample SAMN00792018) | human gut metagenome | study: EMG produced TPA metagenomics assembly of the A metagenome-wide association study of gut microbiota in type 2...
TCGGACGTGTCCACTCCTCGGGATCCAGTTTACTCCTCACTCCTCACTCCTCACTTCTCACTCCTAACCCCTCACTTCCAAGATATATGGGAAAGCATTTAAAACATACAGTATGTCCCTTTTCCTTTGCACCTGTCAGCCTGTAATGTTATAATATACTAAAGTAAAGAAGACGCAGGTCTTTATATATAGAAGGAGGGGTTTACCATGAGTGTGAACCAGAGACTTGTCAATCCTTTGACAGATACCCTGTTTGACGGGATTCTTTCCCTGAAGACCAGGGAGGAGTGCTATGAATTCTTTGAAGATTTATGCACCATCAATGAGCTCCGGGATATGTCCCAGCGCCTGGAGGTGGCGAGAATGCTGGAGGCCGGGGAAAAGTACGACCAGATCGAGAAGAAAACCGGTGCCAGCACGGCCACCATTTCCCGGGTGAAGCGGTGCCTGAAATACGGAGCCGATGGGTATATTACGATTCTCAAGCGGCTGCAGGACCGGAAGGGAGGAAAATAATCGGCATGGAACCTTTACAGATGTCTCATGAAGGCTTTAAGGCCTATGATATCCGGGGCATTGTACCCGATGAAATTAATGAGGACCTGGCATATCGGGTGGGGAGGGCTTATGCGTCCCTCTACCATCCGAAGACCATGTGCATCGGCTATGATGTGCGGCCCAGTTCGAAGGCCATCATGGAAGCGGCGGCCCGGGGACTTATGGATGGAGGCAGCGAAGTGTACAACATCGGCCTCTGCGGCACGGAAATGATGTATTTTGGTACCTTCTACTACCACATGGATGGAGGATTCATGATTACCGCCAGCCATAATCCATCCAATTATAATGGTATAAAAATCGTACGGCAGGAAGGTATTCCGGTGAGCGCCGATACGGGGCTGAAGGATATCGAGTCCCTGGCCTTTTCCGGAAACTTTTCCGAGGCTCCGAAGAAGGGGAGCCTTCATGAGAAGGAAATCCTTCCGGACTATATCAGAACGGTGCTGTCCTTCGTGGATGTGAAGAAGATGAAACCATTCCACATCGTGGTGAACGCAGGAAATGGCTGTGCCAACATCGTATTTTCCGAACTGAAAAAGCACCTGCCCTTTACTTTTACGGAACTTTATATGGAGCCCGACGGTTCCTTCCCCCATGGCGTACCGAATCCTATGCTGGAAGAATGCAGGAAGCCCCTGGTGGAAAAGGTACTTGCGGAAAAAGCGGATCTTGGTATCGCCTGGGACGGGGATTTCGACCGCTGCTTCTTTATTGATGAAAACGGCCATTTCGTGGAAGGGTACTACATGGTGGGCCTTCTGTCGGAATATTTCCTGAAACAGCACCCCGGAGAAACCATTGTCCATGATCCGAGAGTCTTCTGGTGCACGGAAAAGATCTGCCGGGATCTCAAAGGAAAGGCGGTGGAATCCAAGGGAGGCCATGCCTTCATGAAGGAAACCATGCGCCGGGTTCATGGCATTTATGGGGCCGAAAACTCGGCCCACCATTTCTTCCGGGACTTCTCCTACTGCGATTCCGGCATGATTCCCTGGCTCATTGTGGCCCAGGTGATGAGTGAAAAAGGAAAGCATCTGGGAGAACTGGTGGCGGAAATGGAGAAGGAATACCCCTGCAGCGGGGAAATCAACCTCACCATCAAAGATGGCGCCGCAGTCATTGAAAAGGTGAAAGAAAAATACGAAAAAACGGCGACCCGCATCGACCTCACCGATGGCATCGGCGTGGAGTTCGACAACTGGCGCTTCAATCTGCGCCCCTCCAACACGGAACCTCTCATTCGTTTCAATATGGAAACAAAGGGAGACCGGGCTCTTCTGGAAGAGAAAAAGAAGGAAGTCATGGATTTCATCCATTCCGTAGAATAAAAGAAGCCGGGCAGTGCGCCCGGCTTTTGCTGATGGCGTAGTGGGGCTATGTGCCCAAGCGCGTGGATGGTTCGTAAGGGTGGCAGGTTGGCATCGCTGGCGCTCGCCAACCGGGTTGTGGCTTTAACATCGCTGCGCTCGTTGAAGCGGGGGCCGTTGGTTGATTCGCCGCCTTTGGCGGCTATAGAACCTTATGCCCCCGCTTTACCGGGGCGTGAGACCAGGTAAAGCTATCACCCGGTGAACAAGCGAAGCGCAGTTCACCCACCACCCTTAGCCCCATACATCCTGTTTGGCAGTAATTCATTACACTCTAAAGGAGAATATCATGAATACAACGAAACGTACATTATATCAGGCAGCCCTGCTGCAGTCCCTGGTACTGGGCCATTATGAAGGCTTTATCCCTGTAAAGGACCTCATGGGCCATGGGGATTATGGCATTGGTACCTTTGATTCCCTGGATGGGGAACTGGTCATGGTGGATGGCCAGGTGTACCAGGTCAATGGAAAGGGAGAAGTGAAGAAACCGGAGGGAACGGTGAAAGTTCCTTTTGCCGACGTTTTCTTCTTTGAACCGGATAGGACACTGCCACTGGAGCATATCGGATCCCTGGCCAAGCTCCGGGGAGAGGCGGATGACTTCATCAACCGGTGGGGAAAGAATTATTTTTATGGTATCCGAATTCATGGAACCTTTGAAAAAATGTATACTCGAAGTGAAAAAGCACAGCAGAAGCCCTATCGCCGGCTGGATGAAGCCATGAAGACGGACCAGGTGGAATTTCATTTCGAACATACCACAGGCACCCTCATCGGTCTGTACTGCCCGGCCTTCATGGCCAGCCTCAATATGCCGGGGTGGCATTTCCACTACCTTTCCGATGATAAGAGCCGGGGCGGCCATGTAATGGACCTTTTCCTGGAAAAGGGGACCGCTGAGTTCTGCCTCCTCTCCGATTTCTCCCTGGCACTCCCCAAGTCTTCCTCCTTCGGAAAAATCGATTTCACCACGGATCTGGCCGGCGCCGTGAAAACGGTGGAAGGGTAGGATAAGGGGGATATGGATTTCGGCTATTTGGGATGAAGGTGTATCTTGAGAAAAGTGGCTGAGGGGTAACGCCCTGCGGGCAAGGCGGAGTGTCCTGCATAGGACCTCCGAGTCCGAATAAGTTGGCGCCTGACCTGCCCATTAAGGCGCCTTCCTTTTGGTATTTGGACGACTCAAGGAAAACGCCTGCGACGAGGGGGTGGTGTGCCGCGACAAAATTATAAAGCGGCACGAGTTTTGTATCAGGCGGCGAAGCCGCAGTTTGGTAAAAGTGGTTGAAGGGGACGCTGTTGGTGCGCTCCCATATATTTTAGAATATCGGTTATCCCGTGCCCCCTTAGAGAAGGGGGCAGGCCGAAGGCCGGGGGATGGATCCGCCTCGAAGAGGCGGAATCTACCGGTGGAGGATGTAAGGAATACAGTGTTCCTCACATTTAGCTTCTAATGGCTTTTGACGATCCATCCTGCGCCTTTGGCAAGCCCCTTCTTTAAGGAGCTTCATGTTGATGGGGATATAAAATAGCGGCGCTATACGAACTGTGCGCCGCCACCATCCCCTCGGGCGAAGCCCGTTCCCCCTGAGCCACCTCGCCGCAGGCGTTACCCTTCAGCCACTTCTTCTTATGCCCTTTTTGCAAGGATATTTCCTTTACCTATATGAATATTGCAATTTTCCCCTTTTATGCAAAGATGTTACAATAAATAGGTAAGTTCAGTAATCCCATTTCAAAAAAAGGAGTGAACCAATATGGAATATCGTATCGAACATGATTCTTTGGGCGAAGTCAAAGTTCCGGCGGACCACATGTGGGGTGCCCAGACCCAGCGGTCCTTTGAAAATTTCAAAATCGGCGGCCATGCTATGCCGAAGGAAATTATCCGGGCCTTTGCTATCCTGAAGAAATGCGCAGCCAAGGTAAATGAGGAAGACGGGAAGCTGGATCCGGAAAAGGGAAAGGCCATCCGCAGTGCCTGCGATGAGATCCTGGCGGGCCAGTGGGATGGAGAATTCCCTCTCGTGGTTTACCAGACCGGTTCCGGGACCCAGAGCAACATGAACATGAACGAAGTGGTGGCCCATATTGCCAATGCCAAGCTGGAAAAAGCGGGCAGTGATAAGCGGGTACACCCCAATGACGATGTGAATATGTCCCAGTCCTCCAATGATACATTCCCCACAGCCCTCCATGTGGCAGCGGTGTATGTACTCCATCATTACCTTTACGGCTCCCTGGATGGACTCATTGATACCTTCGCTGCCAAGAGCAAAGAATTCATGCATGTGGTGAAGATCGGCCGCACCCATGTACAGGATGCGGTACCTCTCACATTCGGACAGGAGATTTCCGGCTGGCTGGAAATGCTGAAACAGGCCCGCTCCATGATCCAGGATGCCGAAAAATACCTGCATCCCCTGGCTATTGGCGGCACAGCTGTAGGCACCGGCCTGAACAGCCCGAAGGATTTTGGGGAAAAGGTGGCTAAAGCCATTTCCGAAGAAACGGGCATGCCCTTCACTTCGGCGCCCAATAAATTCTATGCTTTAACCGGCAGGGATAACATCGTTTTCGCCCATGGCGCTCTCGATGCCCTGGCGGGGGACTGCATGAAGTTTGCCGATGATATCCGCCTCCTGGCTGGCGGTCCGAGAGCCGGACTGGGAGAAATTTCCATTCCTGCCAATGAACCGGGCTCTTCCATCATGCCGGGCAAGGTGAACCCCACCCAGTGCGAAGCTCTCACCATGGTGGCCTGCCGGGTTCACGGCAACCAGACCGTAGTTTCCATGGCTTCCTCCCAGGGCCGTTTCGAACTGAATGTATTTGCTCCGATTCTCGCAGAAAGCTTCATCGAATCCACAAGACTCCTGGGCGATGCCATTCATTCCTTCGATATCCACTGCGCCCAGGGCATCAAAGTCAATGAAGAACGGATGGCGGAACTGGTAGAAAAATCGCTCATGCTTGTTACTGCCCTGTCTCCCCATATCGGCTATGAAAAATCGGCCCAGATTGCGAAGAAAGCCTTTGCCGACAACAGCTCCCTCAAGGAAGCGGCTGTGGCCCTTGGCTATGTGAGCGCAGAAGATTACGATAAATGGGTGAACCCGAGAGAAATGACCAATGTAGACCGGTAAGGTCAATATAAGATGCAGCTGCCGTTACATTCCGTGACGGCAGCTGTTTTATAGTGCAGGAGCAGCTGAGAGACGTCTCATACGTATCAATGGGGCTAAAGGTGGTGGGTTGGCATCGCTGGCGCTTGCCAACCGGGGTGTGGCTTTACCTGGGGCTGACGCCCCGGTAAAGCGGGGGCGTGAGGTGAATCTGCCGCCGAAGGCGGCTGTTTTCCCTTATGTCCCTGGCGTGTCAGCGCCCACAACCCGGTGAACGAGCGAAGCGATGTTCACCCACCACCTTTAGCCCCATTCGCCCAATTGGGGAACTTGCCAACTCCCCCTGATCCCATACCGCTTCTCTTCTTTCCCTTAACGTCCTTTTCCCTTTCGGGTATAATAAAGAAAATACGGTCTTTGTGCGTTCTTTTGGGCTTTTGTAAAATTTTCAAATCATCTTTAATCTCCCCGTACTTTGTGATAGAATAATAGCGTTGACTTGAAAAAGTATATACTGTATATATCTGTTTTTGGAGGTACTATGGGACATATTTCTGTGATCGGAAGCTGCAATATGGACCTCACTGTAGAGGCAGACCGCCGTCCACAGGCCGGTGAAACGGTGATGGGGAAACGGCTTATCGTTTCTCCCGGCGGCAAAGGGGCTAACCAGGCGGTTGCGGCAGCAAGGCTTGGGGAAGAGGTATATATGATTGGCTGTGTGGGGGATGATCCTTATGGCAGCCTCATGCTGAAGGCCCTGGAAGACAGCCATGTGAAGACGGACTATGTTTCGGTGCTGGAAGGGGTCAATACCGGTACGGCCCACATTATCCTGGCGGAAGGGGATAACAGCATCATCGTCATCAAGGGTGCCAATGAGAAGGTGACCCGGGATGTGGTGGATAAGGCCTTCGATGTGATCCGTACATCGGACCTGGTCATGCTGCAGCATGAAATTCCCATGGATACCATCGGCTACATCATTGACCGCTGCTACGAAGAAAAGGTACCGGTCATGCTGAATCCGGCTCCCTACATGGATATCCCGGAAGACTGGATCGAGAAGGTCACCTATATTACACCGAATGAACACGAGGCGGCCCTCATGTTCAAAGGCATGGACCGGGATGAAATCCTGAAGTCCCATGCAGGCAAGGTGATTATGACTGTGGGAAAGGATGGCGTCCTCTATGGTGAAAAAGAGGAAGTGGTCCATGTTCCCGGATTTTCTGTGTCCGTGGTAGATACCACCGGTGCAGGGGATACGTTTAATGGCGCTTTCGCAGCGGGCCGGTGCGACGGACTTTCCGTGAAGGAAGCTATCCGTTTCGCCAATGCCGCCGCTGCTCTGTCTGTAGGTAAACTGGGTGCCCAGGGAGGAATGCCCTGGCGGAAAGATGTGGAGGATATGCTCTCATGCAAAAAGTAGGAATTCTGAACAGCAATATTGCCAAGGTGCTGGCTGACCTGGGTCATACGGATAAAGTATGCGTAGGGGACTGTGGCCTTCCGGTTCCGGCGGGAGTCCAGAAAATCGACCTGGCCCTTCGCCTTGGGGAACCGCCGTTTATCGAAGTGGTGAAGGAAATGGCGAAGTACATGCAGATTGAAAAAATCTACATTGCGCCGGAAACAAAGATTAAGAATCCGAAGCAGTGGAAGGCACTGCAGGAAGTATTCCCGGAAAGCGAAGTGGAATGGGTCATGCTCGATTCCCATGAACAGCTGAAGGCCTGGGAAAAGGACTGCAAGGCAGTTATCCGCACCGGGGAAATCACACCATTCTCCAATATCATTCTCCAGTCCGGAGTCATCTTCTAAGAGAGGAAAACAAATTACATGGACATACAAATGGTAGGGATCTGCAAATCCTTCGGTACCAATAAGGTACTGGGCGGAGTCAACCTGCATATCCGGCCCGGCGAAGTTCATGCTCTCATGGGAGAGAATGGCGCCGGAAAATCCACATTAATGAATATTCTTACCGGTATCCACAAGGCTGATGCCGGCACGATCCTGGTGGACGGGAAGGAAGTCACCTTCCGCAACAATAAAGACGCCGAAGAACACGGTATCGCTTTCATTCACCAGGAACTGAATATCTGGCCGAACCTGACGGTTCTGGAAAACCTGTTCCTCATGAACCAGCCAAAAACGAGATTCGGTACCATTGATTTCAAGAAAATGCATGAAATGGCGGAAGCCAAGTGCAAGGAAATCGGTATCGACCTGCCCCTGGATGAAGTGGCTGGGGACTGCTCCGTAGGCCAGCAGCAGATGACGGAAATTACGAGAAGCCTTATGCTTGATGCAAAGACGGTCATCATGGATGAACCGACAGCGGCCCTGACGGAAAGAGAGACGGACCGGCTCTTCGATGTTATGAAGAAACTGAAAGCCCGGGGCGTTTCCATTATTTACATTTCCCACCGTATGGAAGAAGTCTTCTCCAACTGCGATACCATCACCGTCATGCGGGATGGGCAGACCATCAGCTCCCGGCCCACGGAAGAAACGAACATGGACCAGATTGTAGGAGACATGGTGGGCCGCGTCATGAGTGAATACTATCCGGCCCGTACCAATGTACCGGGGGATGAGATTTTCCGGGTAGAAGGCTTTACCCAGCCCGGCGTATTCCGGGATATTTCCTTCAACCTGAGGAAGGGAGAAATTCTCGGTGTGGCAGGCCTCATGGGCGCAGGCCGCACAGAAATCATGCGGGCCATCTTCGGCGTGGATCCTCATAAGGAAGGAAAGCTCTTCTTTGAAGGAAAGGAAATCCACATCAACAATCCCCGGGATGCCATTAAGGCAGGTTTTGGGTTTATCACGGAAAACAGAAAGACCGAAGGTCTGATTCTTGATTTCTCCATTGAACGGAACATTGCCCTGCCTAGTGAAGAACGGCTGGCTAAGCATGACGTAATCAATGATAAAGAAGAATTTGATTTTTCCAGCACCCTTTCCAAACGGCTCGGCGTCAAGGCCCAGGATATCAACCTGCCTGCCAGCACCCTTTCCGGCGGCAACCAGCAGAAAGTGGTCATTGCCAAATGGGTGGGCATGCACCCGAAACTTCTGATTCTCGATGAACCTACACGGGGCATCGATATCGGCGCGAAAAAAGATATTTATGATCTGATGAATGAACTGACTGCCCAGGGCGTATCCATTATCATGGTCTCTTCGGAACTTCCGGAAGTCATCGGCATGAGCGACAGGGTTCTGGTCATTCACGAAGGCACGGTGGCCGGCATTGTTGAACATAAAGATGCCACCCAGACCCGCATTATGACACTTGCAACCGGAGGAGAGTAAAAGCATGAGTTCTGCAAAAGTAAAAAATATAGTCAGAGAAATGGGACCGCTCATCGGCCTTATTGTTCTCTTCATTGTTATTTCCGCATTGAATGACAGCTTCATTGACCCGTCCAACCTGAAAAACCTGGCTCGCCAGATTTCCATTAATGCCCTCATTGCCTTCGGTATGACTTTCGTCATCCTCACCGGCGGCATCGACCTTTCCGTAGGCAGTATCCTGGCCCTGTCAAGTGCCCTCATGGCCAGCATGATCGCCAAGGGAACCAACCCGGAAATGGCTATCGTTTTTTCCGCATTCATCGGCATTCTCCTGGGCGCCATCAACGGTATCATCATTTCCTATGGCAAGGTGGCTCCCTTCATTGCTACACTGGCTACCATGACCATTTACCGTGGTTCTACCCTGGTATTTACGAACGGCAACCCGATTTCCGGCCTTTCCGATGATCCCATCTTTACCGGATTCGGCCAGGGCTTCATCATGGATATCCCGGTACCGGCCATCATCATGCTCATTGCGTTCTTCATTCTCTGGTTTGTCCTGAAGAAGACACCCCTTGGCCGCCAGACCTATGCCGTAGGGGGGAACGAAAAAGTTTCCTACATTTCCGGTATCAAGATTGACAGAATCAAGATTTTTGCCTATTCTTTAACAGGATGCCTCTGCGCTATTGCAGGTGCTATCCTCACTGCCCGCCTGAACAGTGCCCAGCCGACAGCCGGCATGGGCTATGAACTGGATGCCATTGCAGCCGTTGTTCTTGGCGGTACGTCTCTTGCAGGCGGCAAAGGCCGTATTTCCGGTACCCTCATCGGTGCACTCATCATCGGTACCCTGAATAATGGCCTTAACATATTAAATGTATCCAGCTTCTACCAGCAGGTTGTCAAAGGCATCGTTATTCTGCTCGCAGTACTTATGGATCGCAAGAAAAACTAAGGAGGAAAACAAGTGTTAAAGAAAATCGCATTAGCTGCTCTTATCGGCGCAGCTCTCATTTCCGTCGCAGGTTGCGGCTCTTCTTCTGACAAGAAGGCTGCCGGCTCCGCATCCGGTGACAAAAAGATTACCATTGGCTTCTCCGTATCCACCCAGAACAACCCGTTCTTCGTGACCATGGCCAACAGCGTAAAGGCAGCTGCTGACAAAGCAGGTGTCAACGTAAAGATCGTAGATGCCCAGAACGATCCGGCTAAACAGTCCAATGATATCGCCGACCTGCTCCAGGGAAATATCAGCGTACTTATCGTTAACCCGGTAGACTCTGCTGCAATCTCCAACTCCGTACTGGCAGCCAATAAGGCCAAGATTCCGGTTATTACCATTGACCGCTCCGCTGATAAGGGTGAAGTCGCTGCCCACATCGCTTCCAACAACGTCAAAGGCGGCGAAATGGCAGCAGAATATATCGTTTCCAAACTGGGTGAAGGCACTCCGGTAGCAGAACTGGAAGGTATCCCCGGCGCATCCGCAACCCGTGAAAGAGGCCAGGGCTTCCATAACATTGCGGACAGCAAACTGAAGGTCCTTGCAAAACAGAACGCTGACTTCGACCGTTCCAAAGGCCTCACCGTTGCTGAAAACATTCTCCAGGCAAATCCTGACGTAAAGGCTATTTTCTCCCAAAACGATGAAATGGCCCTCGGCGCTGTAAGTGCTGCTAAAGCAGCTAATAAGCAGATCTTCATCATCGGCTTCGATGGCACCGATGACGGCATCAAAGCTGTCAACGATGGTTCCATGGCAGCTACCATTGCCCAGCAGCCGGATAAGATGGGTGAAATCGGCGTAGAAACCGCCATCAAACTGGCTAAGGGTGAAAACGTAGAAAAGAACATTGCCGTAGACCTGAAACTGGTAGAAAAGAAATAATAACAACCTGAAATTTTGACAACCTGGAAAGAACCGTGGGAAATATCCTGCGGTTCTTTTGTTTCCGTAAGGTCTATTTCCCGGTTATATCCCAATTACCACAGGACAATTTCACGTTTTCCATTGACGATACCATCGGGCAAATTTATAATAATATGAGTAATTATTTCAATGGAAAAGGGACATGTATGAATAAAGAATATGCACAGATTTTTACTAATGTTTTAGATGAAAAGCAGATAAAAATCAATGAACCCATGAGCCGTCATACCACTTTTGGTATCGGCGGCCCGGCGGATTGTTTTTTGGTGCCGAAGACGGCGGAGGAACTCTGCGTAGTGACAAAGCTGGCCCACAGGAATCATATTCCCGTTTTTATCCTGGGCGGAGGAGCGAACCTGCTGGTACGGGATAAGGGAATTCGTGGGGTAGTCATTTTTACCGGACGGCTCCATAAAATCGAACAGAACGGTAACCTTTTGAAAGTGTCCAGCGGCGTTTCTACGGCCCAGGCAGCCCAGGCGGCCTATGAGAATGGACTTTCGGGCATGGAATTTGCCAGCGGCATTCCCGGCACCATCGGCGGCGCGGCCTATATGAACGCTGGCGCCTATGGCGGAGAAATGTCGAAAATCATCGTTTCCGCCACCACCTGTGATGCTAAGGGGGACCTCATCACCTATGACAGCCATGACATCGGCTATTCCTACCGTCACAGCCTGTTCATGGAAAATGGCGAGGTCATCGTAGACATCACCCTGTCTCTGAAGCAGGGGAATAAGAAGGATATCCGGGCTCTCATGGATGACCTGAACCATCGGCGGCGGACGAAGCAGCCCCTGGAAAAGCGGAGTGCCGGCAGTACGTTCAAGAGGCCGGCAGGCCACTTCGTAGGCCAGATGATCGAGGAACTGGGGCTTAAGGGATATGCAGTGGGAGATGCTCAGGTCAGCGAAAAGCATGCGGGCTTCCTCATCAATAATGGCCACGCCAGCTGCGAGGATATGCTTCATCTCATCCACGATGTGCAGCGAAAGGTGAAAGAGAATTACGGCGTAGACCTTCATACGGAAGTCCAGATCGTAGGGGAAGAATAGAAATGAAAGGGCTGTGAGAGCGGATATGCTTTCATGGCCTTTTTGTATCTTTATGCTCTGTTCAAGGCATAAGAAAAGGTGGCTGCGGTGGCTGAGGGAGAGCTGAAGAGAACGGATGGATCTAGGGAAGCACTGATTAAATCGTTGCCAGATTTCATTCTTGGATTTTTATGCAATGCGAGGAATAACTCGACGCGAATAGCGAGCTATTTAAGGCAGCAGTCCTGCATAGGACTGCTGAGCCAAGGTAAGTTGGCGCTTTCTCTGCACATAAAAGCGCCTTCCTTTTATCCTTGGCCGAGTTATGACGAAGCAGTGCATAAAAATCCTTATGAAATCTGACTCTGCGAATTAATCAGCGCTTCCCTGGTCCAAGGGACCTGCACAGCTTAAGGCTCAAGTCTCCGCACGAATGCATGCTGCTCCTCTATACAGGCATTGCAGGCTCTCTTGTACGGCCCTTCCATGATATAATGGATAAAACAAAGTGAAGAAAGGAGCTATGCCATGGAAACCATTGGATTTTATGGCCCGCCAGGGACGGGGAAGAGTGACCGGGCCCTGGTGATTGCCTATGAAAATAAGGCGTCCTGCATTATTGATGACGGTATCCTGATTTATCACAGCCGCATTGTGGCGGGCAAATCGGCGAAACGGGAAGCGAGCCGACTGAAGGCTGTGCGGCGGGCCATATTCTGGGATAAGGAACAGCGGGATGAAGTACGCGATGCGCTCCGAAAAATCAATCCGAAACGGGTTCTCATCCTCGGTACGTCGGACCGGATGGTGGTGACCATTGCGAAGGCCCTGGATCTTCCTATGCCGTCGAAGTATATCCGCATCGAAGACGTGGCGAAGCCTGAGGATATGCTGAAAGCCAGCGAGGCCCGGCATAAGGAAGGTAAGCATGTGATTCCTGTGCCCACCATGGAGCTCAAACCCTATTTCAAAGGGTACATGGTAGACCCGCTCCGGTTCCTTCGAAACCGAAAAAAAGAGCCGAAGCGGTTCAGTGAATGGAATGAACGGTCCGTGGTGCGGCCGGTTTTCAGCTATTACGGAAAACTGACCTTTTCTGACCGGGTCATAGAGGACCTGGTCCGTTACGCCGTACGGAATCTGAAGAAAATCCGGATCCGCCACGTAAAGAGCAAGAAGAGTGAAAGTCAGGTGAACGGACTGATCCTGCGGCTCGATGTGACTGTTCGAAGCGGTACACCCCAGGAAATCAAGCGGACCATCCATACCATGCGGGACCATGTGCAGAAGGAAATCGAATACACCACGGGCATGTCCCTGGAGACCATGAAGATCGATATCGTCACCGGCGTGGCCCAGGATTGATTTAGGTCTAGCAGCCAGGTCTGGATCCAGGCGGTCAGGCCCTGCGGTGGAAAAAGATTTGAGAATTGAGTGAAGAGAATTGAGGCCAGTCGGCTTCGCCGCGGGCTGGTCTCATAAGGCGGCGCTATATAATTTGTGCGCCGCCATCACCCCTGGCCGCAGGCCACAGCTTTGTCGTCAGGCAGAACCTTGTCCATGGGACAGAGCCACGTCCAAAGGCCGCTGCCTTTTTTGCGACGCCACCACTATTTTTCATTTTTCCATCGTCCATTTTACATTCATACAGGACAGCATCTATGAGAACAAAGATCAAAATCTGCGGCATTACTTCGCCGGAAGAAACGAAGTATCTTCCACCGGAAGAGGTGGATTTCATGGGCATGATTCTTTTCTGTCCCAAAAGTAAACGAAATATATCTCTCACGGAAGCCGCGGCCATTATGAAGGCAGTTCCGGAGAAAATCAGGAAGACCGCGGTCACCGTGTCTCCTTCTATGGAGCAGGTGGAGGCCATAGAAAAGGCGGGGTTCGACTATATCCAGATCCATGGGACCCTGAATCCCCGGATTTTTGAAGGGATCCACATTCCCGTTATCCGGGCGGTGAATATGAAAGAAGGGGCACCGGACATGGAGGAAGGTGGCCGTGTGGCGGCCTGGCTGTTCGATGCGGCCCAGCCGGGAAGCGGGAAATCCTTTGATTGGAATCGGCTTTCTGTCCTTCCCAGAAAGGGAAGGAAGTGGATCCTTGCCGGCGGACTGACGGCGGCCAATGTGGGAGAGGCCATACATAAAGTCCATCCGGATATGGTGGATGTCTCTTCCGGTGTGGAATACGAAGACCGGAAGGGGAAGGACCCGGAGAAAATAGCCGCCTTCATCCGTGCCGTACGGCAGGCAGATGGACAGCAAGCGCAGCTGCGTGTCTGTGAATGTATGGTTGCCTTGAGCAATGAGCCTTGAGCTGGTTAGGCCCTTTGGGCCGGAGAACGAGTGAATAAGTAAGCGGCCAAATGCTCAAGGGCTTTTAACTTCTGGCTGTTACCTTTTAGCTGGTCAACCTGTGGCGCTTCCACTATCTCTTAGCCCCCCTGCATGGTTAATTATATTTTTAGTGATAGAGTCAGCAGGCCCCTGACTATATTAAAGCCGCAATCAGAATTCATAATGCGGCGTTATATGAATTGTGCGCCGCACCACCCCCTTGGTCGCAGGCCATTCCCCTTAAGCCACTTCGCCGCCAGGCGTTACCCTTCAGCCACTTCTTACTCGCGCCGCAGGTTATTTTTGAATTTCTTCTTGACAATCTTTCTATCCCATGATACAGTTAACTCAACTTCAAACGAGGAAGAAAAGAGTAGGTTCCTGAAAACAGCTTAGCGAGTCCGGAGAGTGGAAGCGGATATGGATAGGGGACTGAAGTGCATTTCTGAGTTTGGAAGGCCGAAAGAAGAGTAGGCTTTCCCGGGGACTCCCGATACAGGGTCAGGGTATGCGGCAATCAAGTACCCCATAAGGTGCCTTTGGTGACAATGGCATGAATATTAGGTGGAAACACGAGTCTCTCGTCCTGGTAAAGGATGGGAGTTTTTTATTTTCCTTTCAAATTCAATGGAAAATAAAAGTGTGTAATATCCGGGAGACGCCCGTTACAGCGCAGGGGCATACAGGAAATGCCTTGAGACCGCCGGACTCCGGTCTGGCAGTAAAAACCTTAAGACAGAGGAGGAGCAGGATATGACAGTGGGTTTCCGATGTAGGACTTTGATTGATTTACGGAATGATACACAGGCAGTGAGCAGATAAAATACAATTTACAATCATTGGAGGAATCAATTATGGCAGACGCAAAGAAATATCGTTTCGAAACACTTCAGCAGCATGCAGGACAGGTACCGGATCCCACCACAGGAGCCCGGGCAGTGCCTATTTACCAGACCACTTCCTACGTATTCCATGATGCCCAGGAAGGGGAGGACCTCTTCGCCCTTCGGAAACCGGGATTTATCTATGGCCGCCTTACGAACCCCACCCAGGATGTACTGGAAAAGCGGCTGGCAGCACTGGAAGGGGGCACAGCAGGCCTTGCTGTAGCCAGTGGCGCTGCGGCAGTGACCTATTCCATCCTGAATATTGCCGGTGCCGGTGACGAGATCGTTTCCGCTTCCACCCTTTACGGCGGCACCTATGAACTGTTCACAGACACCCTGCCCCAGCTGGGCATTCATACCCGTTTCGTGAACCCGGACCATCCGGAAGAAATCGAAGCTGCCATCACAGAGAAGACAAAGGCCGTTTACATCGAAACCCTGGGAAACCCGGCCATCAATATCCCGGACTTCGATGCCATCCGCGATATCGCCCATGCCCACAATCTGCCGGTTCTCATCGATAATACCTTTGCCACCCCTTACCTCTTCCGGCCACTGGAACATGGACTGGATATCGTCATCCACTCTACCACGAAATTCATCGGCGGCCATGGAACCACACTGGGCGGCGCCATCATTGAAAATGGTGAGTTCGACTGGAACCAGCCGGAGCGGTATCCCCATTTCGCCAATCCCGATGCTTCCTATCACGGCATTAACTTCGCCAAAGACGTACCGGGGGCCGGCTTTGTTACCCGCATCCGGGCGAAAGTCCTTAGGGATACGGGCGCTGCCATTTCCCCCATTTCCGCATGGTTCTTCATCCAGGGCCTGGAAACTCTGTCTCTCCGCGTAGAACGGCATGTATCGAACGCCCAGAAGCTGGCGGAATACCTGGAAAAACATCCGAAGGTGGCCAAGGTCAATTATCCGGGCCTCGAATCTTCCCCGTACCACAAGCTCCAGCAGAAATACCTGCCTAAAGGCGCAGGGTCCATCTTCTCCATTGAACTGAAAGACGGCTTCCAGGCAGCCTGGAAATTTATCGACAACCTGGATATTTTCTCGGATCTGGCCAACGTAGGGGATTCCAAGTCCCTCGTAGTCCATCCGGCATCCACTACCCACCAGCAGCTGGATGAAGCAGCCCAGAGAGCTGCCGGCATCACCCCGGGCACGGTCCGTATTTCCGTGGGCATCGAAAATATCGATGACCTCCTGGAAGACGTGGAACAGGCACTGGCTAAAATCTGATACGTCATAGATAAGGGCTGTACTCCTGGGGAGATGGCACCAAAAAAACACCCGGAACGGGAAAGCCGTTTTGGGTGTTTTTTCTATGTGGATAAGTGTCGTACAGATGAGTGAAGGAAAAGCGAGAAGTGAGAAGTGAGAAGTGAGGAGTGAGGAGTGAGGAGTGAGGAGTGGTGGCGGCGGCGCACAAATCAGGAAGCGCCGCCTTATGAGACCGGGTTGCGGTGAAGCCGCCTGGCCTCAATTCTCTGCACTCAATTCTCAAATCTTTTTTCGCCGCAGGCTTCTCTCATCCTTCCCAGTGTTCCGGAATTTCCGGGAAAGGCTTCATCACCATCATGGTGGCCAGGATATTGGCCATGAGGTGATTTTCCTCATCGTACATATTGGCTTCAATGACAATGGTCTTTCTGCCGCGGTGGGTGATGTGGCTGGTGACCCGTATCGTTTCTCCGGATTTCGCGTTACGGATAAAATTCATGGTCATGGATACGGTGACCACCGAAGCGCCCACAGAGGCACTGGTGACGCCGGTAACCGAATCGGCCAGGGCCACAAGGACCCCGCCATGGAGGCGGCCGGTGTGGTTATTGTGCTTTGCCGGGTCTGTCTTCAGGCTTACTGTTACACTGCCGCAGTGAATTTCATCGATGTGAATGTGGAAATAATCAGCCATGAAATGGTTCTTGCTGTAAATATCCCGTATATGCTGCCGGATTTTCTCCGGATCTGTAATCTGAACAATTTCGTCTGCCATATGGATCCCATCCTTTTTTACTATGTCCTTTCTATCTTACTCGACGGGCATAGGGAATGCAAGGTGGGGGCGATGAGGTCGAGGTCGAGACCGAGATAATCAGCCTTCGGCAGTTCCTACAGTGGGGGCCAGAAAACTAAAACCTGCATTCCCCTCTGGGGAAAGTCCCGCGAAGAGGGAATAGGGGTGCATTTACGGCAAGAGCCGCAGAGCAGGTTCCCGCCCAAAGGATCTGACCAGCTCAATGCTCAAGGCTAAAGGCTCAATGCCCGCATATGTTCGTACGACTCATATTCAAACGAAAGCGCTGCAGGCTGGCCATTTTCCTAGAAGCTAGCAGCTAACAGCTAGAAGCCTCTGTCCGTTCGCACGGTTCTCAGCCAAATGACAGCGCCGCAGGCGGATCCCCTCAGTCTCGACCTCGACCTCGACCTCGATTTCATTATAGCCTCCTGTCATTTTCTACCCCCGTAACGTATAATAGATAAAGGTATGACAATCAAGCTGCCCTCTGGCAGTGAACCATAGAGTATTTGTTATATTCATGACAGGAGGTACTATGTTTACAGCGACAACGATTCTGGCGGTGAAGAAAGATGGCCACACCGCCATGGCCGGCGATGGACAGGTAACCATGGGCAATGCGGTGATCATGAAGAATACAGCCCGTAAGGTACGGCGTCTGTACCATGGGAAAATCATTGCCGGTTTTGCGGGCTCCGTGGCCGATGCATTTTCCCTTTTTGATAAATTCGAATCCAAGCTCCGTGACTGTAATGGGAACCTGGTCCGGGCGGCAGTGGAATTTGCCAAGGATTGGCGCAGTGACCGGGTGCTTCAGAAACTGGAAGCTCTCCTGATTCTTACAGATGGGGAGCACCTGTTCCTCGTTTCCGGCAGTGGGGAAGTCATTGAGCCGGACGATGGCATTCTGGCCATCGGAAGCGGCGGCAACTATGCCCTGGCCGCAGCCCGGGCCCTGGCCCAGTCCACAAATCTCTCGGCCCGGGAGATTGCGGAGAAGTCGCTCCATATTGCGGCGGATATCTGTGTATATACAAACCATAATGTAATTGTGGAGGAAATCTGATGGATGAACTGACACCTCGTAAAATTGTAGAATATCTGGACCAGTACATTGTGGGACAGAAAGAAGCAAAGCGTTCTGTGGCTGTGGCCCTTCGAAACCGCTGGCGGGCGAGCCGCCTTTCCCCGGAGATTGCAAAGGAAATCAGCCCGAAGAACATCCTTCTCATCGGGCCTACGGGAGTGGGCAAGACAGAGATTGCCCGCCGCATAGCCTCTCTCACCCATGCCCCCTTTGTGAAGGTGGAAGCCACAAAGTACACGGAAGTGGGCTATGTAGGCCGGGATGTGGAATCCATGGTACGGGACCTGGTAGAAGAAGCGGTTCGGCTTGTGAAAAAAGAAGAATCCTCCCGCCATGGCCGGGATGCGGAGGAAGAAGCGGTGCGCCGCATCGGGGAAGCCATGTGGCCATCGAAAAAACCGGAGACCAGAAGTCCCATGGATATCATTTTCGGCGAGAAGAAACAGGAAGCGCCCCAGGATGAAGGAGAAAAGGAACGGCGCTCTGACCTCCTGCGGCGGATCAGGAGCGGCGAACTCGATGACCGGCAGATTGAAATCGAAGTGGAAGACCGAGGGAGCGCTCCCCAGTCTGACAATGAGCAGGCCAACCAGATTTCCATCATGATCACCAGCATGATGCCGAAAAAGATGAAGAAGAAAAAAGTCACCGTCCGGGATGCAAAGAAAATCCTGGCTGAAGAGGCGGCGGACGAAATGGTGGATATGGAAGTGGTGAAGGACCGGGCCATCCATTATGCGGAGGAACGGGGCATCATTTTCATTGATGAAATCGATAAAATCGCCGGACGCCACGGTTCATCCGGCGGTCCCGATGTATCCCGGGAAGGGGTGCAGCGGGACATCCTCCCCATCGTGGAAGGGGCTACGGTGAAGACAAAGTACGGCCAGGTGAAGACGGATCACATCCTCTTCATGGCTGCCGGCGCTTTCCACGTTTCTAAACCCAGTGACCTCATTCCGGAATTGCAGGGCCGTTTCCCTATCCGCGTAGAACTTTCCAGCCTCACGAAGGAAGACCTGCGCCGGATCCTGACAGAACCGAGACAGGCGCTCATCCGCCAGTACACGGCGCTTCTGGAAACAGAAGGGGTGAAGGTGACATTCCGGGAAGACGCGCTGGATACGATTGCAGAAATCGCATCCCGGGTCAATTCAGAAACGGAAGATATCGGAGCCAGAAGACTCTATACCATCCTGGAACGGGTGCTGGAGGATCTCTCCTTCGATGCGCCGGACCTGGAAAATAAAGAAGTTACCATTGACAGTACCTATGTAAAGGAAAAGCTGGGACAGATTACGGAAAATATCGATATTTCAAACTATATCCTGTGACAAGGCAGCTCCGGAGATAAATCCATCTCCGGAGCTTTTTATTATGCAGCGTGCGAACGTATAAGGGCCTTGAGCATTCAGCCTTGAGCCTTGAGCTGATCAGGCCCTGCGAGCCAGGGGATAAATGAATGAGCGGGCGTTTGAACGGCGGGAACTTTTCGCTTCCCTGGCTTTCCTGAAACATGCTTTCCCCTCCGGGGGAAATTCCCGCGAAGCGGGAATAGGGGTGCATTTACGGCGAGAACCGCGGAGAAGGTTGTGGCCCAAAGGGCCTGACCAGCTCAATGCCCAAGGCTCAAGGCCTTGCTCTCAGTGACTCCAACCGTACTCTATCTGCGCCGCAGGCTGACTGACTCAATCTCGATCTCAATCTCGATCTCGATCTTAAACAATGTCAATGCACATGATAAATGAGGTTGACTAATGGTTTACAACTGACTATAATTAGAGAAAATAGTACAGCCAGGAAAGAAAGTATTTCCGGCGCTGCTGGTATCATCTATACAGATATAGGAGGCGTTTTATGAGAAACGAGATTCTGGAGTATTTCAGAAAGGCAAATGGACAATTTGTATCGGGACAGCAGATTTCCAGGGACCTGCATGTTTCCCGCACAGCCATCTGGAAACATATTAACGTATTGAAAGAGAGGGGCTATATTTTTGAATCCAGCACCCGAAAGGGGTACCGGCTCATTTATGCACCCAATCTCCTGACACCCCTGGAAATCGAGAGTGCCCTTCATACTGAAACCTTCGGACGCCATGTGGTGTACCTGGAAACGACTTCATCCACCAACGATGAAGCCAAGGAAATCGCCAGGAAAGGGGCGGAAGAGGGGACCATCGTCATTGCCGAAGAACAGACAAATGGCCATGGCCGGCTGACACGGAAATTTAACTGCCCCTTCGCCAAGGGCATCTGGTTCTCCCTCATCCTTCGTCCGAAGTTCTTCCCCATGGAAGCAGCCAAATGTACGCTGCTGGCTGCCATTGGCGTATGCCGGGGTATCCGCCGCATGGGTCTGAAGGATGCGGGCATCAAGTGGCCTAACGATATCCTGTACCACGGCAAGAAGATGGTGGGCATCCTGACGGAAATGTCAGCTTCCATGGAAAAAATTGATTACATCATCATCGGCATCGGCATCAATACGGGCATGAAGAAGAACGATTTCCCGGAAGAAGCACGGGAAACGGCGACTTCCTTCCTGAATGAAGGCATCGATGTATCCCGGAAAGATCTCCTGGCTGCGGTCCTTTATGAACTGGAAAAAGAGTACAAAGTGGCCCAGGAAGAGGGATTTGACAAGGTTCTGGAAGACTGGAAATCCCTTTCTGTTACGATCGGCCAGGAAGTACGGGTCATTTTCGGCGATGACAGCTATACCGGAAAGGCTGTAGGCATCGATAAGGACGGATGCCTTCTCGTGGATACCGGTAAGGCGGTGACCCGAGTGCTGGCGGGGGATGTATCCATCCGCCCCATTGATGCACCGATACCAAAACGGTAAAAACTGCATATTCAAAGAAGGGCACCGGGCTGGTGCCCTGTTAAGAAGAGGTCCCAGTTTTTAGAGTTTGGGATTGACGTAAGCAGCAGCCGTTCCGGGCATTTCACTCTTCATGTCTGAATCACGGACGGTAAGCCAAAGAAGGAGAAGAGGATTCCTATGGAAAAAGAAAAAATGCATAATATGATCAGTGCCGCCATATTTGCGGGAATTATGGCGATTCTGTCCCAGTTCACGTTCCCCATCGGTCCGGTGCCGATTACTCTCCAAAGTTTCGTCTGTGCCCTGGCCGGTGGTGTACTGGGCCGGAAATGGGGGGCCATTTCCATAGGGCTCTGGCTCCTCCTGGGGCTTATGGGCGTTCCGATTCTCACCATGGGCAAAGCAGGAGCCGGCATTTTCCTTTCCCCTGTAGGCGGCTACTACCTGGGGTTCGTGGTGATGGCATGGGTTTCCGGATTCCGGCTTGCTGAAAAGGGCCACTTCCTCCGCCAGGTTTCCGCCGCGGTGCTGGGACTCATCTGCTGCTATCTTCTGGGCCTTGTATGGTTCATGGGATACTTCCATTTCGGCCTGGGAAAAGAAATGCCCCTGTGGACAGCACTGACTCTCACCGTATTCCCCTTCGTAGCGTTTGACCTGATCAAAGTGGTACTGGGTGTCATCCTGGGCACCCGGATCCGCCAGTCCCTGAACCAGGCCGGCTACTATGCATCTACGGAACATTGATAGTACGAAAAAAAAGACCGCAGCCTGCGGCCTTTTTTGTTGGGAAATGAGAAATAACAGGAATGAGGAATGGCGGTGGCGCCGCGTAAATACTATAGCGCCGCCTTATGTATTGACGTTAGCGGCTTCACCGCCGATGGTCCGAATCCGGATTCCCGGGGCCTCCGGCCCCATTCCCCTCGATCTCGGCCTCATTTGCCCGAAGGGCCTGGTCACCTGGCCACTGGATCCGGCAGCTAAAAGCCCCACAGGGTCGCACGCTGGTCTGTCACATGAAATCCGCGGCGGAGCCGCTGAAGATCTAGACCTGGACCTGAATCTATCCCCCTAGGGCCTCTGGCCCCATTCCCCTCAATCTCGGTCTCAATCTCGATCTTATTTCCCCGCAGGGCCTGATCAGCCCAGGGCCCCAAACGTCGTACCGCTTGACCGCGCCAGCGTCATAGCTGATACATATCATATAATCTATGACTTTTCGAAATGATATAAAACTTTGCGAGAATTTATGCAATTTGTTATGGATTCCCTTGACAGAACGGGACGTGCATTATACACTTGATGAGAACAAAACTGTGACATTCTGTCATTGATTCGGAGGAGATTCAGATGCTTCTTGCTTTTGATGTAGGGAATACGAATATTGTCTGTGGTGTATACAAGGAAAGAAAGCTTATCCGCCACTGGCGGGTGGCGACGGATACCCTGCAGACCGCTGATGGCTATGCGGCCCTTCTGGGAACCCTGTTTCATCTGAACGGTTTGGAATTCAAAGATGTGGAAGATGTCATCATTTCCACCGTTGTACCGCCGATTATTCCGATTCTGGAAACCATGTGCCAGCGGTATTTCCATACGAAACCCATCATGGTGGGCCCCGGCATCAAGACCGGTCTGAATATCCTTTACGATAACCCAAAAGAACTGGGTGCCGACCGTATCGTCAATGCGGTGGCAGCGATTGCCGAATATGACTGCCCCCTCATCATTATCGACATGGGTACGGCCACCACGTTCTGCGTAGTGGATACCAAAGGCAATTACCTGGGCGGCGCTGTGGCACCGGGCATTGGCATTTCCATGGAAGCCCTGTTCCAGAGAGCATCGAAGCTGCCCCGTATCGAACTGGTGAAGACGCCGAAAATCATCTGCCGCAACACGGTCTCCGCCATGCAGGCCGGCATATACTACGGCTTCGTAGGGCAGATCGATGAAATCGTAAACCGCATCAAGGTAGAACTGAATGAACCGAATGTAAAAGTCATTGCCACCGGCGGCCTGGCTACCCTCATCGCCAAGTCTTCCCGTACCATCGATGTGGTGGATCCCATGCTGACGCTGAAAGGCCTCCTGGTACTGTATGACAAGAATAAAAATGATAGAAAATAAATAAAAAACCGTCCTTCGGGACGGTTTTTTATTGGTGGTGCGCCCAGCATGGGCGTATTCTCAAGGGTGAAAGTCCCAAGACTACCCGA
>ERZ791746.928-NODE-928-length-22355-cov-9.371659_pt1 | contig 22355 bp, 24 predicted proteins | sample MGYA00510038_ERZ791746 | MGnify/ENA primary metagenome ERZ791746 (study PRJEB30046, sample SAMN00792018) | human gut metagenome | study: EMG produced TPA metagenomics assembly of the A metagenome-wide association study of gut microbiota in type 2...
GTTTGCCGTGTAGTGCATCACGATGTACCGCACCGGCTGCGTGCGCCCGGCGCGGAAATTGGCCTTGTTGCAAGCAATAAATTCCATATTCCGTCGCCTCCTTATTCGATTGGTTCATCGAGCGTTACAATGAGATTTGCCCCGCGGCCCTTAGCTGACACGCGGAAGTAAGCAGCGCCCTGCGGGGGCGCGACATTGATATCCGTGCTGAACGCCACTGCCGCGTTGGGGTCGTCCACTTTAGTGGGGTAATACATGCTTTTCCCAAGCTGGTCGTATTTGAGCACACTTCCCTTCAACGAGAAATCTGCCTTGTACCACGCAACGCGAGAACCGTATTCGTTCCATTTGATGCCCTCGCCCCCGATACGGTATGTATGACTTGCACCTCCGTCGAACGGTATAAAGCCTGTGGTGACGAAGCTTGGGTTATCAGAAACCACGCCACTAGAGCTAAGCATTTTGCCATCCGTATACGGCGCAGATGCCCCCGAAGTGTCCACGGCTTTAGGCACGAGGTTATGGTAAGAGACTATCTTCGTTGCTTTAGCAGTAACAACAACGTCTCCAGTGACTTTGCTGATATTGATTACTCCCGTGTTGGCGTTGTAAACCGTGGCCGTAATATCTGTGCCGCCCATCTTCACCGTCACCTCGCCCAGCGTGTAGCCGCTTTTAGCCGTTAACGTAGCGGTGTAGGACGTTCCGTCCTCTGCCGCCACCGTGTCATTGCTAGTGGTGACGTTGGTCAGGGCGTTGGTGATGCTATGATAAACCGTCGCGGCATAGCCGATTGTACGGTCAATTCCCGCGCCATAGCAAAAGGAGTATAAGACCTGCTCTGATGGGTTTATGACATTCACATTAAAGGCTGTATCGTCGCCCGTCCCTGCTGTCTTGTCATACGGAGCAGGGTCTCCGAACGAGATGCCGTTCATGGTGACGACCCCACTGTTGTTTCGGTAGAAGCAGGCGTTTGGCGTACACATACGCCATGCATCAAACTCCGTTCCTTGACCATTTGCAACGCTGTGCAGTTTTCCATACTGGAAGCAGTGATTGTGCCCATGGACATTCATGATAAACTTCGCTGCATTATGGCCGCTGAAATTCACCGTCACACCGTTCTGCACTGTACTTTCCCCAGCGACATACGCTTTGGCAATGTTCCCCGTCGGATATGCACCGCCTAAGTCTAGTGGGTAGTGCCCGAGCACTATAATCCCCCATTGAGCCGCATCTGCCTTGCTGCCCACGGCGTGAAGGGTCTGGGCGAACCACAGTAACTGCTCTGGAGAGCAGCAGTACGCCGCGTTATTTCCACTTACAGTCTCACCCTCGCAGGTGTTCAGGCAGATGACACGGAGTTTCTTGTCAGGAAAGTCACGATAGCAATAGCCGTATTCATCGCTGCCATACACAGCACCTTCATTGTATTTCCAGATATTGTTCTTCAGAAATTCCGCGCCGACGAGCGTGCTGTACTCGCCAGTGTCGTGGTTGCCAACGGTCCGAAGCTGCGGGACATCCTTCCACGCCTCGCCCAACCAGCCATTGATTTGGTCAAACTGCTGCTGCATCAGCGCGGTCGTAGTTTTGGCGTTGCCAAAAGTTACATCGCCGAGCATACAGGCAAAGTCAATTTGCGGCAGACTGTACGATAGCACCTTGAGGGCTTGGCAAGCGTGCAGGTTCCCAGCGTTGATGTTTGTCTGCCAGCCGTCTACCTGCGGCCCCGTGTGGTGGAAGTCGGCGATTGCAAGAAACACAATGCTGTCGGCTTTCATCACCGCCTTGACCTTTTCCGCAACCGCCAGCGCCTCCGCCTTGACATAGCGGGGGATGTCGGTGTGGGCGATCTGGTCGCCGGTCGTGATGCCCCTCACCGCATCGCCCATCTGCGCGATCTTGTACGTCTCCGCGCCGCCGGTCTTTTCGCGGATGGCTGCTGCAATGTCCTGCACGGATGCCTCTTCGTAGAGCTTCTTCGCCATCAGTAGCTCACCTCCGTGCCGTCCGGGAGCGCCGCAAGCACGTTGTTTACGATCTCCTGCTTATCGGCTGCCGTCCAATAGTCCGTGCCTTTAACGGGCGTGTGACCGGCAGCGCCCGGAGCGCCGGGGTCGCCCTTTGCGCCGTCTTTGCCCGGTGCTCCGGTTGCCCCGCGTGACGGCTTGCCGGTATCGGTCGTGCCAAGATACCAGTTGCCATTGTCGCCGATCGTCGGCGTGATGCCGTCCTTACCCGGAGCGCCGGGGTCGCCCTTTGTGCCTTCAATCACAACAATCGGCGTGTCAACAGCTGCGTCTACCTCTTCTCCAAGCGCATCGAGGATCTCGGCTTCGATTCTGTCGCTCATTCCATCAGCTCCTCGTCCGTGCAGTCCAGCACTTTGATTTTCGGGTTTTTCTTCGGCTTAATGATATTTCCCGCGCCCTTGAAGTTGCAGGTGATCTCCAGCTCCGCCTGCCCAACATCGAGGGACAGCGTGTCTTCCTGCGTCAGCGTCAGCAGGAACCGGTCATTTGCGTTGTCGTACCGCACCGCGTCCGGCCACGTCTTGCGCACACTGTCGCCGAGCTTGAACGCGATCTCATCCACGTTGCCAAGCGGAAACACGTCCATGTCGTTGAATTTCACGCGCACGGGAATGGTCTTTGCCTCGCCTCGTTTGATATATGCCATATCATCACCTCATACTTCCCAAGCCCCGGTTACGCCGTGCGCTGCCAGACATATGCCGCCAGATATGGCGGCATATTGTTGTGAGCCGCACCGCCGCCCGCACCGCTTGTTTTCGCCAACTTTGCAAACCACGTTTTGTCGCTGGCGCAGCTAATGCTCGGCCAGCCGATATAGCCACTCGGTGCGCTGCTGTCGCCGCCGTCGTTGCCGGCATACTCGTCATGGTAGTGGTTTGGCATCTCTTGCGCTGTCAGCGTGTGTGTCGCTTCGCCCCCGGTCGTGCCCGCTTTGTATTTCGTACCTGCCGCCAAGATGAACGTGTCTTTGATCTGCGTCCATGTGCCACCGAACAGCGTTGCCGGGTTGTCGCTGGACGCAGAAAAGTAAAACGCGCCAACCGGGTACACTTTCAGGAAATAGGCATTCAGCACACTGTCCAGAGCGTCTCTTGCGAGTTTCTCCGCCGTTACGGCCCCGGCCGCGAGTTTCTCCTCCGTCACGGCGCGCATCGCGATCTTGTTGCTGGTGACTGCGGCAGTCGCAATTTTCGCCTGAGTTACACTCTCCACCGCGAGTTTGCTCTCCGTAACAGCGCCGTTGAAAATATGCCGCTCCTGCACGGCGCTCGAGGCGATTTTGCTCGCCGCGACCGCATTATTCGCCAACTCCGGACTACCAATCGTTTCGTTGGCAATCTGGTGATAAGTCACCGCGCCCTTCGCGATCTTTTCGCTCGTCACAGCTTCATCTACGATCTTCTCCGTTGTGATCGACGCATCCGCAATGCCGCCCTGCGACAAGCCCGCGATCTGGCTCTGCACGTTCTCGATCGCGTCCTGCACGTTGGTTTTGTTCACCGCCTCTGTCGCGACAAAACCGATGCATTTTGCCGCGCTTTCACCGCCGAGCGCCGCGACCAGATCGTTCAGTGCCTTTTTCAGCAAATTTCCGGCAAGGTCAAACTTTGCTTTCAGAGACGCAGCGGAAAGTCCACCCACATCGTTCGGCTCGTCGTCAAGCTTGGAGATAATGTTCATGTCCTCGTTGCACGTCGGAAGTGCCATTTGTTTTACCCTCCTATCGCACATATCCCGTGAACCGCACGCGGATGTCGGCGCTTGTGACCGTCGCCGTTGTGTCTGCGTCATCGTTCGTCAGGATGAGCTTGTAGTATGTAAATTTCTTTGCTTTCAGTTTCAGCCGCGTCATATACGGGCGCTTGTTCGTGTTGAACGACCAGTGCGCAAAATTCGCGTGGTCAAACGCTGCGCTGTTGCGGAAAACCAGCTTCTTTGAAAAATCCGCCTTTCGGTCAGTCATGACCGTCACGGTCATCGATCCGGCGTGCGTTGGCACGAGGCCGATCCATAGCATGGCGGAGTATTTGCGCATGAAATCCGCGCCGAAGTGCATGTTTCCGCTCTCCCATCGTGCGTCGATCGCTTCTCCACAGTCGCTGCGGAACGCATCCGAAATCTCGACGAGCACATTTTCACGTGCACCGAGCAGCCTTCCGTATACGCGGTAAAAGTGCTTGACAGGGAAGTTCGTATACAGATACCAGACATTTAGCCCGTAGTTGTGCACAACGGCCATGTCACCATATACGCAGTACCATTCCTTGCGGTCGTTGTCGTCCCAGCAATACGTCTGACGTAGGTCAAAGCCTTGCAACGCTTTCCACACGCGATCGGAAATGCGCTTTGCCTGACGCTCGTCGATCGTCAGGTTACTGGAATAGCTGCTGTTGTTCTTCCATGTGTAGACGCTCTCCCCGAACAGGGTGTAAGGGCTGTTGTCCACAAGCCGTACCTGACCGGGAACAATGTTGCCGATGGCCTTGTTCACCTGCGTCCAGTAAAACGCAGGGAGGATCTTCCCCTCCGCGTTCGTCACTGTGCCGTACTGCACGGAGTACGCGCTGTCCTCTTTGAACGCCAGCAGTCGGGAATAGTGGCGGATCATTGCCGTGATCGGCGTGTTCTCGTCGCCAATGTCCAGCACATTCATGTCCGGGAAGTATTCTGCGGTCGGGTTGCCGTCGATGTCCAGCCCGGAGTACAGCGCCTTGTTGCTACCGTCGCCGTAGAGGAACACGCGGTTGTCCGTCGCGCCGTTGTAAAGCTCCGCAAACTTCATTGCCCTGACCGTGCCGGCATCATCAGATGCCACGGTGTATTCCACTTCATACACATCCGCGCCGGCTGCAGGCACGTTCGTGAATGTGATCTTTCCGCCTGCAAACGTATAGTCCGTACCGGCTGCCAGTGCTGCGCCTGTTGCCCTGTTTTTCACGATCACAGACAGCGTTCCGCTTTCCGGGCATACATACACCGATGATTTCCCGTCCGTAGCAATGCGGTATTTTCGCTTGCTGGATAGCTTGTTGATCTGTTCCAGTTCCGTGCCGCTGCCGTCCGCACCGACGCCCACAAGCACGGTCGGGACGTACCCTGTCACATCGGCGAGCGTGTATCCGTCAAACACCTTGTACTGCGTTCCGTTGAGGATATAGAGTTTTTCCCGGAACCCGAAAAACTCCGTGTGTGCGTCGGCGAGCGCGCCCAGCTCCGAGACCGCCGTAGTGGCCGGAAATCCGATTTTCCACAGCTTCCCGGCAGCGGCCGCTACCTGCACATATTCTCCGCCGACGTAGCCGCACCACGTTCCTTGAATTTCTCCGGGGAACGTATGCACGGCTTTCATACCGGGGCGCTTTCGCAGCGCGCCGTCCTGCGTCACGCGCCAGTTGCGCATTTCGGATGCCTCACCGAGTTTCAGGCTGGTGTCGTCTGTTCCCGCCTGATTGACGCCGAGCCATTTCTGGATTCCGACGATCTTTTCGTTCATGCGCGTCACCAGCTCCCGAATTCGCCGTACTCGATGCCGCCGTACACATCCTCGACCGTGCCCATGCTGCACTGCGCGTTCGCCTTGTGCATCGCCACGATCTCGTTGTAGCGCCGCTTGAACCGGTCGGATGCCTCCGGGTTCTCGTCCGTCAGAAGAGCGGAAGCAAGGCCGTATGGCATCGCGCCGAGCGCAAGCGTGTTGTCGATCTCCGAGAGCGTGTCGTCGAATTCCTCAACAGGCCGCCAGCCGGAAGCAGTTTTCCCGGCCTTCTTCGTCTCCGAAAACGGGTACAGCTCCGCGATCATGGTGTTGATGATCGACACGGTGCGGTATTTATATTCGTCCGTGTCCGTCGTCTGCGGTTTCCCGCTGTCACTCAGCTCGTCCATGATGGACATTGCCGCATCGAACACGTCGCTGACTTCTGCCATGAAATCACCTCGTTATCTGAAAATAGGCGGCGGGAAATCCCGCCGCCTTATCCGTTGCCTCAGGCGGTAGCCGTCATAATTCCGGAATCGAGCGCACCGGCCTTGCTGGCGTAAGCCTTGACCTCCGTGCCTGCGGCAATGCCGGTCGGCTTCGTGCTGGCGCTGTAGGTCTGCGCCGTGGAGGAAGTCTTCGGGTTGCTGCCGTCGGTGGTGTACTTGATGGTCTCACCTTCACCGGCAGTCAGCGTCAGCGTGCCGCCGGAAGCAGACATCGTCGGGGTCGTGCTGCCCGCAGTCGCGTGCACGCCGATGGCGTATGCCTTCTTGTCCAGCACAAAACTGTCGAACATCACGCGGTACTCCGCCACATCGCCGTCGATGCCGAGCGGGTTCTTCTGGATGCGCATGGTCTGGTTCTTCACCGGGTCGACGCTCGCGCCCTTGCGGAAGATCACGAAGTTGACGCCCGCGGGCAGATAGCTGTCCGGAATGGCGTACACGTCGTTGCCGTCGAGCTTGCCCAGAGAGCCGTTTGCGACGGCGTCCTTGCCCAGCACGTCAATGCCGACGATGTAGTCCGACAGCTTGCACTTGGCGAACAGCGTGTGGCCGATGAAGATCGCGCGGTTATCGGCCGGCACGAGATGGTTGGACATCTCCGCGCCCATGTTGACAATGGCGTCGATGGCCGTCTTGCCGGTCAGCGCGGTAGCATTGACGGTCACAACACCGGCACCGCCGACCCACTTCTGCAGGCGGTACTTGTCGATGCTCGGGGTGACCTTGCCGTCCCACGTCGCCTTCATGCGCGCGTTGCACTGCTTGACGTTAAACTGTTCGGCAGCGTTGCCCGCGTCGATCGAGAACGTGCCGCCCTTGTCCTGCGTCATGCGCATGGTCTGAACGGTGTCGCCCAGCTCTTTGATCGTGCCGAATCGGCTGGAACCGCTGCGGGTGTAGTCGCCGAAGTCGCCCTCATCGGAGCTGTACACGTTGATCGCGTTCACGCCGACAAAGTCGTAATCCTTACCGGCAAACGCGTCGGTAACGCTCTTCTGGTGGAAACGTTCGTCGAGCTTGGTGCTGTATTTGTCAAAAACATTGATTGCCATTATGTAATTACCTCACTTAAAAATTCAGAATTTCAGGCGGAGGCAAGCCCTATGTTCACGTGGTCAGTTGCCGTCGTACCACAGCGCGTCAAACGCTTCGTCGCTGCCGGTCTTCCCGGCACTGCTCTGGCTACCGGTGCTTCTCGCGGCGTTCGCCGCGTTCCGGTCGCGCGTCGCCTGCTCGGATTTCATGCGCGCGATCTCTGCCTCCAGCGCCTTGTTGCGTTCTCTTGCGTAGGCCGAAACCAGCGTTTCACCGCGGTTAAAGGCTTCCCACACGCCGTTCGGAATGGAGGCCGGGTCAACGTCGGGATAGGCTTTTGCAAATGCGTCAAAGCACTCGCCGCGCCATTTCTCGTTCGCTGCCTGCTGCTCCTGCTCCTGCTTCTGGGGTGCCAGTGCTGCCCGTTCCTGATCGAGCGCGCGGCGCTCTCTGTCGAGCTTTACGCGCTCGAGCGCCATGCCGTCGTCGTCGATGCCGTATTTACTCTTTGTAACGGCAATGAGCATGTTTTCCACAAGCTCCTCGACGGTTGTGCCGCTCTGCTTTGCCAGCTCCTGCAGCGCGTTCTCGTGTTCCGTGAGCGTCGCCAGTTGCTGTTTCTGTTCGGACACCTGGGTTTCCAGTTGCGTGTTTTTCTCGGTCACGCGGTCGTAGTCCATGCCCTTCTGAGCAAGCGTTACGACCTCGTCCCGGTTGACATTTTTCGTCTCGCCGAGGTGCTTTAGCTCAAACAGTTGGCCGTCTGTCTGCGCCTGCTGCTCCTCGTTCTCGCCCGGCTGTGCGGCATCTGCATCCTGCCCACCGTCGTTCTGTTCGATCTCCGGCGCGGCGTCGTTGCCCTGCGGCTCCGTGTCCGGCGCGCCCTGCGCGTCGTCCTCAACGTCGGCAAAGCTATCCGCCGTGATGTCGCTCCAATCGTCTGCGTCCGCCGTAAAGGCGGTGTTCATGTCGTCTGCCATGTCAAAATCCCTTCTCCCGCTATGGTCGGCGGGTGCGGCGCTATGGTCGGCGCCACGTGTTGAAATTTATCCGGTAATGTATTTGCAAGGCGGTTTTCCGCCGAGCGTTCGTTATTCGGCCGTTCCGGTCTGCATGACCTTGCGCTGCAAGTCACCGAAGCCGCCGCCGCCGCGAATGGGCGTCTTCTGGCCGATATCGACCAGAGCGCCGGTCTCCGGCGTGCCGCCTGTGCTCGGGCCCTCCGGCTGCATCATCTGCTGCTGTGCCGCCTGCTTGCGCGAGGCGATCAGTTCCTGCCGCTTCGGGATGTAGCCGTCCGGGATGCGCTCAAGGTATTCCTCAATCGTGATCTTGTCCTGCATCAGCAGGTTATCCAGCGTCTGCACCGACGCCATCTCCGACCAGTACGAGCTTGCGCCAACGTCAAGTTTCAGCGCCATCGGCATATCGTTCAGAATGCCGTAGTCGAACAGCACGGTTTCCAGCTCCTCCGGGTCTTTCCCAGCAAATGCAAGAATGTCCGAGCCTACGTCCGGCATAGACACCTGCACTTTGCGTTCCCCGTAGTACGCCGCCATGAAGTCCAGATAGATGCGCCCCAGATCTTCAATGGATTTGTAGAGGTTCTGCTTCGTGATCTCCGACGGGATACTGGCAGCGCGCTGCAGGGCGATAATGGCCGACGTGTTGTCCGGCCGCGTCTCGCCAAGCGCCGCACTCGTCGCGCCGAGAAACTGCCGCGTATAGTCCACGCTCGTCTGGATAAACTGCGCGATCTGCGGGCTGATCTGTGCCGGGTCGATGATCTTTGCCACGCCGGACACGTCGCCGCCATTGACGCCGATCGCGGCGCCGACCGCGTTGTTCCACTTCGGGATGCGCGTCTTGTCGTAGACCGTGCGCGGGAACGCGCTCGTCATCAGCGAGATCATGGACATGGCAAACAGCTTGTTGACAAAGATCTGGTTCGGAATCAGGCCGGTCACGAGCGCCTGACCGTGATAGCTGTCGGGAATGTAGTCCCAGTTGATCCACGTCACCGGGTAGAGCCGCAGCCCCATGTCCCACGGCTCGCGCAGCATGACGCGCCCGGAGACTTCGCATGCCCACACCGTGCCGGTCTTGCGTTCCTTCCACATCCGCAGCAGTACCGTGCTGCGCTCTGTGCTGTTTTTGTAGCTGTCAGTGTTGTGGTTCTCGGTATCCGGCTGAATGTCTCCCCAGCGCGGATTTCCGGCCTCCTGCGCTGCTCTGCGCAGCTCCTTCGTCATTTCTCGCCGCTCGATGAGAATGTAGGGCTGCTTCTGCGGGTCACGGCACGCTGTATTGCCGAAGCCGACGCGCATATTGTCCACGATCTCCGTGCGGATGCCGCCGCGCAGTCCGAACCCGGCGTCAACCGTGTCGTCCCAGAACGTGAACAGGCAGCTATCACCGTCCACCGCGGCGTTTCGCATATACTCGCGCACAAGGTTCGGCACGCGGTTGAATTCAAACAGCCGGTCGAATTCCTTGTTGACGATCTCTGCGACACGTTCCACGTCCTCCGGTGTGCGCTCGCACGCAAGCGGAGTTGCCTGCATCTTGATATTGTCGGTCGTGATGTTCGCAACGGAAAACAAAACGACCTGTTTCAGGAAGTTGTATACCGGCGTCGGAAGGCCCTTCGCGTCCACGCCCTCCCATTGCTTGCCGATGAAGAAGTTCTCGTTGGCGCGCACCGTCTCGTCGAGGTTGACAGCGGTGTTGTAGCCGAGCATTTTCTGGTACTCTGCCTGCACCTGTTCCGGCGTGATCTTCTTGTCGAACTCGTCAGGCATCGTCGCTCACGTCCTTCTTTCCGGCCATCAGGTAGCTGTAGTTCATGAGGTTGGACACGCCGTTGGAGAAGTCCTGTGCCATCTGCAGCTCCTGTTCCACCTGTTCAGCGTGCTCCTCGTCGAGCTTGTCCGCGCGCTCACACAAGGCGGCCGCAGTCTCTTCCAGTGCCTCTACGCGCTTTTGTAGCTGCGACACGTCAAGCGATGTGTCCGCCAGCATATCCATCGTCGCGTCCTGAAATGCCCGCAGCTCGTCGTCCCAGCGCCGCAAGCTTGCCATCGTCAGCACAAAGCACGCCGCGATTACCAGTAGGCCGATCAAACTGATAGTGTTCATGTCTTCCTCCTAATAGCTGATATATCCGGCAGACGGCGCGTCTCCGGTCATGAATTCCTCGTAGCCCTCCTGCGCGTCCTCGTCCTCGTAGATGATCTCCGACGGGTTCGCATCTCTTGCGTCCGCGCGCATTGTTCTCGATACGCAGTAATAGCGCACGGAATCGACCGTGTGCGTGATCTCGTGCGGCTCTTTCGCGCAGTCGTTCGGGTTGCGCTCGTCCGCCTGAATGTCCTCGAGGTCTCCGATCGTCCGTTCGCAGTTCTGGAAAAGCACGAGCCCCGGCTTTCCGTCCGGCATATTTGCGAGCGCTTCTTTCACTTGCAGGAAACCCTGCACGCGGTTGTTGCTTGCCCGCACGATGGGCACGCCGCACTGCATGAACACCTCTGCCATCGTCTTGCCGGTGTCCTTCTGGCGTGACCAGATATCCGGCGGGGCGAAGGTGATCTCGATGTGCTCGTCCGGCATCGTCATGTCGAGGATCTGCTTTGCCGCATCCTGCACGATCAGCCCCGGCTGCACGAGCTCGCGGTACATGTACGAGCGTCCGTTTTCGTCCACCGCGTACCAGCCGACGGCAAGCATATCCAGGCCGTAGTCGAGCGCCCTGTACCGCTTCCAGTGCTTTGGGATCTGGAACGGCTTGCAGGTGTGCGTCGCCTTGCTGAATTCCGGGAAATATGTGCCGCACAGTGCGTCCCAGTCGCCGTAGCGGTGCGCCTTGCGGATGTTCTCCGGCAACTGAGATAGCGCCTGCAGATAGCCCGGAGAGGATTCAAGCAGGTCTTTGTTGTCCTCGACCGTTGCGAAAATGAAGCTGTAGTCGTCCGGGTTCTCGTTCTCCTCCGGGTTGTCGGAGTCTGTCTTGAAATTTCGGTCGATAAACAGGCGCTTGACCCATCTGTGCCCGACACCGCCGGGGTTACACGTCAGGTAAAAGCGCTTCGGGATCTCGTTGACGCCGCGCAGGCATCCGCCGAGAAAGCGAAATTCGCGCTCTGTAAACTGCGTCGCCTCGTCCATGAAGATCCAGTCGTATTCTTGGCCCTGGTATTCGCTCTCGGACGTAATGCCGCTCCAGTGGCCGAAATGGATGGTTGAGCCGTTTTGAAAGTACAGCGTGTGCAGTGTGCCGTTGTAGCTTGTCAGCTCCTGCGGCACCATCTTCAAAATCGGTTCGATGTGGTTCGACTGCAGTTCCGGGTATGTCTTTCGCACGATGAGGATGCGGATGCCCGGCCATGTAAACGCGCCGCCTACCGCCTTGATGCGCACAGCGTGCGTCTTGCCGCCGCCTCGCGCGCCGCCGTAGGCCGTGTACATCGTTCGGCTCTGGTAGAACAGCAGCTGTTTCTCGTTCGCGTGTCCCGGATCCCATGTGAAATTTGTCTGCGTGCTTCGCTTCTGCTTCGGCATGGCATCCTCCGTAAATGCAGAAACGGAGCCAACTGCATTTCGCAGTCAGCTCCGTTCAGCTCTTATGCCCGGCCGTTTCCGGGCACGTCGTTATTCTGTTTCTGTTTCCCGAAAGGCGACCTTGCGCTTTACTTCCAGCACAAGCACGCCGTCTTTCGTTTGCTTTACCTCGGCAGTATTCCCGCGGCCGATAATGTCCAGAATCGCCCGGAGGATATTTTCATTTTTCTGCATAGGGTACCTTCACATTGCCGCCCCGGCGTTTTTCCGCCACCCGTCAAGGTAAATGACAGGCGCGGCCTTGCTCGCCGGTTGATAGCCCATCCGCACACCGTAGCCGCCGCCGTAGTCCAGCGCAGCCGCGGTGTTAACAAACAATCGTTCAACCGGCTCAGCACTCCTCGTAGAAGCGTTCGTCCGGAAGAAGCAATCCTTGAACACGGCAGGGGAGTGCGTGTGCCCGCAAACATAAACGTCTGCGTCAACAATCTGCGCATAGTCCGCAAGCCGATTGATCTTGCCGCCGATCTTGCGCCCACCGCCGTTGCCGTGGTTGACGTAGATGGAATACGTCGTTTGCCGTCCCTCGCTCTTACGCCGGGAGTTTTCACCGAGTGATACGAATACGAGCGCTGCGTCCGGTGCGTACCGGTCGCCCGCGCCCAGCTCGTTTGCAATCAGCCATGTAATGTCGATGCCGTCTGCGCGATATGTCCGCTCTTCGTGGTTGCCGGGAACAGCGCACAGGATGCGGCCCTTGAGCGGGGCAAACGTCTTGTTTGCAAGCTTGATCTGCTCCATCGGGGACAACTGCGTGCTGTAAATGTCTCCGATGCTGTTTCTCGTCGCGTTGTCGATCAGGTCGCCCGCGAGAATTGCATAGGCGTTATCCTTTGCCGCAATGTCCGCCACGCGCTTTTGCACGCCGCGAATATCGCAGTTCGGGTCAGAAAGATGTACGTCCGCAATGACGTGCACTTCGATTTCGTTTTGCTGCTTCGGCAGCTCCACGCGGATAACGTGCAAACGCTTCACCTCATTCGTTACACGGTTGTTGCGCGTCATGCATAAACTGACTCCTGCCGTAGCTGTTCCGCGCTCGTCGCCGCGCTGCAGTCAGCGGCGCACATTTCGGCTGGTTTTCTACCGCCGCTACAGCTGCAGGATTCGCGACGGACAGGATTGGAGGCAGCCCCCGGAGTTGCACCGGGCGTGTCCCTCTTAGAAAGCTGCCGTAGAAAGGGAAGCTGCGGCATCCTGACTTGCACAGGATTTCAGCGGAAAGGAGATGAAACGCTTAGGCCACTCGCCGTCGCAGCAGTGTTTACCGTCGCTTCCGACGCTTGATTCCCGGATAGTGCCGGGTTCACAGTTGCCCCGTACCGTAATAGGTTTTTGGAAGGGAATAACGGCCACAGGAGGCCGGACTTTTTCCGGCACGGAGGGGCATCGTTCGCAAACGCGAACAGCAAGCACTTAGCCGCAGCGCGTATCCTGCGCCCGCATTCGGCTTGTTGGATTAAGCGTGTTTGTTGTGCACTTGCAAGCGTTACTTGAAAGCACTGTCGCCGCCGATCCCGTCTGTCTTGATCGTCAGCTCCTGCGCGTGAACGTCGATTACAGGCTTGTCGATGTACCCGCCGTTTTTCGGCTGCTTGAGCAGGAAGATGATCCCGCCGCTGCCCTTCGGGTTTTCAGCCACCATGCGCGCATAGACCGCTTCCCGGTATGCGACCAGCTTCTCGAGCTGCTCCCCATATCCGTCATATTCCCCGCCTTCGTTTGCCCGCCATCGCGCGAGCGTGCGCGGCGCAATGCCGAGATACTTCATCAGCGCATAGTCGTCCATGTACTGTTTCCCGTCCTCGCACTGCATGATAAACTCGTCGATCAGCACGCCGAGCTCTTCGGCGGTTTTGATTTTGCGCGGTCTTGCCATAGAGAATCACCCCATCACTTATAGTATAGCATCAAACGTCGAAAAAACTAAACGCACAACCCCAGATAATGTATGAAATACCTTGATTGACACGCACGATTGGAAAGACGTGGAAGACGTAGCGCGTTGAACTTGCGTTGAGCGGGACGATGTTTGGCGGGAAGTCTCAAAAGGCTGTGTGTCGTAACGCATGGGCTGTCGCCTGAGAGCCGTCCCGCTTTTCCGGCACCCCGGGGGGGGAGGGGGGGGAGGGGGCACACCCGGAAACGCTGAGCAAAACAGCGCCCACACACCAGCGCGCGCCGTGGATGATTGGCCGCGCGCCAGGGCGCCGATTGGCATTGCTGCATGACACTGCATACACTGCGCATGAACTGCATAAACTACCAGCCGAGCAATGCAGAAGCACCGTAAAATCTATGAGTTATTCGGCAAAATGTAGGTTATGCCGAATTTACAAATTGATGAAGCCATTGAAAATACTAGCTTTTTGCGAAACTGCATGAATATGCATAGTATGCAGCACCGAAAACGGTCACGAAAAGTGCATCAGTATGCACCAGATCGCCGCCACAAAACCAGCCACAGCAAGCCCCACAATTTTTTTATCCGATGCCACAACGCGAATTTTGTACGGGATAATGGGATCATATCATCATCATATCATCATCACATCACTGCATCACCGGCACGCAGCCAGAGCAACACCCACGCAAAGAGGGGGGACTATAGGGGGGTAATTTACATAGCTAAGTAATAGCTATTACACAGCTATACCGTAGCTATTACATAGCTATGTCATAGCTATTTAAATATCTATTCCATACCCGCGAGACACTCAACGACCAAAGAAAAGAAAAGGAAAGTATAGAGGGAGAGATCGCCCACGCAAAAAATTTTTGCAAAAAGGGCTTGACATACGTTTGCAAGTATGCTATCTTGAAGATGCCAAAGGGAAAACGGCACCGAAAGGAGATGATCCTCGCGGCGAGAAAGACCACCAGCAGCGAAGTTAAAAACCGCTGGAACGCAGCGCACTACACGCGATTAACCGTGGTGCTTGATAAGGACACCGCGACGGCCTACAAAGCCAAGTGTGAGCGTACCGGAATTAGTTATTCCGACGTGCCGAAAGAAGCAATTCACAAGTTTTTACGGGAGCCTTGAGCATCCCGTAAAAATGTACATACTTTATAAAGTATGTCATACACGAAAGGAGAACACCATGAAATACTTTACCAACATCCGCACCCTCGACGAACTGAAAGCAGCTTACCGCCGTCTTGCCCTGAAATACCACCCCGACATGGGCGGCAGCACGGAGATCATGCAGGAGATCAACAACGAGCACGATGCGCTGTTTGAGCAGCTCAAGCGCCAGCATAACGCCCACGCGGACGAGTACCACCAGACCACCGAGACCGCCGAAGAGTTCCGCGAGATCCTCGGCGTGTTGCTCGGGCTTCCCGGGCTGACGGTCGAACTTTGCGGCTCGTGGCTCTGGATCAGTGGCGAGACGCGGCAACATAAGGACGCGCTAAAGGCTGCCGGATGCCGCTGGAGCAGCAGCAAGAAAATGTGGTACTGGCGGCACCCGGAGGATGCGCGCGGCCATTACCGCGGTAAGCGCAGCATGAACGAGATCCGCAGCAAGTACGGCAGCCAGGTATTTGATGCGGACGGCCGCGAGCGCACCGCATACAACCGGCTAGGGGCGACGGCGTAAGCCGTCCCCGGCCGCACTCCGTCCGCCGGTATAAGTCCGGCGCTGATGAGCAAGAGCGAAACGGAGGTTATTACAGTGAGTTATCACGATTTGTTGAAAATGTACGGTTCCGAGCAGGAGACCGCCGAGCAGCGCATCTACATCTACGTGCAGCAGCCGCACACCCTGAAAACGCCGCACGATGTCGCATGGAGAGACGGCCAAGTCGCCGCTGAGATCAAGCGCCTGGAATCCATGGTTGACGATCTGCGCGACTATCGCGTAGCACTGGCGCAGCGGTATGCAGAGCTGGAAACGATGCCTTACACGCGCGTTTTGACGCTCAAACGTGACCCGAGCTATAAGGGCCGCATTACCTACTGGGTGACGATCACGCGCCGGATGTCCGACGGTACAGAGACCGACGAGCTCCGCGAGAAGTACACCGGGCAGGAGCGCGCGAAAGCGTTTGCCCGCTTCGCCGCCCTGCAAAAGCAGTACCCCGGCATTGCGTCCGTTAAGGATGTAGCCCGCCGGAGCTGGGAACGATGATAACGCCCCGCATCCTGCACAATCCCAACGTCAATTTTTGTGCATCCATACAAAACCGCAGATTCCGCGGTTTTGGTATTGACATACCGCGGAATCTGCGGTATACTCGAGCCATCAAACGGAAAACACGACAGGCCGACAGGCCGGAAAGGATGAAAACTATGACACGCAACGAGGCAAAAGCACTGCAGGCAAAACACAACATGGAGATCCTCCGCGATCCCATCACAAGCGAGGCACGCGCACTGTATCTCGAGACCGAGCAGCCGATCTCGGAGCTCGATGATCTCGCGGACATCTCTCGCCGCTCCAACGGCTGCGCGCCGTGCTACATGGAGGCCAGCTACGAGGTGTATAACGCCACCGGCTCCGGCGTCACGTACAAGCTGAGCTGCCCGACCACATGGTTTGACCTCTGGGGCTGGGTCGAAGAGTAATAAGGAGATAAATCATCATGGCAAAAGCGACCGCAACCTGCACCTGCGCCACCTGCGGCGCAACGTTTACGCGCACCAAAATCTGCCGCAATCGCCGCGAGGCGGATGGCTGGGAGACGTGGGCAGCCGCAAACTTTGATGAGTGCGCTGCTTGCTACACTGCGCGCAAGGCATCCGAGCGCGAGGCAGCCGCAGCGGCGGAGACCGAGCTGCCGCTGACGCTGCACATGACCGGATACCCGGACAGGCATAACACCCCGGTCGTCCTGTTTTTTGGCGGAGATACCGTGTCGCACAAGGATGACATTAAGGCGCTCGGGTACCGCTGGTCATTTGCGGATGACTACATCACCTACGGCTACAGCGTCCAGCGCGGAGAGCAAAAGTGGATCAAGGTCGCCCCGCAGGAGGACGCCTACGACGAGATCGAGCGCGCGAAGGCGCTCGGCGCCGTGATCGATGATAGCATTGTAGACACGGAGTATCTTGCCAAACAAGCCGCCGCCAAGCGCGAGCGCATCGCGGCTGCTGAGGCATCCGGCATCACGGAGCCGGTCAAGCCGGACTGCTACCCGGCTGGCCGATGGAACGGCAAGGTCTACGGCACGGCGGCTTACGGCTACCGTATCTATGTCGATAACGCTGAGGTGCAGATCAGCAACGATGACGCCGACGCACTCAAAAGATACGCCAAGGCTCTTGCGGCCTGGCGCGAAGCAACAGCAGCAAAGGAGACATCACCATGACTGACAAGCAGTTTTATCACGCTTTCCGCGCTGCGCAGCAATACAGCGATCCGGATGCTTTTGCGTCCAACGTCGCGCTGTCCGACATCTTTCCGACCGTCGAGGGCGATGATCTCCCGGCGCTGGCGGACGATCTACGCCATGTCTGGCGCTATGCGCACATCACCGTGCGTGAGATTGTGCAGCACACTGGCCTGACGCAGGCAAACTTTGCGCAGCGCTTTGTGATCCCGCTGCGCACGCTGGAAAGCTGGCTCGGCGGCACAAATACGTGCCCGCCATACACCCGCCTGATGCTGGCGAAGCTGTGCGGCCTGTAAACGATGTCAAGTCAGCCAATACGCGGTTAGTATTTTAGTTAGCGTTTTGCCAACGAAATGCGTTTGCATTATGCGAAAAATAATCGTAAATCCGCGACGTTTTTCGCACTGCAAAGATTTCCAAAAAGCACTGCAAAGCATTGATATACAAAGAAAAGCCCCGGAATCCAACGGATTCCGGGGCTTCTTAATTTGGAGCGGGATACGGGAATCGAACCCGCCTATCCTGCTTGGGAAGCAGGTGTTCTACCAATGAACTAATCCCACAGGTGCAATTATTATAGCACGGCCAAGTGTCGTTTTCAAGTGAAAAATGCAACAGAACTTGACATTTCTCTGCGCGCAACTTATAATATCCATTCGTGACGTTTTTGTTTGTTTGTTGATATAATGGGAGTGACACTATGGCGCAAGAAACCCTTCGTGAAAACAAAATGGGCACAATGCCCGAAAATAAGCTCCTGCTGTCCATGGCAGTCCCGATGATGATCTCCATGCTCGTGCAGGCGCTGTACAACATCGTGGACAGTATCTTTGTCTCGCGCATCTGCGAGGATGCGCTCACGGCGGTGTCCATGGCGTTCCCGCTGCAGAACATCATCATTTCCATCGCTGTCGGCTTCGGTGTCGGCATCAACGCGCTGCTGTCGCGCGCGCTGGGGCAGAAAAACGCCGAGCGCGTCAATCAGGTCGCGGTCAACGGCCTGCTGCTGGCGCTGCTGAGCTATTTGCTCGTGCTCGTCGCCGGCCTGGTCGGCATTCGTGCCTATATGCGCGCACAGACGGACATTGAGTCCATTGTCGAGTACGGCATCACATATCTCAATATCTGCGTGCTGTGCTCGTTCGGTGTGTTCTGCGAGATCACGTTTGAGCGCTTTCTGCAGGCGACCGGCCGCACGATCTATTCCATGGTCACGCAGCTGGTTGGTGCGATCACGAATATCATCCTCGACCCGATCCTCATCTTCGGCCTGCTCGGCTTCCCGAAGATGGGCATTGCCGGCGCGGCCTGGGCGACGGTGATCGGCCAGTGCCTGGGCGCGGTCGTGGCGGTCATCCTCAATCATTGCAAGAATCAGGAGATCCACCTGCGCCTGCGGCACATCCGCCCGAGCGGCAAGCTCATGGGCGAGATCACGGCCATCAGCATCCCGTCGATCATCATGAGCTGCATCTCATCGCTGACGTGCTTCGTCATGGACCTGATCCTCATCACGTTCTCGTCCACGGCGGTCGCCGTGTTCGGCGTTTATTTCAAGCTCCAGAGCTTCGTGTTTATGCCGGTCTTTGGCCTCAACAACGGCATGGTGCCGATCATCGCCTACAACTACGGCGCGCAGAAGCCGGAGCGCATCCATAAGACGATCCGTCTGGGCATGCTCTACGCCGTCATTATCATGGCGCTGGGCTTCCTCGTGTTCCAGCTCATACCGAAGGAGCTTCTGTCGATGTTCGACGCGTCGGATGCCATGCTGGAGATCGGGGCGCCCGCGCTGCGCATCATGAGTCTGGCGTTCATATTTGCCGGTATCAGCATCGTGGCCGGTTCCTCGTGCCAGGCATTTGGCTACAGCGTCTACAGTATGTTTATCTCCATCGCGCGTCAGATCGTGGTGCTCATTCCGGCGGCCTATCTGCTGTCGCTGGCCGGCGTGCTGCGGAATGTGTGGTTTGCATTCCCCATCGCTGAGGTCGTGTCACTGCTCCTGTCGCTCATGTTCCTGCGCATCACGCTCAAAAAGACGGGCATGGCGATGCCAAAAACGAAATAAAGCTCCGTTCCGCAAAGGCGGCGCCGTACGGCGCCGCCTTTTTTCGTCGCGTTCCGCACCGGCCGAACCGGGCCTGCATAGGATAATGCGGGCCGAGTGCCCGATTTGAAAAGGAGGAACGACTGTGGACAAATGCAATTTCAAGCAGGGCCCGCTGCCGGAATGCGCGCCGCTGGCGCTGGCGCAGACGCCCATGCAGCAGTCCAACGAACCCGCGTATGATCGGCGCATGGCACTGGCGCGCGGTACGCTGTTTCCGGGACTGGACCTGCCGTTTATGAACATGGTCAACAAACCCGGCGACCTCAGCACGCCGCTGTGCGAGCTGATGGCGATGGATTTTGTCATCCGAGAGCTGAACCTGTATCTGGATACGCACCCGGACGACCGCGAGGCATTCGAGACGCTGCAAAAGTGCATCCGCCTGAGCGCGGAGGGGCGCAGGCGGTACGTGGAGCAATATGGCCCCGTGTCCCTGCGGGATCTGGAAAGCTCGGACGTCTATGACTGGCTCAACGCGCCGTGGCCGTGGCAGCAGGAAGGAGAGGGGAAGTAAGCGATGTTTGTCTATGAAAAGAAACTGGAATACCCGATCCGCATCAAAAACTCTAATCCCGCGCTGGCAAAGTTCATCTGCTCGCAGTACGGTGGGCCGGACGGCGAGCTGGGCGCGTCCCTGCGCTATCTCAGTCAGCGCTATGCCATGCCGTACCCGGAGCTGTCGGCGATCCTGACGGACATCGGCACGGAGGAACTTGGTCATCTCGAGATGGTCGGAACGATCGTCTACCAGCTCACGCGCAGCATGACGCCGGAGCAGATCAAACAGTCCGGCTATGATACGTACTTCGTCGATCACACGGCGGGCGTCTTTCCGCAGTTTGCATCCGGCACGCCGTGGACGGCGGCGACGATCGGCGTGACCGGCGATGTGATCGCCGACCTGTCGGAGGATATGTCGGCCGAGCAGAAGGCGCGCAAGACCTATGACAACATTCTGCGGCTTTGCGACGACCCGGATGTGACAGATGTGATCCGGTTTCTGCGTGAGCGCGAGGTCGTGCACTACCAGCGCTTCGGCGAGGCGCTGCGTCTGGCGACGGAAAAGATGGATCAGAAGAACGTCTATATGACCAATCCGGCATTTGATCGCTCCTGAAACGAAACCAGCGCCGGCAGTCAGCCGGCGCTGGATTTTTCTGCAGCGGCGCAATTTGCGGGACAAAAAAGCAGGCACCCGAAGGTGCCTGCTTTGTGGTAGTTGGGGGAAAGCTTACTTTTTGATGTAAGTCCAGCGCTCGGTGACCGGGTTCTTCAGGTTTTCAATGAAAGCCTTGAAGATTCCATTATGGTCAGAGTACGTGAGAATGTTAATGTCCCAAGTGTAGTCGTGGCTGTTGGTGGCTTCCTGGATCTCGGCATAGGCCCAGTGCGAGGAAGTGCAGTCCGGCCAAGTCTTCATAGCCGCAGCAACTTTGGCATCGCTGAAGCTGGAATTATTCACAACGCGGCCGAGGATGCGGTTCATAACGGCAGCTGTTTCGCCGCGCGTCAGGTTGTCGTTCGGTCTTGCGCTGCCGTTGTCGCCCTTGACAATGCCGAGCTTCTGGAGCAGGTTGATGTACTTTTCTGCCCAGTGACCGTTGATATCCTTGAAGATACCGCCAGTGATCGGGGTGTTGAGTGTATCGCTGTAGAGCATGGCGACCATCTTGAAGAACTCCGCACGGGTGACCGCCTGGTTGGGCTTGAACGAGCCGTCCGGATAACCGGCGACGATGCCGGCCTTCGCGCACATCTGCACAGCGTCATAGTACCAGGCGCCGCTGCTGACATCAGAGAAGTTGACAGTGGGCTTGGAGTCGAATCTGGCCTTGACCTGATCCTTCATCAGACGATCCAGAATGGTGGCGACTTCGGCACGGGTGATGCGTCCGTCCGGTCTGACAGTGCGATCCGGATAACCTTTGATGTAAGCGTTGTGGTCAGTGGTGTTGAGGATCATGTCGATCGTCGGGTAAACCGTGATGACGTCGATGTCGGGCTTCTTGCCGAAGGACCAGTTGAAGCCGACGAGGGACTGATACTTAATGTTGGTGTTCGGGTCGGTCCAGGTAGCGGACACGGAGTAAGTGTTGAGGTGATCCTTCTTGGCGAAGATGGCGACGCCGTAGTTGGCGACGGCAGTGGCGACCTGATCCTTGTTCTGGTTGTAGATCACGACCTGAGCGCCGGCAGCGACGCGACCGTCAGAGGTCTTTACAGCAACCAGATAGTTCGGCAGTTTGGCGAACAGATTCTTGATGACATCGCTAACGACGCCCTCAGTCTCCGGGGAAGTCTCCTCGACCGTAGCCGCGGTGGTTTCCTCGGCTGCGACGTCTTCATCGGCTGCAAAAGCCATGACCGGCAGCAGGCTGACGACCATAACCAGAGCGAGAAGCACGCAGAGCAGTTTGCGGGACTTTTTCATTGTTTCCACTCCTTTTATAAATGTGCATAAGTGCCGTTATGCCGGATGTCGGGTAACACAGCCGATCCACGTACACTTATGTGCCTAGTATACACTGTCGGCCCTGAAAAGTCAAGCTATGGAAGCGCTGTGCAAAGGCGCCGCAAACGCAAAGATCTGCAAAAAATGGCCGGTCATTCCATTGCTCGCAGCGGCAGCAGCAACTATCTGCCGCAAACCCGCGAATCGTGCGCACGATCGTTGAATAATGCATATATGGTCAATTACCGGCTCGAGTGTCTGCAAACAATTTCCCTGCCAGAAAAGAAAAGTGAATTTTCTATTGACACACTGGGTAAAACGCGATATAATCCTATTAACCTATAGAGAAGGTAGGCGATGAAAATGCGAGGGCGCATTTCCGGCCGCCTGTGTATCTGCTGGCACTGTTGCGGCGGCTGAGCGCAGGCAAGTCCATCACGAGTCAAACATACATATTTTAATAATACGATACATAAATGGAGGAACATCTCATGAGTAAGATCTATACATCCGCTGACCAGCTGATCGGAAAAACGCCCCTTCTGGAGCTGACCCATATCGAAAAAGAGCAGCAGCTCGAGGCCCGCATTCTGGCAAAGCTCGAGTACTTCAACCCGGCCGGTTCCGTGAAGGACCGCGTGGCGCTGGCCATGATCCAGGACGCGGAGCAGCGCGGCGTGCTCAAGCCGAGCTCCGTCATCATCGAGCCCACCTCCGGCAACACCGGCATCGGCCTGGCGTCCGTCGCCGCGGCCAGAGGCTACCG
>ERZ791746.949-NODE-949-length-22023-cov-11.690459_pt1 | contig 22023 bp, 18 predicted proteins | sample MGYA00510038_ERZ791746 | MGnify/ENA primary metagenome ERZ791746 (study PRJEB30046, sample SAMN00792018) | human gut metagenome | study: EMG produced TPA metagenomics assembly of the A metagenome-wide association study of gut microbiota in type 2...
CTTTGGGGTTCAAACTACACTTTTAATTGTGTCCTTGACAAGGGGGCCAGTTCAGGTGTGCCGCTTCAAAATAACAGGACGGCACAATAGTATTGATAATAAGCCATTTCTATTGAAACAGCCAACAATATTGAAATCATAATCTATAATTGGCGGTGCTCCATAATTTGTGCGCCGCCACCACCACTCCTCCCTCCTCACTCCTGACTATTCCAAAATTATGATACGGTTCTTTTTCGGTATAATCAGCTATTTATCTCGTATATATTGGGTCCTCCCCTTATATAAATCCCCTTCCCTCCATACAGACCTGTCTCACGTGGAAGGGAAAAAGAAAAGAGAAAGGAAGTCTTATTTATGTTAAAGAAATTAGTCATCGCCGGTCTCTGTGCACTCTCCGCAGCAGCATTCATTTCCGGCTGCGGTTCCAGCCAGAAACCCACCTCCTCCGCCGCCGCATCTGCCCCGGCTGAAAAGAAAGAAATCACCGTTGGCGCCACCGCCGGCCCCCATGCGGAAGTCGTAGAAGCTGCTGCCAAAGAAGCTGAAAAGAGCGGCCTCAAAGTCAACGTAAAGGAATTCTCCGACTACATCACTCCGGACCAGGCACTGGCTGACGGAGACCTGGACATGGTCGTTTACCAGCACAAGCCCTTCATGGAAAACTTCAATAAACAGCATGGCACTAACCTCACCGCCATCGGCAAAGCCATCCTCATGCGCATGGGCATTTACTCCAACAAAGTGAAGGATGTAAAAGACCTGCCCGACGGCGCTACCATTTCCATTCCGAACGACCCCACCAATGAAGGCCGCGGCCTCCAGCTCCTGGAAAAAGCGGGTGTCATCAAACTGAAAGACGGCGTAGGCATGAAAGCCACCCCCGCTGACGTAGTAGAAAATCCGAAACATATCCAGTTCAAAGAAATCGAAGCAGCCCAGCTCCCGAGAAGCCTGGATGATGTGGACGCTTCCGTCATCACCATGAACTACGTCATGAGCGCCGGCCTCTCCCCGAAGGACCAGGGCATCTTCCTGGAAGACAAGGATAACCCCCTGGCAGTCATGATCATCGCTGTCCGTGACAAAGATAAAGACCAGCCGGCCTACAAGAAATTCGTACAGGCCTACCAGTCTGACTCCGTAAAGAAATTCATTGCCGACAAGTACCATGGCACCATCGAACCGGCCTGGGACTGATTCGTGAATCGAACCAAAAAGAACTGCGACTAAAAGGTCGCAGTTCTTTTTTATTCCTGTATAAATATTTCACCAAACGGGCGGAGTTTCTAGCTGCCAGAAAACTTAATGGCCTTCGGCGCTTCCTGATTGATGAATAGAAATCAATTTTGCACCTTGCTGACGTTTGGTCCAACGGAACTGAACAACTCGATCTAGGTCTCGATCTTTTCACCCCAGCTTCTTCGAGCCGAAAGTATAGTCCGGCGGGAGGAACGGGGACACCGGTGCATCCACTTTATCTGCTGCCGCTTCGGTGAAGGATTCAAAAATCGCCATATCCAGTCCATCGTAGATGTAGGAATATTCCGGGTGCCACTGTACGGCCCAGATGAACCGTTTTTCCGGCGCATAGGCTGCTTCCACCAGCCCATCCTCCGACATGGCCATGGGCACAAGGCTGTCGGACAGTTTCTTCACCGCCTGATGATGGAGAGAGTTCACGCCCAGCATGGGGACTCCCAGCCGTTCATAGAGCGGCGTCCCTTCCAGAATATGGTTGAAATGGGCAGTCCAGTCATAGGCAAAGCTCATGGTATGCTCCGGCGCATGAAGGAAAGGCCGCTCCTCATCAATATCCTGGTACAGGGTCCCTCCCAGGAGGGCATTCATCAGTTCCAACCCCCGGCAGATTCCAAGAGCCGGCACATCGTGGCTCCAGCAGTAGCTGAAAATCATGGTTTCCAGTGCATCCTTCGCTTCACACACCGGACCGCAGCAGGCCTTCTTCTTCTCCCCATAGAGGGAGGGGGATATATCCTGGCCTCCGGTAAACAGGAAACCATCGAAGTCATCCCGGATTTCAGAAAATTCCTCTTCCGTCATATGAAGCGGCAGGATCAAAGGAATACCTCCGGCCTCCCGAATGGAATCCATGTAACCCGGCAGCATCCAGATGCTCTTCTTCTCTTCATCCCATAATGGCGTGATACCAATTCTCGGCTTTCTCATAATAAGCACCTCCGAATTCCTGTTTACTTTGAGCAAGTCAACCCCAAAATGTGTATGAAAGCGAAAAAGCACTGTCCAAAAGACAGCGCCCTTACTGAAAAGCAAAAGGCACCGATCACTGATCGGCGCCTTTGCCCTTGTTAAATTCTTGTACTAAGTATAAGGGATTTCTCCAACCCTTGTCAAATCGGTACGTATTAAAAAGATTCTATAAGTACTTACAGAAAAAATATGGTGCTGCAGTGTGGCTTACCAGCGTGCATACGAATGGGGCCTTGAGCATTCAGCCTTGGGCCTTGAGCAAATCGACCGCTCCGCGGCGATTATGTGGCTGAGTGACATGCAAACGGACGGGGACTTCCATCTGCCAACTGATAGCTTCAAGAAATGCTGGAAGCCGAGGCCCCGTACGATTGCATGAAAGCACATACAAGCGCTGCAGGCTTACCGTTTTCCCTGACTGTCAGCAGCTAAAAGCCAAAAGCCTCACCTGTTCGCATGCCATTCAGTCATTCGTCCATCGGCCCGAAGAGCCTGATTTCCAAATCCAAGTATCAAACTCTATTGATACCACCACAATAAGCCCGAAAGAAGGGTCAAGCAAGGGCCATGCAGCACTCAAAGTATCTGCCATGCTCCAACCATTCAGTCAGGCTTATTTTTGACGACCTGTTCAGTTTTGGCTAGTGTCTATTTCCATCCAAAAGGAAGGAAATAGTGGAAAGTGCATCGAACGGGTTTTGATCCCGGAGCTCTTATGGATTCATCTTTGCAGGATGGCTTGCAGCTTCCGCCTTGTCCGGGTATTTTTTCGAGGCCTCTCCCCGGAAAGGCGTACACCCTCATCCGTATAGATTATACATGATAATATCTATTTTGAGAATAGTAATATTTATATTCTGATAAAGTATTTTTCTATAGGTTTGTATAAATTCCAAAATAAAATTATAACGGAAAATCTATGGAAAAGAAAAAATATTAAAATGGCCATCCCCTTCTTACCGAATATCCCGTTTCTTCATGGCCCAGACTGTCAGGAAGAGGGCCAGGATGCCGGCGGCCAGTTCGCCTCCCGGGATAGAGAGCCACACAAGAAATAGTCCATTGGACTCCTTTGCTGCCAGCCATGCGAAGGGGAGGGGGATAAGGATGAGGCGGACGAAGGAAATGAGGAGGGAGCAGCCCCCTTCCTCCATGGCCTGGCAGGCGCCCTGGAGGATGATGGTGATTCCGGCGAAGGGAAAGCCCCATAAAATGATATGGAGAGCGGTGACTGTGAGATTCATGGACTCCTCGGTCAGTCCAAATCCATGGACCAGGATTCCGGCACCGGCGCCGATGACCGCCATTCCGGCTGCCATGATGGCCAAGGCTCCCATCAGGGCCCACCGGAGGGTTCCCTTCACCCGATCTCCCCGGCCGGCACCCCGATTGAAGGAAATGATCGGTATGGAAGCATTATTCAAGCCATAGGCCGGCATGAACACGAAATTCTGGAGTTTATAGTAAATCCCATAGGCCGTGACTGCAGAAACAGACAGGCCACCGAGGATGATATTCATGCCGTAACTCATGACCGGCGTCAGGAGCTGCATCACCATGGCCGGAATCCCTATGGCATACACCGGCGAAAGGACCTGGAGTCGGGGCTTCAAGCAGCGGAATCCGTGGTCCAGTTCCCTGATTTCATGGAAATAATAGTGGCCTGCAATGAAGAGGGAAAGGAACTGGCCTATCACCGTAGCTGCCGCGGCTCCTGCCACCCCCATGGCCGGCAGGCCGAAGCAGCCATAAATCAGGATGGGATCCAGCAGGCAGTTGGCCAGGGCCCCGGCCAGCTGGGCCGTCATGGTGACCATGGTATGACCTGTGGCCATGATGATTTTTTCCAGAGCCATGTACATCACCGTGCCAAAGGAAAAAATGGTCACAATCTGCAGGTATAAAACGGCGAGACTCCCTATTTCTTCATTTCCTGTCTGGGAAGCGATAAATGCGGGAGCCCCAAAAAGACCGAAGAGAAAAAAGGCAAGGCTGTAAACCAGGGTCACAAAGATGGCATTTCCCGCCGTTTCCGAAGCCACCTCTCTCCTCTTCTGCCCCAGCTGCCGTGCCAGCACCGCATTGATGCCCACTCCCGTTCCCACGCCGATGGCAATCATCAGGATCTGGATGGGATAGGCCAGGGTCAGCGCATTCACCGCCTTTTCCCCGTAATCCACGATTTCCGGGGAATCTGGAATGTGGGAAACGAAGAAAGTATCCACCACGTTGTACAGGGCCTGGCCCACCATGGAAACCATCATGGGCGCCGCCATGTGGAACAGGAGTCGGTTCACCGGCATCCGGGCCATGGGACTTCCCCCGGGTTCTCTATGATTCATTTCTGTCTCCATTGATTTTTCCTCTGCAAGTAAAAATTTGGAAAGCCTATAATCATAGAAAATACCACAGTTCCAAGGCCCATGTAAGTATGCACTTTCCCTATACCTGCTATAGAAAAGGAAAGCAGGCAGCCGGACAGCTGGCAATCCGGCCCTCAGACGATGGAAGGTAGATGCGAACAGGCCCTGTGGGCGTGAGATCGAGACCGAGGTCGAGATTGAGGCGGACAGTGGCTTCGCCGCAAATGCCCCCGCCCGTTCGAACGTACACTCCTCCACCAATCACCCGACCCGAAGGGCCTGTTCCGCTCAAGGCTCAAGGCTGAAGGCTCAATGCCCACATCCATTCAAACGTACACTCATCCACAGGATGCGGCGAAGCCGCTGAAGGCCTAGACCTAGATCTAGATCTAGATTTCCAGGGCCTATGGCCCGATTCCCTCTCGGTCTCGACATTTCCATCCTATGGTATAATAGATACATTGAAATTTCGTAATCTGTAAATCAATTGATGTAAAGGACCATCTATGTCTATATTCCGTTTTTTCCCGGCCCTCCAGGTCCGAAATTACCGGATCTTCTGGGTTACCCAGTGGATTGCCCTTATCGGGTTCTGGCTCCAGCTCACTGCCCAGCAGTGGCTGGTGTATACCATGACGGACTCCGCCTTTCTCCTGGGGCTGCTCTCGGCCTGCCAGTTTGCGCCGAGTCTCTTTTTTACCCTCTTCACGGGGCTCTGGATCGACAGGCACAATAAGAGGAAAATCCTCATCGGCACCCAGATTACTTACCTGGTGCAGGCCTCCCTGCTGGGTCTTCTCCTCTATACGGGCCATGCGACCTACGGCTGGATCCTCTTCTTTGCTTTCTTCGTAGGCACCATCGATTCCTTCGACATGCCCGCCCGCATGGCCTTCATGCCGGAACTGGTGGGGAAAGAGGCTCTCCACAGCGCCATCAGTCTGAATTCCGCCAATTTCAACCTCACCCGCATGATTGGTCCCCTGCTGGCGGCTTTTCTGATCAGTTACCTTTCCTACAGCACCATCTTCTTCCTGAATGCCCTGTCCCTGATTCCCATTATCCTTGCCTACAGCACCATGGATGTAAACTCCACCATCGTCCCTGCAGAAAACCGGCATCCCCTGCAGGAAATCAAAGAGGGACTGCTGGAGGCCAAACGGAATCCTGTCATTTACAAGAATCTCCTGGCCGCCGGCATCGTAAGCGGTCTCATTCTCAATATGGGTACCTATGGCCCCCTCTTTGCGGACCGGGTACTCCACGCCGGGGTTGGCGGGTTCGGAGCTATCCTCTTTGCCGCCGGAGCGGGATCCATGGCCAGCGGCGTCCTTTCTGCCGCTTCAAAGAAATACCTGTCCCAGTCCTACATTTTCCATTCCGCCATCGCCTGCGGCCTCCTTCTCATGGCGGTGAGCTACATTTCCTTCCAGCCACTGGCTCTCCTGGTCTTTGGCATTTTGGGATTTACGGTCATTATTTTCATGGTAAACTGCAATACCGCCATCCAGCTGGCATCGCCGAAGGACTGCCTGGGCCGCATCATGGGACTCTACACCTTCGTCTTTTTAGGGAGCGCTCCCTTCGGCTCCCTCCTGGTAAGCACCATTATCGAGTACCTCGGCACCTCCGCCGGCCTCCTGGTCACGGGACTTCTGGAAATCCTGCTCATCGTGCTCTATACAAGGCCTGATCAGCAGTAGATGGGTGGCAAACCCACTCCGGTGCATGGAATTAAAGGTGGTAGGTCGAGCGATGCTTCGCTGGCCCCACCAGGTGGTGGGCGCTGACGCGCCGGGGACATAATGTGGATCCGCCTGCGGCACCCTTCGGAATCCCTCACCCCGGTGGGGAGCATTCCGGCCAGGCGTCAAAAGGAAAGCTCTTTTATGTGCAGTATAAGAGCAAACTTACGCCTGGCTCAGAAGTCTTATGCAGGACTTCTGCCTTTAGAAAAGGGAGCCTCGTGCAGTGTCATTTTCATGGCTTTGGGTTATAGTCATTAGGCTCCCAACAGCGGCGGAGCCGCTATTCGTTAGCCTCCTTCCTTGGGAAGGCGAGAGTCCTGCAGAGGACTCTCGAGCCGGGCTCATTTGCGAGCATTTACTGCACATTAAGCGAGCACCTTAGAGCCCGGCCGTCGGTGGCGCCGAAGGCGACGGAGGTTAGCAGTTGAAAGCGCCGCAGGCCAGTCCACCAACGGCCCCGGCGCGAAGCGCCTATCACCCGGTGAACGAGCGCAGCGATGTTCACCCACCACCCTTAGCCCCATTCACCCGTTTGGTGCAAAAACTTACATACAAAAAGCCGTCCCTGCATTCACCGCAGGAACGGCCTTCTTCATTTTATGAACAGCGGCAAAACCGCTGGGGACCTCGATCTCGATCTTTCTTCCGATCTCACTTTTCTCGTATCTTCCGAATCACATTGGTGGTCGAATAGCCATCCACGAAGGGAAGGATTTCCACCTTTCCCGCGTACTGCCGGCCGGCCACTTCGGACACTTTGTAGTCTCCGCCTTTCACAAGGATGTCCGGCTTCAGGTGGGACAGGAGCTCTTCCGGCGTGTCCTCATCGAAGATTACCACTTCGTCCACAGACCGGAGAGCGGCCAGCATGAAGCTCCGATCCCCTTCGTTATTCACAGGCCGTGAAGGCCCTTTTAAAGCCTTCACGGAGCGGTCGGAATTGAGTCCCACAATCAGGTGGTCCCCCAGGGACGCTGCCTGCTGGAGGTACGTAATGTGGCCCCGATGGAGTATATCAAAGCAGCCGTTGGTGAAGACCACCACTTCTCCCCGACCCTTCCACTCTGCCACCTTCTTTTCCGCTTCTTCCCAGGTGAGGGGCCGATAGGAAAGCCGCAGACCCTCCCCGGATACCCAGGCCTTCAGCAGTTCTTCCCGCTTGACCTGGTAGGTTCCTACCTTGGAAACGGCAATGCCCGCCGCCTTATTGGCAAGTTCCAGCAATGTTTCCATGTCCATATGGGCTGCCGTGGCAGCGGCGGTGACGGCCATCACCGTATCTCCGGCGCCGGATACATCGAACACATCCTGGGCCACCGATGCCCGGTGGACAGCACTGTTTTCACTGACTGCGGTGATTCCCTTTTCCGAACGGGTCACAAAAAGATGGGTGAGGTGGAACTTTTCCCTCACCGCCTTTCCGGCTTCTACGATGGCCTCTTCTTCATTAGGGATTTCTTTACCCACGCAGTCCGACAGCTCTTTCAGGTTCGGAGTAATGCCATAGGCTCCATCGTACTTTGTCCAGTCACTGCCCTTTGGATCCACCAGCACCGGTACACGGCGGGACTTTGCCAGGCCAATGACGGACTGGGCCAATTCTTCCGTAATCATGCCTTTGCCATAATCCGAAAGGACGATGGCCCCCAGCCCCCTTTTCAGGAGCCCCGAGAGCCAGTCCATAATGAACTTTACCTGCTCCGTAGAGGGCTGTTTCTTTTCCTCATAGTCCAGGCGCATCATCTGCTGCCGCGCACCGAGGATACGGATTTTCGCTGTGGTATGGTAATGGTCCGCCGTAATGAGGCCGGACATGTCGATCCCAGCCTGCTGCAATAGAGACGAAAGAACGGCGCCGTCACTGTCATTGCCCCTCATTCCTGCCGCATAGACCTCACATCCCAGGGCCGCCAGATTTGCCGCCGTATTGGCAGCGCCTCCCAGCACATCCCGCTGGGATTGGACCAGGTTCACCGGCACCGGAGCCTCCGGAGAAATCCGGTTCACCTTGCCCGTAATGTACCGGTCCGTCATCATATCCCCGATAACCGCGGCCTTGATATGAGTAATTTCATCTTTCAAAAATCGTTCGCCATCGAGCTGCATAGAATCTCCTGTTATAAAAAATGAATTCGAGTCATATTGATTATTATACCATAGGAATGATGGTGGGTGCTCAAACAGGTGAATGGGGCTAAGGGTTGTGGGTGAACTGCGCTTCGCTTGTTCACCGGGTTGTGGCTGCATGCCAAGGCCTTCGCCTTGGCGCAGCGGGGGCATAAGGTTGATTTGCCGCCAAAGGCGGCTTTTCTCCCTTACGCCCCCGGTGCGCAGCACCTACAACCCGGTTGGCGAGCGGAGCGATGCCAACCCACCACCCTTATGAACCATTCACCTGTCTGGGCCTATAACTTCACAAATTCTGCCTCTTCGAGGCAGATCCATCCTGCGGCTTTGCCGCGGACCGTTTGGCCTGATAGGAAGGCGCCTTTATGTGCAGGCTAAGCGCCTTTTATATTTCAGGCCAAACTTGGAGGTCCTCTGCAGGACCTCCATCTCTAAGGGGCTGCATGACCAGGGATTATCTCACATTGGTCCAATGCTCTTTACGATGATGCTGGTGCTCTGTCAGCTGTAAGCTGACAGCAGTAAGCAGATAATTAATAATCCGCGGCCCTATATATTTTGTGCGCCGTACCTCCCCCTTGGCCGTAGGCCATTACCCCTGAGCCACTTCGCCGAAGGCGTTACCCCTTAGCTACTTCAGTCTAAAGCCAACCAGTAGTTTGTGATATCCGCTCTCTCGCAGATTCTGCCTCTTCGAGGCAGATCCATCCTGCGGCTTTGCCGCGCCCCTTCTCTAAGGGGCTGCATGGTCAGGGATTATCTCACACTGGACCAATGCCTTTTACGATGATGCTGGTGCTCTGTCAGCTGTAAGCTGATAGCGGTAAGCAGATAATTAATAATCCGCGGCCCTATATATTTTGTGCGCCGTATCTCCCCCCTGGCCGAAGGCCATTACCCTTGAGACACCTTGCCGAAGGCGTTACCCCTTAGCTACTTCAGTCTAAAGCCAACCAGTAGTTTGTGATATCCGCTCTCTCGCAGATTCTGCCTCTTCGAGGCAGATCCATCCTGCGGCTTTGCCGCGCCCCTTCTCCAAGGGGCTGCATGGTCAGGGATTATCTCACATTGGTCCAATGCCCTTTACGATGATGCTGGTGCTCTGTCAGCTGTAAGCTGATAGCGGTAAGCAAGAAACTAAATAATCCGCGGCGCCATATATTTTGTGCGCCGCACCACCACTCCTAACTCCTCACTATCATCATTTCTTCCACACCTTCATAGCCATCTGTGCCATTTTATCGTATCCCTTGCTGTTGGGATGGACGCCATCGGTGAACCAGCGGTCGTCAGCTGGTAAGCCCCGGCAAAAATCGATAGAAGGGATGCCCTCCTTTTCCGCCAGATTTCTCAAAAACGACGCGTATTCCTGAAGGTCCTGCAGGTTTCTTTCATACACGTAGGATGCCTGCCATCCCGTTTCTATGCTGTTCTTCGTGGTTAAAGGAGGAATCCCCACCGTAAGGGGTACTTGTGAAGAAAGGCTCCGGATGCCGCGGGCTACGTCCCTTTCCAGCACGCTGAGCCGAAGGCCGTTCAGGATATCATTGGTTCCGGCCATGAAGAAGAACCCCTCCCCCTCCTCGGGATGGAAGGACGATGCAAAGAGGCTGTCAAGGATATCCACCGCCAGAGCCCCACATACCCCATGGTTGGTAAAAGAAATGGATTTCATCCGCTTATCAAGAAGTTCTACCCATCCCTCGCCCTGCCTTACTCCGTAACCTTCGGTAAGGCTGTCACCAAAGCAGTGAATGGCGGAAATCTGATTCTGGTCCCATGCTTTTCCCATACATATCACCTCAGTTTTATTGTAGCATGGACCGGATAAAAAGAGGCTGGCTATCATGATGAATGGGGAATTCTCGCTGTCATCTTCCTGGATTCCTGTAAAGCTGACCGACCTGCTGCGCTTTATCGCTTTATAAGGATAAGAATAACAGTCTCTTCAAGCGTAGGCTGTAATACTTTCCTGGAAGCCCAAAACAAGGAAATACTGATTAATTTGCAGAGTCCGATTTAATCAGTACTTCCCTGACCAGCTGCTATAGTTATGTATTTTTGAATATTCAAGTTGAATCGTCCTGCGATCCATATATAACAAGCATGAACCTGGAATATCTGACGCACCAAAAAGCCGTGAAAAATGACAACTCATTTCTCACGGCTTTTCTCATACCCTTATTTCAGATGGTGGCTTCCCCGTTCTGTAATCGGAACGCCTGCTTTACAAAGTGGGCATTCTTCCGGCTTGTAAGTCGGAACAGTGAGGTGGAGCAGCGGATATACTTTTTCCGGTGGTACGCCGAAATCTGCTTTGCCGCCGGAACGATCAACGAGAAGACCGATACCTACGATATCGCCCTTTGCCTTATTGACTACATCTACCACTTCTTTGATGGAGCCGCCGGTGGTGACGATATCTTCCACAATCAGCACCTTTTCACCGGGAGCAATTTTAAAGCCCCGACGAAGGGTCATTTTTCCATTTTCCCGTTCTGTAAAAATAGAGCGAACACCGAGGAGACGGGCAGTCACCTGGGAAAGGATAATGCCGCCGGTTGCCGGTCCGATAACCGTTTCAATGCCCTTATCCTTGAAATGGTTGGCAAATTCCTGGCACAGTTTTTCCGTATATTCCGGATGCTGGAGAACATTGAATTTTTCTACATACAGGGGGCTGTGAAGTCCGCTGGTGAGAAGGAAATGGCCTTCCAGAATTGCCTTGGTTTCTTTCAGTAAAGATTCAACTTCTTTTTCGTTCATCATGCATTCTCCTTAATTTCCTTTAAAATAAGCCGTGCTGCTGCACAGGGATCAATGGCCTGGGTAATAGGCCGACCGATAACGAGCATGGAAGCGCCATCTTTAAATGCTTCCGATGGTGTAGCAATACGCTTCTGGTCATCGGTCTGGGCAAAGGCAGGGCGGATACCGGGTGTCACAATCAGAAAATCATCTCCCGCCATCTTACGAATGGATGAAGCTTCCCGTGGGGAAGCTACTACCCCATCCACACCGGATTCTTTGGCCAGTTCCGCCAATTCCAGCACATGGTCCTGGATAGGCAGATGGCCGCCTACTTCCTGCCATCCCTGGTCATCGAAACTGGTGAGCACAGTGACTGCCAGGATCTTAGGCCGTTCTACGCCCAGTTCTTCCGCCGTAATCCTTGCATACCTGGCTGCTGCCTGCATCATGGCCCTGCCACCGCCGGCATGGACAGTAATGAGATTGACGCCGAGCCTGGTCACTGAAGCCACGCTGTGTCCCACAGTATTGGGAATGTCATGGAGCTTCAGGTCAAGAAAAACCTTTTTCCCATGTTCCTTCAGATAATGGATGGTTTCGCTGCCGGCACTGTAATACAGTTCCATTCCTACCTTGTAATAGGAAATCAGGTCCCCCAATTCATCCACCAGGGCCTTCATTTTTTCAAAAGAATCCACATCCAGTGCCACAATCAGACGATCATCAGCTGTGTAGACTTCCTCTTTGTCTTCCATTCACGCTCTCCCTTCATGAATACATACTTCTCGAATATTATACCATTTCAGGCCGCCTGTGGCGAGATTTGAATGGCTGACTTGTGAATGTATCACCCAATTCGGTGGATGGGGCTAAAGGTGGTGGGTGAACGTCGCTTCGCTCGTTCACCGGGTGGTGGCTTCAACATCGCTTCGCTCGTTGAAGCGGGGTCATGAGGTGGATCTGCGGCTTCGCCGCTGTTCATAATCAGCCGACTCAGGCGGCGTTACATAAGGTTTCCCTTCCTTTTAAGCGCAGCGATGCCCGACCCACAACCCTTATGAACCCTTCGCACGTTTGGGCCCGTATCATCTCCGGAACGCACAAAAGGCCGCGAAGAATCATTCTTCACGGCCATTTCTTTACTTTCCTGCCTGGGTGGCAGCTTCTTTGATCATATGAAGGGTAACGGAATTGAAATCCACCGGCGTATCCAGTGCTTTCACTTCCTTGAAGCCTACCCCCAGTTTTCCGGTATAGTAGGCAGTGACTTCGCCCTTTGTATTAATCTTAACAGCATAAATGGTCTTGTCGTCTCCAAGACCCACGAGGCGGAACGCGCCGGGTGGGGAAATGACGCGCCAGGAGCTGTCATCTCCATTAAAGGTGTAGAGAATGCCCTTCTGGCTGTCATCATAGAAGAGACGGTCCTTATCATAGTACACCGCAATCTTACCAATATGGGAGGTCTGCACGTAAATACGGCGGGTATCATAGTTCGCATCGGTACGATAGATACGGTAGAGCCCCTTGCCCACTTCCATCTTCATATACACCGCATTGGTAGCGGTGGAATAGGCCACATCCACGATTTTTGCATTTCTCGGGAGGTCCCGGATAGGCGCATCGGACTCGTGGGTGGTGCCATCCGGATTGTACCGGGCCAGGGTCACATCCCACCGTCCACCGCTCCAGTGGATCGGATAAAGGGCCATGAGTGCCAAGTTCCGGTCAGGCATCCATTCGAAGAAGGATACGCCCTGGTTCTTCAGGTCTACCTTCTGGGGGTTATTCAGGTCATCGGCCTTGTAAATAGTAACGCTGTCCTGGGTCACATCAGCCATGTATTTGAAATCATGGGAATAATAGGCTTTTCCTTTGACACTGACCTTAGCATACAGTTTCTTGCCCTCTTTTTCTGCCGCTTCTGCCACCTTGTCCTTGACGTCGGACATATCATAGTCCCCACTGGACAAAGGGGCAAAGAGGACACGGTCCATGTAAAGATAGGCTCCTGCCTGGACACCGATGCCCAAGATAAAGCAGAATGCCAGCTGGCATAACTTCTTATTCAACCTGTCCTCCTTATTTCACGATAAAAGCAGTAGGTATCATACGCTCGCCCAGAAGGTCTGCCGGTTTGTTTACGACTTTACCGTTATAGTACAGGGTCGTGGAAGAACCGCCATCCAGGTTGGCCGCAATGTAAGCACCGTTTTCATAAAGAATATTTTGGGAATCCACCAGGGTGGCGCCGATACTGTATCCCGGCTGCCGGCCATCGATAACGAGGAAGAGAATGGTACCATCTTTCTTCTGTCCAATGGCGGAACGGGGCGAAATTCCCCATCCACCGTCACCGCTTTTGATGACCTTTTCCCCGTTGATAATGAGAGGCGGTCCAAAGGTCAGACCTTCCACAGCGCCAAGGTCCCGGAGCTGTTTCTTATTATAATGGCCGGCTATGAGGTTTCCGCTCTTCGTCATACCTACGAAGTCTACCTTTTCATTATCGTCCACCTGCTGTCCCAGGAGGTATTTCCCGCCATGAAGAATAAATCCATAAGGCAGGCGGCCGGTCCCGGTGCCATTGGGGTCATAGAAACCACCGCCATTAATGGCTGCCACGGCATTGTTCTTTTTCGCAATGTTACTTGTGGTATCCCCTTTTTCATTAATGTCTTCCGCCGTGGCCACCTGCACCCGGGTAGGATTCGGGATTTCCAGGAGATATCCCACGAACCGGGATGTTTCGATTTTCTTCAGGGTCAGGGAAGAATCTGTCCGAGGCTTGAAGGAAAACATCTTCTGGGTGTCCGTTGTCGTTACAACGCCGAGAATCTTATTCAGCTCATCCTGGGAGTAGAGCCAGGTAATGTACTGGGGATGGCGGGACCGCATAATGGCGCCCACCACCGCTCTCTTCAGGTTGCCGAACGGCCCGAACAGAACCACAATGGGTGACGTAATGATGAAGAATATGAGCGTCATCAGTATGAACTTAAATATAAAGCTGTGAAATATGCGTTTCATTCGTGCTCCTAATAAAAACCGAAGTTCCCGGCATCTGTCCGGTCAGGACGGATGCCCTGTCAGACCGGCGTATAATTATCTTTGTTCAGCCTTTCAGAGAACCGGGCCAGGGAAATATCATTTCCGATATATACCCGTTTCAGCTCGTATGGGTAACTGCCTACATGAACCCTGCCGGCATCGGTGGTAACAGCCATTTTAATGCCTGCTTTCTTGGCAATGGCCACCACTTCATCATCGTAGTCACCATAGGGGTATGCCAGCCAGGGGTTATCGATACCCAGATGGTACTTCAGGGCCTGGTTGGCTTCCACAATTTCCTTCTCCTTCTCCTTGGCCGTGGCCAGGTTATGGAGTTTCGGGTGGGACAGGGTATGGTTGGCAATGGTCACGGTGTGGCTGTCAGCCATTTCCTTCAGCTGGTCCCAGGTCATCCGGTTATAGGGCTTGCCCACATCATCGGTAATGAGGAACAGAGTCCAGGGGTATCCGTATTCCTTCATCAGGGGATACACAATGGTGTAGCTGTCCAGATAGCCATCATCAAAGGTGATACACACCGGCTTCTCCGGAAGCGGGGCACCCTTGGTCACATAATCATAGAGTTCCTGCATGGTAATGGGATGGTATCCGTGGTCCCGAAGATAATTCATCTGGATGCGAAGGTTAGCCTCCGTCATAATGGCTGCATTACCCTGTTCATTACCAATCATGTGGTACATAAGGACAGATACACCCTCCGGCACACTGTAAGGCACGCCGGGATCCCGGTGCACTACAGCCACTCCTGGTTTCAGCGCCGTCTGGGATGCAGCAGGCTGGGAAGAGGCTGCGGAAGAACCGCCTGAAGCTCCGCCATTACTGCAGCCTGCCACTCCCAGGATGGAAAGGGACACCAGGGAAACAGCAGCCAGAACAGCCGCTTTTCTCCAATATTTTGACAACGATTTCACTTAAAAAAACTCCTTCTTGCAAAAGTCCATAATTCCTCATTTTGACAATATGTAATTATTTTACTACTATTTTCTCTCTTTTGCTACTATTTGCAAAAAATAGAGGTCCCACTGCATCAATGTATTGGTACAGATTGAGGCAGCCTGCCGACAGGCAGGCTGTTCATAGGCCACAGGATTTTTCGAATTCTCAGCGTACATTTATAATTATCACTCCCATCCTCTCCCTACCCATTCTTTCGTGATATAATAATAGATACCCGATTTTGCATTGGAATACTCATATATAATGTAAGAAATGAAGAAAGGACGCTCTATGAAAACTCTTTTTAAATGGCTTATGGCACTAATCCTGCTTTTATTCCTTCCTTTGACCATGCCCGCCATGGCAAAGAATGCGTCAGTCACATCTCTTCGCTGGACTACACGAAACGATGGCAATCCTCCCTTTGTACGCATCGCCATGGATCTCACAAAAGCGGTGCATGCAGAAGCAGCTATCGATGATGCCGGCAAGAATTTTGAAGTCATCATGAGAAATACGTCCATGGGAAACGTGGCGTCCCAGTATGATATGGATTCCCGGGCTATTGATTTTGCTACCCTTTCTGAAAAAGATGGGGATACCTATCTGGACGTAGCTCTGTCTAAATCCCAGAAAATAGATGACATCCGTGTCTTTGCCCTTCGTCCCGACGCAAAAATGAAAAAGCCTCATCGTTTAGTCGTAGATATCCCGGTTCCCGGTGCAGTGCAGACCTACAAAAAGAAATCTTCCACCACCCCTGCTTCTTCCAAATCCGATGCCACTCCAGCTATCAAAAGCTACAGCGTATCGGATCAGGCTAAAAATGTATTAAAAGGAAAAATCATCTGCATCGATCCTGGCCATGGCGGTACTGACGTAGGCGCTATTGGCCATGTGGGAGATAAGACGGTTTATGAAAAGGACATTACCCTGTCCATTGCCCTTCCCCTCCGGGATATGCTCACTTCTGCCGGTGCAGAAGTCGTCATGACCCGATCCACTGATAAAGACGTGTATGGACCCTGGGCCGATGCGGATCCGGAGCTCCAGGCCCGCTGCGATGTAGCGAACGAAGCCCATGCGGATGCCTTTGTTTCCATCCATATAGATTCTTTCTCCAATTCCACCGTCGACGGTACCACCGCCTATTACTACCCCAAGAGCTCCAAAGACCTGCTCCTGGCCCAGATGCTGCACCAGTCCACAATGAATACCCTCTCCATTCCTGATCGGGGCGTACGGTCCAATGATTTCTACGTAAACAAGTACACCACCATGCCTTCAGTACTCATGGAAATGGGATTTATTACCAATACCCACCGTGCGAAAATGCTCACATCCTCCTGGGCTCCCAGAAGTATCGCCCAGAGCCTCTTCAATGGACTGGTTAATTATTTTGCCGCCATTCAGTAAGGAGAACCGCCATGGATAAAAAACTCTTCTTTTTAGCCGTTTCTCTCTCCGCCCTCATTGCCCTGTCCGGATGTGCACCGGATACAGGGAAACAGTCTGCCCAAAGCATTTCACCTAAGGCCGCCTCTTCCCAGTCCGTGAAAACACCGGCAGAAGCATCGTCTACTCTAACCTACTACCGGATCAGTGATGACGGCCTCAGAATTATCCCCACCGCCATCAAAGTCAAAGCCAGTGACCACACCGCCAGAAACAGTCTGGAAGAAATGATACGGACTGACAGGAAATCCAAATATCCCCTCCTCCCGGCTGGGCTTTCCCTGAAAACCATTTCCATAAAGGACGGCAGGGCTTACGTAAACTTCAGTAAAGAGCTGAACAGCCTCAAAGGAGAAACGGCGGAGTCCCTTTTCATTGCCATGACTGTAGATACACTCACAGAATTCCCGAATATCAGGGAAGTAGAAATCAAAGCGGACGGCAAGGCACCGAAATTCCAGATGGACATGACAAAGACCTTCAAGAGGGATGAAAGTTATATACAGATGGAAAAGAAATAAAAAAGAGCCCTCAAGGGCTCTTTTTTATTTGGATCCGAATATCGGTATTCTCCAATCCCATAAATGGGGCTAAAGGTTGCAGATGAACATTGCCCCGCTCGTTCACCGGGTGGTGGGCACTTCGCACCGAGGGCGTGAGGTACATTACGCTTCGCCGAGCTGCGTCCTTCCAGCCAGGACTCTATCCTTCGGCCAGGGAAGATGCAACGCACAATTCATATAGCGTCGCAGATTTTCTTAACAGGAAACCTCCCTATCTATGAAGAGAGCAGTGTTTTAACCTTTCCCACTCATGGAGGAGGTAACGAGCGCAGGAGGGCGGAGGGATTCTCGCTGAAGTCACTCCTACCGTTCTACCCCATAATCCCAGCCCCCCTGCGGCATTTCCATCCATTTCCTATAGCACCCCTCCACCGCTGACACGGCCACCCTCTTTCTAAAGAGGGTGGGTCAGGGTACTGTTTTTAGCGACGGGCTCTGTGAATTCACAAGGCGGCGCTATATGAATCATACGCCGCACCTTCCCCGCAGTCACCTCAGCCACTTCAGCCACCTTAGCCACTATGACCGTATCCATACGTTCAGCCGCCCGTCACCATGCCTTCTCCAATCAAAAATCGGGGTTTGAGTCTCAATATTTAAAACTCAAATCCAGATTTTTTTATTTTTCTTCTTTCTTTTCCGGCACCAGAATCTGGCCTTCTGCAAAAGCAGCGGGATAGGAATATTCCCGCATTCCATCCTTGAATTCTACCGTCAGCCGCCCATCGCTGATTTCTGTAATGACCCCTTCTCCATAGTCAGGAGAAAGGACCAGTGTCCCTTCACTTAAATCAATGTACCGGGTATTGCCGCGATGGGTTTCTTTTGCCACGTGGGGCGAAATCGTATGGCGCCGTTCCGGCTTTTCCTGTTCCGGCACCCGGTAGGTCCTGCCTTTACCCTTGGGTAGGGTTTCCTTTTTCGCTTTTTTCTTGTCCGGGAAAGCGCTCTTTTTCAGCTTTGCCGGCAGGCCCTGGGGATACATGACATGTTCTCCTGTGGCTTCATAGGTCACATAGACTCCCCGCTCCGTGATGCGGCTGACTACCCCTTTCCCCAGCTTTTCATCGTTCACTGCAAGGCCCACGGTGACTTCATTTCTTTCCTGATTTCTCTGCCGATTCTCCGTCCGGTCCTTGGTATCGAAGGTAAATACCTTCTTCTCAAAGGGCTTACCATCGGCCCGGGATTTGGAAATCCGGCTTCCATCATCCCTTTTGCGGCGAGGAATGACCTTTTCCACATCTCCGAAGGCTACGGTAATACCATCTTCCGTCACCTTTCTTACAATGCCTACGCCCAGGGTACGGTCTTCAAATTCCACGCCCGGTTCCAATTTTCTCCTGCGGAACGTTCTGTTTCCATTGGCCCTTCTGTCTTTATGAAAGGGTTTCCCGCCTTTCCTGTGAAAGGGCTTATCCGATTTATCCATTTCTTTCTCCTTATTCCCATTACAACCTGAACAGCAGCCTGGTATTTACATTACTTTACACTGAATGGTTTCTTTCTGCAACCTTTGGGCTACCGCCAGTCGTAACGTTGTTCCTTGATTCTGCGGTCCAGATCCTTTTTCGCCGCCTTTTCAGCCATATCCTGCCGTTTATCGTATAATTTCTTCCCCGTAGCCGTACCAATTTCCACTTTCACCTTGCCATGACGGAAATACATCTTCAGGGGCACCAGGGTATACCCCTTCGTCTTCAGCTTCATTTCAATTTTGCGGATTTCCTGCTTATGGAGCAGAAGTTTCCGGGTACGGAGGGGATCGTGGTTAAAAATATTGCCCTGCTCATAGGGACTGATATGGGCATTCCAGAGGTATACCTCTCCATTTTCTACTTTCGCGAAACTGTCCCGGAGATTTACCCGTCCTGCCCGGATGGATTTCACTTCCGTCCCGGTGAGAGCGATCCCGCATTCATAGGTTTCGTGTATAAAATAATTATGGTAAGCCTGCCGGTTCGTAGAAACCGGCGGTGCTGTCTTCAACTTTTCCTTTGTCATCAATGCATCCTGCTTTCCGGAATCGGTTCAAAGGACTTCTGCAGACCCCGGGGCTGGAAGCGCCGCCCCTGTGCAGGGCCTCCCTCCCCATCGGCCGGGCTGGACCTGCCAGCCTTACCTGCTTCTTTTTCCTTTACCTTTTCCCTTTCCTTTGCTCCCTTTTTTCTCTTTCTTCCGGGAATGGGATTTGGAGGAGCTTCTTGTTTTCTTCTCCAGGTTCAGGGGAGAATGGATTTCTCCGAGGATGAAATCTACTTCTCTTCTTTCCTTGTCCGCCTTCACCAGTGTCACCCGGACCGGCATTCCCATGGAATAGGTGGTACCGGAGAACCGGCCTTTCATGGTCATGGTGTCTTCCTGGTAAACGTATTCATCATCGTCCATGGAATCGATGTGGACAAGGCCTTCTACCCCATTGTCCAGGCCCACGAAGATACCGAACCTGGTAATCCCCGTAACATGGCCGTCAAAGGGCTCTCCCACGAAGGGAACCATGTATTCCGTCATCTTCAGGTCATCCACGTCCCGTTCCGTTTCCGTTGCATTCTGCTCCGTTTCAGAGCAGTGCTCCGCGGCGCGGATGAGGAATTCCGTCTGTTTTTTCCGCTGGGCCTTCGTCATATCGTCATGAAGGGCCTCACGGATAAGACGATGGACCATGAGATCCGGATATCGGCGGATAGGCGAAGTGAAATGGGTATAGCATGCACTGGCAATGCCGAAGTGTCCATTGTTATCGGTACTGTAGCAGGCCTGGGGCAGGGAACGGAGCGTCATCACCTGCACTACCGCCTCAATGTCCTGGCCCTTCACCGATTCCAGCAGCTTCTGCACATCCTTTGGCTCCGGATCGTCGGGGATATGAATAGGAAGACCCATGATGGCAATGAGGCGCTTCAGGGAATTCAGCTTATCCTGGTCCGGATGGTCATGGACACGATAAATGGATGTGTGGCCTGTCTTTTCCAGGAACCGGGCCACCGCTTCATTGGCAGCGATCATGGCATCTTCGATCATTTTCTCCGCTTCCCCGCGGACTCTCTTTTCGATGCGAAGGGGCGTGCCATCCTCGTCGAGGACCACCTTATATTCGGGGAAATCAAAATCCAAAGCTCCTCGACGGGTTCTGTTATCCCGGAGCGCCTTGGCACATTCCCTCAGGTCTTCCAGCATAGGAAGGTGCAGCTTCAGGTCTTCCGGTGCAATTCCTTCATCAAAGGCTTTGTTGATTTCCGGATAATTGCAGCGCCTTGCCACCCGGACGATGGAAGGGGAAATACATTCCGTCTTCACCGTGCCATCCGGCGCCACATCCATGACACAGGACATGGCGTACCGGTCTTCATCATGGTTCAGACTGCAAAGGTCATTGGACAGCTGGAAGGGAAGCATGGGAATCACCCGGTCCGCCAGGTACACACTGGTCCCCCGGCGATAGGCCTCATCATCCAGAAGGGTTCCCTTCCTCACATACCTGGACACGTCGGCAATATGGACGCCCAGTTCGAAATGGCCGTTCTCCTTCTTTTCACAGTACACTGCATCGTCCAGGTCCTTGGAATCAGGGCCGTCGATGGTAACGATAGGAATATTCCTGAAATCCTTCAGTCCCTTTTCCATCCGGATATCCCGGGAAAGGTGGTCCGCTTCTTCCATGAGGTCATCGGAGAACACATGGGGCAGCCGATGCTGGGCTACGATGATATCGATATCCAGGCCCTTGTCTCCTTTATATCCGATGATTTCAGTCACATGGCCTTCCGCATCGGTCCACTCTCCGGGCCACCGGGTTACTTCTACTACCACCCGGGCCCCTGTGGTGGCTCCCATCTCCTGTCCCTCAGGGATCTGGATTACCATATCCACCTTTTCATCGATAGGCACAGCCTCTCCGCCGCCCTTGAGCATTTCATAGGTGCACACAAAGGTATCATTGGCTCTTTCAATGACTCTGGTAATCCGGCCTTCCGTATTGTGACGGCCGGTTTCACTCTTCATGGTCTTTACTTCTACCGTATCATTATTGACCGCATTCAGATGGTCCTTCTCCGCAATATACACATCCTCATGATCTTCATCGGTCAGAAGGAATCCGAATCGGCCGTAGGACTTGTAGGTCCCCTGCAGTACCACTCCCGGCTTGTAAGGCAAAAGTTCCTTTTTCTCCATTTATATCTCCTGGTTCAAATACCTGCATCGCAGGAAAGACTGACCCTTCGCCAACGGCCGATATTCCTGCATAAAAAACGATCTTCTCTATTAAGACTACATGAAATGGGGCCCTTCTGCAAGAGCAAAATAAAAAGAGGCCTGCTGCCGGCAAGCCTCGTTCCGCCTGATCAGAAAGTATTCATGTATCTCCCCAGTACAAGGCAGAGAACAGCAAAAATAGTGCCAAATACGATGGTGAACTTCGACAGCACCGCATCCTTGCCACGGGTCCTGCCGCCGGCCATATTCTCCGTACCTCCGCCGATGGCTGTTCCCATGCCGGCCTGTTTCGATTCCTGGCCAACAACTACCACAATCAGAAGTAAAGAGACAATCAATGTCAAACCAATCAAAAAGTACTTCACTGTAAATCCTCCTCTGCACCTGCCACACTCAAGGCAGATACGGCCTTTTTCCGAATAAAATGATAAATATCAAAGACTATTTTATACTAAACCGGGTAGCGGGTCAAGAGGAAGGGTCGGATGAGATACAAAAATATGAACCAAGCAATTTCGCAAAGTAAGTTCCAGCTCTGAAGGTCATTCTGGAATTTACTTT
>ERZ791746.959-NODE-959-length-21861-cov-10.419197_pt1 | contig 21861 bp, 19 predicted proteins | sample MGYA00510038_ERZ791746 | MGnify/ENA primary metagenome ERZ791746 (study PRJEB30046, sample SAMN00792018) | human gut metagenome | study: EMG produced TPA metagenomics assembly of the A metagenome-wide association study of gut microbiota in type 2...
TTTATTTCCTCCGTGAAATAAATTTGACTACTTGTTTCGATAATTTATATATCGGCAGGTTGGAGAAGTTTGTTCAGTTAAAAAATTCTTTTCAGAAAACATAAAAAAAGGTATGATAGGAACTGAAATTAATCGGATTCGAAAAGAAAAACAAAGATTAGATTGCAATGAGGCACAATATGAAGAAAAAGAATAAAAATAAATCGTTAGTTAGTCAGACAATCCATATGTTTGTAATTCAAAGCGCATTGCTTGGAATTGTAATTGTTACCTATATTTGTGTCTCATATTACACAGTTTTGGAAAACATGCAGACAAGCAGCAGAAATCTGCTTCAGTTATATGGAAAAGAACTTGAGAATAAACTTGAGAATGCAGACATGCTGTTAGAGCGTTTGATTTATAAAAATAATGATTATGATATGCTTCAGAGCGAAAAAGAATCAGAACGATATTATGCTTCCATAGAGATAAAAAAAATTATACAGGAGCAGATTACTTACGATCAGTATGTGGATGCCGTTGTGATTGGAGATAGTACATATGGAAGCTGTCTGGATTATGAGAATAGCGATATGACTTATCAAGAACGTGAAGATTTACGTCAATATGCCTTGGAGAGAGCAAAGGAAGGTAGTGCAAAAGCAGAGTGGATGATTGTGCGGATTGGATTGCAGAATTATGTGTCCAAGATGTATGTATGGCAGGGAAGATCAGCCGGTATTTTCATTTCTGTTGATCATTTTATGGACAATGTAACGAAAAAGAATTTGCAGAAAATTTTTATATTATTGAAAGATGAGCAGCAAAAGGTATGGGGTGGATGTGGAAAACAGGAATTTACCTGTGAAATTGGGAAAGAATTACAGGCAACACCTCAAAGTCTCGGTGTGTATAAGAATGATTATACACTTGCCGATGGGAAATTGCAGTTATCGGCATATGTAAGTAAGTCTCAGGTTGTTGGACAAATCCGGTGGAACATGATATTAGTATTATTCGTAATACTGATACTGGCAGGCTTTTCAGTGTTTTTTATTAACTTTTTGCGAAGAGAAATGCTTGCACCAATGGGACATATGCAGAGAAGCATGGAACAGATGCAGACTGGAAATCGAGAATATCGTATTACAAAAGAATTTGAAAGCAATGAATTTATTGTATTAAAAGATGCGTTTAACCGTCTGATGGATGAGATCATGAAGTTAAAAATCCAAAGCTACGAAAAACAGATAGATCTGCAGGAAACAGAGCTTAAATGCATAAAACTTCAGATAAGACCACATTTCTTCCTGAATGCAATGACCACAATCTCAAGTTTGAGCCAGCAGGGAAAAAATAAAGAAATTGAAAGCTATATCAGTGCGCTGTCAAAGAACATACGCTATATGTTCCGTGCAGGTTTGCATACAGTGTCACTGCAGGAAGAAGTAACACATGTAGAGAATTATTTTGAAATGCAGGAGTTGAAATATCCGGGATGCGTGTTTTACTATATAGACATTAATCCGGAAGTGAGAGAGTGGAAGATTCCACAGATGATTATCCATACAATCATAGAAAATGAGTATAAGTATGCAGTAAATATCAATCAGATGCTTACGATTCTAATCAAAGCATCAAAAGCGGATGTAAATGGCGAGGAGATGCTTTATGTTGAGGTAGAAGATGATGGAGCCGGATATCCTAAAGAAGTACTCCAATTTTTTGAAAATCAGGAAAATACGATTTCAAAGACAGGGGAGCGTGTAGGTTTAAAGAGTGTGAAACGGATGATGGAACTTATGTATGAGCGTGAAGGATTATTTACAATCAGTAATATTGAACCACATGGATGTAAAAATACATTCCGGATACCAGCGCATGCAGTACAGGAAATGAAAGAACAGAAACAGATAAAAATGGATTAATAAGATTACAAAAGAGGATTGTGCAAATGCAGGTTTTAATTGTAGATGACGATATGGCAACGGTGGATGTCATTAAAAATTCAGTAAAGTGGAAAGAACTTGGTGTTTCAGATATATTTACAGCTTATAATATCCAGCTGGCAAAAGAGATTTTAAAAGAACATAATATTGATATTGTAATCAGTGATATTGAGATGCCACAGGGATCTGGAATCGATTTGCTGGAGTGGTTTCGGAGAGAAGAGCTTCCGGGAGATTTTCTGCTTTTGACCTGTCATGAGAGTTTTGACTATGCATCCAATGCAATTAAGTATCAGGCATGTGAGTATTTATTAAAGCCTTTTGATGTGAACGTTATGGAGGCAGCTTTAAAGAAGATTATTTTAAAACGCATGGAAACTCAGAAATTACAGGAAAACAGTGAGTATGGAAAATGGTTAAAGGAGAACCAGAATCATGTTCAGGTTGCTTTCTGGAGTGAAATATTATCGGGACATATTGCAGGAAAAAATGAGATCATAAAGAATGAAATCGGAAACCGTAAATTGCAGATTAACGTAGAACAGGATTATAATCTGATTGTTTCCAAGATAACAGAAATCAAAAAAGACCGTGCAAAAATGAGCCCGGATCTAATGCTTTTCGTAGTTGAGAATATTCATTCAGAGATTTTTTGCGGATGTCCTGATAATAGCTCGGTTGTGTCAATGGATTATGATAATTATTATATTGTTGCGACGGTTTGCCGGAAAAAAGACAGTGAAGAATTAAAACAGTGTTGCAAATTATTACACACAGGTTTTAAAAAATTATTTTCATCTGAAATTACCCTGTGTGTAGGAAAGCCTTGTAGGATAGAAAATTTTTATAAAACATTCCACTGGCAGCAGAATCTGATTGAAAGGAACGTCGCATTTTATGGCAGTTATTTTCAGGAGGATGACGCAGCAGAAATTCAGCAAAACATTAAAAATGTTTTTGAGGTTGATAAAATAGAACAATTTTTATCCGAAAAGAAAAAATTAGAAATTTTAAGTTATATGAAAGCAATGCTGCATGAAAGGATTAATGATAAGACATTAAGTGATCAGGTTTTATCCAGAGGAAAAGAGGAAATTCTTCAGGCGGTTTATACTTATTTTGGAAAAAAAGAGATTCAGATATCAGGTTTATTTGTGGATGATAATTTAAATCAGTTAGGTCAGAAAGCTTCGCAATCTGTATTGGATATGATAAGGTGGACAAATTATCTGATTGACTGTACTTTCCAATATGAGGAAAGTGTCCAAAAGAATTATAGTCTCAACGAGAAGGTTGATCAATATATCAGGGAGCATTACAGAGAAAATATTGGAAGAACTGAGATTGCAGAACAGTTTTATCTGGCACCGGAATATTTATCAAAGACTTATAAGAAATTAACTGGTAGAACAATCAAAGATACGATAACAGAATACAGAATTGATGAGGCGAAAAGAATGTTAGAGCGCGGTGAGCGTGTGAGTGATGTGGCAGAAACAGTAGGATTTGACAATTTTACTTATTTTTCTACGATATTTAAAAAATATACAGGCGTGTCGCCAAATCAATATTGCAAAAAATAGAGAATCAGATTTGGTTCTCTTTTTTTTGAAAGTATGTATCCTTTTTTTGAAAGAAAGAACCAGATAAATCTGATAAATTGATACTATCAAAAAAAAGAGGAGGGTTTTTCAGATGAAAAACAAAAGAGTTCTGGCAGCTTTATTAATAGCTGCAATGACAGTAGGTCTTACTGCATGTGGAGGAAGTTCAAATTCTAACGGATCTGCAGCAGGAACTGAGACTGGAAGCACAAAAGCAGACGGAGATTATGAGCAGGTTACTTATGCATACAGTACATTTAATAATATCCCGACAGAGGAAGACTTAGATGTTGTAGAAGAGGAAATCAATAAGATCACAAGAGAGAAGATCGGTGTGGAGGTTACGTTAGAACCGATCGCATTTGCAGATTATCCGAGCAAAGTAAGTCTTGCTTTACAGGGCGGAGAAAAAATCGATATTTATGAATCCCTTGGTGATTTTAATAATTATGTATCTACTGATATGACATATGAGTTAAATGATTTATTAGATCAGTATGGACAGGGAATTGTAGATGCAATCGGAGAGGACTGGCTTGCAGCCTGCACAGCCGATGGAACAATTTACGGTACACCGACTTTAAAACCAATCGCATTAACACCAATGGTTATCTACAGACAGGATATCGCAGATGAGCTTGGACTGGATATGAGTTCTGTTAATTCCATTGAAGATGTTACTGATATTTTAAAACAGGTGAAGGAAGCTTATCCGGATATGATTCCGCTTGCACCAGTAGAACCAGGTCATATCGGTTTAGATGTTACTTGGGGAGATGTTGATTTCCTGACAGATTCTATGTATTCTCCAACAGGTGTGTTAATGGGTGATGACCTTACGGTAACAGATTTATATTCTACAGATATCTATAAAGAGAGATGTGAGTTAGTAAGAAGCTGGTACAATGATGGTCTTGTAATGCAGGATGCAGCAACAACGACAAGTGCAGCAGCAGAGACAATGAGTTCCGGTAACTACTTCTGCTACATCGCAGCATATAGCTATCCGGAAGCTGACACAGCAGCATCCTTAGAGGCTCAGTGCGGCGGATATCCGATCGGGGCAAAAATGATCGGCGATGCATATCTTTCCACTGGTGATGTTAATATGGTAAGCTGGATGATCTCTTCCACAACAGATGTTCCGGAAGCTGCTATGAAGTTCTTAAACCTTACTTATACAGATGCGGATGTAATCAACTTACTGATCTATGGTATTGAGGGAAGAGACTATGTGAAAAACGATGATGGAACTGTTTCTTATCCAGAAGGAGAAGATTCTACAACCGTACCATATACAGCACAGTTAAGCTGTGGAACATTAGGAAATTATTTCTTAATGTACTGCCTAGAAGGATCTGATCCGGCATCTCTTGACTGGGAATTAGAGCAGAACAAGATTGCAAAGACATCTCCTGCAATGGGCTTCACCTTTGATTCCAGCAGTGTGAAGACACAGTACACCGCAGTAAACAATGTTATCAAACAGTATATGCCGGGATTAAACTGCGGAAGCTTAGATCCGGATACAGAAATTGAAAAATTTGTAAAAGCATTGGATGATGCCGGATACCAGGATATTTTAAATGCAAAACAGGAGCAGTTAGATGCTTGGGTTGCACAGCAGAAATAAAACAGAGTGACACGGTTTCACAGATATCAAAAGGCTGCCGCATGAAAATGCGGCAGTTCTACAGAAATGGAGAATAGAATGGAAAAGGCAATTGCAAAAAGTAAAAAAAGAAAATTTAAAAATCTGCCGCTCTTTATGATTGCACTGCCGGGAATCGTCTACTTACTGATCAATAATTATATACCAATGTTTGGTATTTTCCTGGCATTTAAGAATTATAGTCTTAGAAAAGGTGTATTCGGAAGTGACTGGTGCGGTCTTCAGAATTTCCAGTTTTTGTTCAAGACCAAAGATGCCTGGATTATGACCAGAAACACAATTTTATATAATGTGGCTTTCATTATTATCGGAACGATCGTTGCAATTGCAATTGCTGTGATGATGTGTGAACTTGGAAAAAAAACACGTGTTAAATTTTTCCAGGCAGCATTGCTTTTGCCGAACCTGTTATCCTGGGTCGTTATTGGATTTATAGCCTATGCATTTTTAAATGCGGATACCGGATTTATCAATAAAACAATCCTTGCAGGACTTGGATTAGACCCGGTATCATGGTATTCCTACACCGGAGCATGGCCGGCAATTATTATCATCGTAAATCTCTGGAAGAACATGGGATATCAGTCAATTGTTTATATGGCAAGTATTTCAGGTATTGATAAATCTATTTATGAAGCCGCAGCGATCGATGGTGCAACCAAAATGCAGCAGATTTTCAGAATTACGCTGCCAATGTTAAAACCAACGGTTATCACATTGACCTTAATGTCGATTGGAAGAATTTTCTACTCTGACTTTGGTCTGTTCTATCAGGTACCACAGAACTCAGGAGCATTATTTAATGTAACGCAGACCATTGATACCTACGTATACCGTGGATTGATGGAATTAAATGATGTTGGTATGTCAGCAGCAGCCGGACTCTATCAGTCATTAGTGGGATTTGCTCTTGTATTGATCGCAAATGGCATCGTACGTAAAGCAGATTCTGAAAACGCATTATTCTAAGGGGGGGCAGAGATATGACCGAAAGTAAAAGCTTTAACCAGGTGGCAACGATCATCCTTACCATATTAGTCATCATTGCAATGCTGCCAATCCTGTTGATTGTCATTGCATCATTTTCGGCGGAGTCATCCCTGATCCGAAACGGATATACTTACTGGCCGGAACAGTGGAGCTTAGATGCTTATTATTACATGGTAAAGCAGAGTATTATGATCTTAAGATCTTATGGAGTTTCTTTCCTGGTAACCTTTGTTGGTACCGCATTAAGCGTAATTATCACAACCATGCTTGCATATCCAATGTCGAGAAAATCTTTCAAGTATCGTAACGCACTGGCATTTTTCGTATTTTTTACAATGTTATTTAATGGTGGTATTGTACCGTCTTACATTATGTGGACAAAATTTTTCCATATCAAAAATACGATCTGGGCATTGATCATTCCGAACTATCTGGTAAGTGCATTTAATGTTATTCTTGTAAAAAACTATTATCAGAACAGTGTGCCGGATTCTTTGATCGAGGCAGCACAGTTAGATGGTGCGTCTGAACTGAAAATCTTCTTTAAAGTCATGCTTCCGTTAGCGGTTCCAACCGTAGCAACAATCAGTTTGTTTACGGGTATCTGCTACTGGAATGACTGGACAAACGGTCTGTATTATATCAGCAATGAAAAGCTGTATAGTATCCAGCAGTTGTTAATGAAGATCATGAATAATATTCAGGCAATGCGTTCCAGCTCGAATGCAGCCCTGATCGGAACAGGTGCGATCGACTTGCCGGGAACATCTATCCGAATGGCCATGGCAGTGATCGGAATTCTTCCGATTATGCTGATCTATCCTTTTGTACAGAAATATCTGGTAAAGGGTGTTGTTGTCGGAGCCGTAAAGGGTTAATTTCATAGAGAAGTGTAGACAGTCTGCACAGAAGAAATAGTAGTTCGTGTGCATATTTCTTCTGCGTGGGCTGTTTTTTAGGAGAAAAGAATATGACAGTAAGAGATTTAGTAAATAAGATTATCGAGAAGACCGGCGTGACACCGCTTCCGGAAGAAAAGACATGCGATCATCTGAAGACGGGAAGTTGGGACATGGAAGTAAAGGGAGTTGTTTCGACTTTTATGGCAACCGTTGATGTGATCAGACATGCAATCGACCTGGGAGCAAATTTTATTATCACACATGAGCCAACCTGGTTTTCAGGGGCAGATAATACAGAATGGCTTTCTGATGATCCGGTTTATCTGGAAAAGAAAAAGCTGATCGAGGAGCATAAGATCGCGATCTGGCGTTTTCACGACCATATGCATATGGATGCAGATGACGGTATTTACCGTGGTTTTGAAGAAGAATTAGATTGGGGAAAATACCGTGTAAAATGTGACGATGACCTTGGATGGTTTGGAGCAGTTTATGAGCTTCCGGAAACAACCCTGGAGGAGCTGGCACATTTTTTCCAGAAAGAGCTGGATATGAAGGTGGTACAGCTTGTTGGTGATCAAAAGATGCCGGTAAAACGAGTCAGTGCGTTGGTCGGAGGCGGAAGTCTTGGACTTGGACAGGAGAATCTTCCGATGCGTCATATGCATGCAGAAAATATTGATGTTGCGATCTGCGGAGATATCACAGAGTGGACACTTTCTGCTTATGTAAGGGATGCAGCACAGCTTGGCATGAAAAAAGGTATGTTAGTGCTCGGGCATGAACGGAGTGAAGAGTGGGGCATGAAACATCTTCCGGCATGGCTTAAGAGTATCACAGAAGATCTTCCGGTTACCTTTGTGGATGCGGAAGAACCGTTTACTTATATTGTATAGGAGGAAAAAAATATGACAATCAGAGAAATTACAGACAAAATTCTAGAGTACCATCCAAAATTCGATGCATCCTATGACGGATGCGACGGTTTCAAATCAGGAAATCTGGACGACGAATGTACAGGCATTGTATCAGCACTTGTACCAACTGTGGAAGTAATTAAAAAGGCAGCTGCGTTAGGATGCAATCTTTTATATGTACATGAACCATCCTATTATTCCACACCGGATTATCCGGACTGGAGAGCTGGATTTGAGAACAAGATCTATGAGGAGAAAAAAGCACTTTTAGATCAGTATGGAATTGCGATTTGGAGAGATCATGACCATACACATGCACACAAACCGGATGGTATTTTCACCGGTGTAATCAAATATCTTGGATGGGAACAGTATCGCGTAAATGCAGATACAGAAGGAATGACAATGTACTTTGAGTTCCCAGATATGACAGTGGAAAAGATGAATGCATTATTGAAAGAGAAGATGTGTTTAAACGGAATCCGCTATATTGGAAATCCAAAGGATAAGCTTAAGAAAGTTGCAATCGTGGGTCATTTACTGCCGAATATATTTGAACATCAGCCAACAACCGGAGATGGCTTCTGCAAGGAGTATGCAACCGAAGTGATCCGTATAATGGAAGAGGAAGATGTGGATGCAATCATTCCGGGAGAGACAATCGACTGGACGGTGATGTCTTATATCAGAGATGCAGTGCAGCTTGGAAAAGTGAAAGCAGCATTTAACGTAGGACATTTCAATCTGGAGGAGCTTGGAATGAAGTATGCCGCGGACTGGATCCCGGAAGCGATCGGGAATGCGGTGCCGGTGCATTATGTGCCGAGTGGAGATATCTATAAATTTGAGTAAATAGAATATCAGAATTTGAAGCCAGTAAAAAGGATTTGAAAAATCTTTTTTACTGGCTTTTCTACATTAGACGATTTATAAAATGAAATTGGTTATAAGGTTAAATTATAAACGTAAAATATTAATTTTGGACGCAAAATATCAAATAAAATTGATATTTTGCGTTCAAAATGGTATAATTTACGTATAAAATAATCAGAGGATTACAAATATGCGGAGGTGGTTTTGATGAAAACATGCAGTGAAAAGGCGTTAGAGTGGAATGTTACGCCTCGTACAGTAAATGCAATGTGTAAAAGCGGAAGAATTCAGGGAGCAGTAAAAGAAAAAAGAACCTGGTTAATTCCTGATGATGCAGAAAAACCTCTGGATGGAAGAATATCAACTGGAAAATATAGCAGAAAAAAGACAGGAAAAGAGAAAAAAACATTGCCAGTAGGAATTTCGGATTATGTACGTGCACAATCGGAGTATTACTATGTTGATAAGACGTTGCTGATCAAAGAGTTTTTGGACAGAAAACCATTAGTCTCATTATTTACCAGACCAAGAAGATTTGGTAAAACTTTGAATATGGACATGCTCAGAGTATTTTTTGAAATATCAGAGGATGATACCAGCAAGTACTTCACGGATAAAGCAATTTGGAAATGTGGTGAAAAATATCGCAGACATCAGGGAAAATATCCGGTTATTTTTTTAACCTTCAAAGATGTAAAATTCGATACGTGGGAAGCAACCATAGACAAAATCCGCGGACTACTTCAGGAAGAATACGGAAGACATCAGGAATTACTAAGCAGTGACAGAATCTCTCAGTATGAAAGAGAATATTTCGAGAAGATCTTAGGAGCTCTGGCAAATGAAGTAGAGCTTACGTCTGCACTTGAGCGGTTATCTAAAATGCTTACAGTCCATTATGGTAAGGCTCCGATTATCATTATCGATGAATATGATACACCTATTCAGGAGGGATATTCAAAAGATTTCTACGATGAAATTATCGGATTTATGAGAATTTTTTTCTCTGGGGCATTTAAAGATAACAAGAACTTGTCTTATGGATTTTTGACAGGAATTCTGCGGATCGCACAGGAGAGTATTTTCAGTGGGCTGAATAACCTTTCCGTAAATACTGTGATGGATGAAGAATATGACAGCTTTTTCGGGTTTACAGAGAAAGAAACTGAAAAGCTTCTTGCGTATTATGGTATGTCAGAAAAAGAAAATGAGCTTAGAGACTGGTACGATGGATATTTATTCGGGAATGAAGAAATTTATAATCCATGGTCAGTGATCAATTATATCTCAAAAGGATGTATCCCACAGGCATACTGGGTAAACACAGGAAAAAATGAGATATTCGAAGAAATTATGAATGCTGCAACAGATGATGTTGTGGAAAAACTGTATATCTTATTACAAGGCGGGAGTGTCGTTGCAAGAATAGACCAGAATGTTGTATACAGATCGCTTGCAGAAGATCCTGCAAACATCTATAGCCTGTTGCTGGTTGCAGGATATCTGAAAACACAGAAAAGAGATTTGCAGGCAGACGGTTCCTACCTGTGTGAGGTAACTATCCCAAATAAAGAGATCGCATCAGTTTATAAGAGTGAAATCCTGTCACATTTTTTGCAGACAGGTGTTATCACAAGAACTACTGCGAATAAAGTCGCAGAAAGCCTTTACGCAAATGACCATAAGAAATTACAAAGTGCAGTGGCGGAATATCTGGACAAATCCATAAGTTTTTTTGATGGTGGAGCAGAAGGATTTTATCATGGCCTAATGCTTGGGTTGATAGCCTTGATGGACAATCAGTATAAGATTAAATCGAACAGAGAATCAGGTGATGGAAGATATGATATCTGCATGATTCCCAGAGAGAAACGATATCCGGGTATTCTTTTCGAATTAAAATGGGAAAAGAATCTGGAAGAAGAGAACCTTGACCTTCTGGCAGAGGAAGCATTGCAGCAGATTACTACATTAAGATATGATGCTGATATGCGAGAAGACGGAATAACAGACATCTTAAGGTTTGGTATTGCTTTTTCAGGGAAGAAAGTCAGAGTAAAGACAATAATATAAGGAATCAAAGAAGAAACGCTGGTTTCGGCAGATAAAGGAGTCCCTTTAAAATGCTGGTTCTGGCGTTTTTTTGTTTGGGCGTTTTGATAGAAAAAATAAAAGTAATATGTGCAAAATGCACAAAAGTAATCTTGCGAATGAAATAAAAAGTAAAAAAATGACAATGGAACGGGTGAAAAAAGGAAAGAGTAATGTGAAGCGTGACAGTATAATAAAAGCATCCTAGGAGATAGAGGTGTATGAAGGAGGAAAAGAACATGAAGAAAAGAACGATTAGTTTAATGCTTGTTGGAGCAATGGTAGCAACGATGTTTGCCGGATGCGGAAACAGTGGGGCAAATACAAATGTATCTTCCACAGAAACCGGTAAGACAGGCGGTGCAGAGGCTGGAAACGTATCTATTTCGTTTTATACAACTGAAACAGGAAAGGATGATATGTTCCAGGAATTAATTGCTGATTTCGAGGAAAAGAATCCTGGAATCACAGTTGAATATATTGCAGCAGGAGACGATCAGTTACAGCAATGGATGGCTTTATATTCAAGTAATGAAGGACCAACAGTATCCCTTATGGATCCGATTAACATCTATGAGAATCAGGAACGAATGAGAGATCTTACAAATGAACCTTTAATAGATAACATTGAAGAGTCAGCACTTGCAACAATGACATTTGATGGAAAAATATATGCAGCACCTGGAACAGCAGCAGGTATTGGTATTTTATATAACAAAGCAGTATGTGATGCAGCAGTAGGTGGTGATTTTGATCCATCCACGATCAAAACAAGATCAGATCTGAAAGATTTATTTGATAAGATTGAAGCAACCGGAGTAGCAGCAACCTGTATTACAGGTGTTAACTGGTCAGTAGGAGCACATTATCTTTGCCAGTCATATGGTGCTGCAATTGGATCAACAGACGAGAGAGTTGCCTATGTAAATAGTATTATCAGTGGTGATACAAAAGAAATTGACAATGATGTATTTAATGGCTATATGGATACATTCGATCTTCTTGCTGAATACAATTATAATAAAGCAGATCCGTTAGTTGGCGATGTTAATATGGATGCACAGGCACTTGCAACAGGTGCATGCGGTACATGGTTTATGGGTGACTGGGCATGGACATATCTTGCAGATATTGTAGAAGATGGAGCTGAATTCGGATTATTACCGATCCCACACAGTGATGATGCATCAGATGTGATTAATCAGAGCATTCCGACATCTTATGCCAAAGGATATTGTGTAGACGCAAGCCAGAATACAGAAGAACAGCAGGAGGCTGGTGTGAAATTTATTGAATATCTTACTTCTGATGCGACAGCAGAACAGATAATGGCTAAGACATGCGGACAGGCACTTCCTTATAAAAATGCAGACGTGACAATTGAAAGTCCGCTTGGATTATCAACAGCTGGTTATATTTCTAAAGGACTTACTTATGACTTCTATGGTACACCAAATCTGTGTCCTTCTGATATCTGGTATGAATGCGGAGCATATATGTGCGAATATCTTGCAGGTGCATGTGACAGAGAAACGCTTGCATCAGAATTAGATGCCTACTGGCAGAAACAGGAAGCGAGATAATAAACATAGAATAAGATGTGGGGAGGGATTGCTTCCCCACATTTCTTTTTAAGGAGAAAGACATGACGAAAAAGAAAAACAAAAAATTGATCAATGTTCTTCAGTTTGCCGGTTTTGGATTTCCAGCACTATTTATCTGGATGTCAGTCGTGATTATACCGTTTATTTATGGGATCTGGATCACATTTACAGACTGGAATGGATTAGCAATGCATATTAATTATGTTGGCTTACAGAATTATATAGATGTATTCAAAGATGCAACATTTGTGTCATCATTTGTGAAAACGGTAATTTATGCATTCTTTACAGTATTGGCAAGTAATATTGTTGGATTTGCCCTTGCCTTGGCTGTAACTAGTGGAATTAAAGGTCAGGGATTGTTTCGTACCGGTTTCTTCACCCCGAATATCATCGGTGGAATTATTCTCGGATATATTTGGAATTTTATATTCTCTTATGTGTTAACGGCAGTTGGAAAGAGTATGGGTGTCGAATGGATGTCTACATCCTGGTTGACAAATCCTACAAGGGCACTGATTGCATTAATCATTGTAAGCTCCTGGCAGATGAGTGGTTATCTTATGGTAATTTATATTGCAGGTTTAACCAATGTTCCAAAAGAGCTGATCGAGGCAGCACGTGTAGACGGTGCAACCGGATGGCAGACAGTTATGAAAGTAAAATTACCGTTAATCCGTAATACGACAGCAATTTGTATTTTCTTATCTATTTCAAGAACCTTTATGTCATTTGATATGAACTTATCACTGACAGCAGGAGGACCATATAAGTCCACAGAATTAATTGCCTATAAAATTTATCAGACTGCATTTACAAGTATGGAATTCGGAAAAGGTCAGGCTCAGGCAATTGTATTATTTGTGATCGTTGCAATAATTTCTCTGCTGCAGGTTTACTTTACTAAGAGAGGGGATGAAAAATAATGGCAAAGACAAGAAAAAGAGTGGTTTTTTTAATCACATTTATAATATTAATTTTCTTTATGGTACCCTTTTTTGTACTTGTAATAAATTCATTTAAGACGACAAACGAATTTATTACAGCCCCATTCTCATTACCAAAAGAGTTCAATATTGAAAATTTTAAAACTGCAATTCAGCGAATGAATTTCTGGTCGGCTCTTAGAAATACAGCTGCCATCACTGTTGCATCAGTTGCAGTAAACATGCTCATTGGATCTATGACAGGATATTTCTTTGCACGAAAAAAATGGAAAATTAATAAAATTATATTCGCAGCATTTTTAGCATCAATGGTTGCTCCATTTCAGGTGTATATGATTCCATTAGTTAAAATTTATGCAGGACAACTTGGATTTTCCAATAATTTGATGATGGTTGCATATATAGCGGTAGGATTAAATCTTCCGTTTGCAGTATTTTTGTATAAAGGATTTGCGGAAGGCATTCCGGAAGAATTGGATGAGGCAGCAAAAATAGATGGCTGCAGTTTTACAAGAACATTTTTCAGTATTATTATGCCACTATTAAAACCAATTATTATTACAGTTACTGTATTCGTTGCAATGGGAGTATGGAATGACTTCCTTATGTCAAGTTTATTCCTTACAAAACAGGAAACAAAAACACTGGCAATTGCAATCAAAACATTCCTTACAAATCATACAGCCGAATATGCTCCGATGATGGCAGGTTTGTTGTTAAGCATTTTACCAGTGCTTGCATTCTATCTGTTTGGACAGAAGTATATTATTGAAGGTGTTGTGGCAGGCAGTGTGAAGGGCTAATCTTTTAAAGAAGCAAGAAAGACCCCTGGAGTGCAGCCATACAGCTTTTTGAATGTGTTGATAAAAGATTTTATGTTAGGGAAACCATTATCAAAGGCACACTTTGTCAGATTTTCCTGACCATTTGAAAGCTGTTCGGCAGCATGCCCGACGCGGACAATGTTCAGATAAGAAAGAAAATTTACACCGAGTGTTTCCTTAAAATGTCTCGAAAAATAGCTGGAGGTATACTGAAAATACTCTGCAACATCTGTAAGAGAAATATCTTCCTGATAGTGTTTTTCGATATAATCAGCATAAGAAGTGGCAAGGTGTATTTCCTGTCTGCTTGGAATGGAATAAGAAACATCTTTCTTAATACAGCTAGCAGAAAACAGAGCTAAAATCTCATAAATTTTACTCATAAGAAGAAAGTTGTATGTGTCACTTAAGGGATCCATGTTAAAGATATCCAGGGAGAGGTTTTTAACTTTTTCAGTCAGTGCAGTATCGCCAGGATTGTAAAAAAACAAATCTTTTCCGAGCCATTTTTCGATAAAGGGCAGAGAAAACAAAATACTGATTCCGGTAAAACTATCAGAAGGTGCAATGTATCTGCAGGAATGAAGTTCACAGCTGTTAATGAGCAGCCAGTCTGATTCTTTAAAATCAAAATTATTGCTTCCGGAATTAAACCGGATATTTCCTGTTAATGTGACAGTCAGCTCAATACTTCTGTGGAAATGAAGTGGAGAATAAATATAATTTCCTTCCAGCTTATGACGGTATATTTTTACAGGAAGCAACGAAACAATATCGTTGTGTGCTTCATATAATTGCGACATTCATTTCAGACCTCCTTTAAATAATCATGCATGCAGTAAATACATAAAGATACAATCAATTATATTTTAGCACATAAAATCAGAAATTCAAAATAAATGCATCAAACCGGAAAATGAAAATATATATCTTTTTTTTGAAAGAATTTAGAAAACAAACCTAGTATATTTAAACTAGAAAAATAAGCGAGGTAAACGATCATGGCATTATTACAGGTGAATACTTTTTCACAGGCACTCAGCAGAATTATTACATTTCATATTATATTACCGAACGATGCACCACCGGAGATGCTGGCTGGTAATGCGTATTATGACAGACCGATGAAAACCTTATATCTTTTACATGGTTTTTCGGGAAGTACACAGGACTGGCTTACAGGAAGCTTAATTCAGGAGCTGGCTTTAAAATACAATCTTGCAGTTGTAATGCCGGCTGGTGAGAACAGTTTCTACTTAAACGGAAAAGGAACCGGACGTGGATACGAGACGTTTACAGCAGTAGAGCTTCCGGCATATTGCCAGAAGACATTCGGACTGTCAGATAAGCCGGAAGACAACTTTATCGGTGGATTGTCTATGGGTGGATTTGGAGCAATTCATACAGCATTAAAATATCCGGAATATTTCGGAAAAATGTTCGGTCTGTCTTCTGCACTTATTGTAAACGGAATCAAGGGAATGAAGCCGGGTACACACAACGATATTGCAGATTATGATTATTATGAACAGATCTTTGGTGATCTTGACCAGTTAGAAGAAAGCGAAAACAATCCAGAATATATTGTAAATAAGAGATTAAAGAAAGGCGAGAAGATCCAGCCGATTTTCATGGCTTGCGGATCTGAAGATTTTTTACTGAATGAAAATCATGAGTTCCGTGATTTCCTTTTGAAAAACAAAGTGGATCTTACATACAAAGAAAGCACAGGAATCCATGACTGGAAATTCTGGAACGAATACTTAGAACCGGCAACCGAATGGTTATTGGAATCAGACAGATAAAGGAGATGATTAAGGATGAAATCAATTGCAGAAATCACAAAAAACATGACAGACTGGCAGCCACCGGTTATTCCGGAAGACATTGCACACGGTGATATGCCGGGAGATAAAGTTGAGATTGGTGAAGGACATATCAAGAAGGCGAATGTTATCTTTCAGGAGTTATTGCCAAAATTAGCAGAAGCTTCTGAAAAATCCGAGACAGGCAAAGTTGTGATCACGGTCTGCGGAGGTTCCGGAGTTGGGAAATCAGAGATTGCTTCTTTATTATCTTTCTATTTAAAAGAGGCAGGAATTGGAAGCTACACACTGTCCGGAGACAATTATCCACACAGAATCCCTGTATACAATGATGCAGAGCGTCTTCATACCTTCCGTGAGAGTGCGTTAAAAGGAATGGTAAAAGAAGGTACCTTTACAGCAGAGCGTTTTGAAGTGATCCATGAATTCCAGAAAAACGGAGATGATGCCAATCCAAAACACACAGAGGAATATGATTGGTATGAGTCTTACTTAAGAAACGGAAAAGAAGGATTAAAAGGATACCTCGGAACAGACAAGGAGATCGGATTCGATGAAGTAGAAGAGATCGTAAAAGAGTTCAAGGCAGGCACTGATGAGATCTGGCTGAAACGCATGGGAAGAGAAGATACAGAATTATGGTATGAAAAAGTAGATTTCTCTAAGATCCAGGTCCTCGTAATCGAATGGACACACGGAAACAGCGATAACTATAAAGGTGTGGATATCCCTGTTTTATTGAACAGCACGCCACAGGAGACACTTGCACACAGAAGAGCAAGAAACAGGGACGGTGCAACAGACAGCCCATTTACCATGATGGTACTGGAATTAGAGCAGGCGATGTTAGAGCATCAGGCTCCAAAGGCAAAGATCATCATTTCAAAGAGCGGAGAGCTGTTAAGCTATGAAGAATACTGTAAGCAGATGGAGGAAGGAAGATAACCATGAATATCGGACCAATGTTAAACGCCTACCCGGACAGCATGGGCGGCACGTTAGATGATATCGCAGCATTTTTACAGAAACCGGAAATGAAGGATGTATTTTCTTCCTGTTATGTACTGCCAAGTCTGTTCCATACAGACTTAGACAGAGGGTTTTCTGTGATCGACTATTCTTTAAATAAAATGCTTGCATCCAGGGAAGCACTGGATAAATTAGAAGGACTTGGGATTGATTTAAAACTCGATTTTATCTTAAACCATGCATCGGTACTGTCAAAGCAGTTCCAGGATATCATAAAAAATGGTGATAAATCAGAATACCGTGATTTCTTCATCGACTGGAATAAGTTCTGGGAAGGCTGCGGGGAGATGACAGAGGATGGTTATATCCAGCCGGATCAGAAATATATCAAGGACATGTTTTTCCGTAAACCGGGATTACCAATCCTGATGGTAAGATTCCCGGATGGAAGGGATGTCCCATACTGGAACACCTTCTACCAGGAAGTGACCTACCGCACGGTTGATGCACAGGACCTGATGCAGGCAGCGGGGCTGCAGTATACAGAATCTGTGATGCTTGCGGAAGTGTTAAATACACAGACCAAAGAAGGAAAGAAACCGGCAGAGATACTGGCTGCCGACGGAAATGCAGAAGTGACCCGCTTTATGTCGGATGAAGAGAAGAAAAAAGTCGTTGATTACATGGAAGCCGGCAGACGTTATCTGGGTCAGATGGATTTAAATATCAAATCTCCGCTTGTATGGGAGTTTTACGACAATACCTTAAAGACACTTGCCGGATATGGAGCCAAGATCGTGCGTTTGGATGCATTTGCTTACGCACCAAAAGAGCCGGGTGAGAAGAACTTTTTAAACGAACCGGGAACATGGGATTTACTTGAAAAAGTACGGGAGCTGGCAGATAAATATAATTTGACACTTCTCCCGGAGATCCATGCAAGCTATGGCGAGAAGAATTATGAGCAGATCGCAGAGAAGGGCTATATGACGTATGATTTCTTCCTGCCGGGATTGATCATCGATGCTTTGGAGAGTGGGGATGGAAAACATCTTTCCGACTGGGCAAAGGAACTGATTGAAAAAGATATCCATACGGTCAATATGTTAGGATGCCATGATGGAATCCCGCTCCTTGACCTGAAAGGATTATTATCCGAGGAACGTATCCAGAACCTGATCGATACCATTGTCGGAAGGGGCGGATATGTCAAAGATCTTCATGGACAGAAGAACATGTACTATCAGGTAAATGCAACTTACTACAGTGCACTTGGGGAAGACGATGCAAAGATGCTTCTTGCGAGAGCCTTACAGCTGTTCATGCCTGGAAAACCGCAGATCTGGTATTTTGATCTGTTTGCAGGAAAGAATGACCATGAGGCAGTCAAGCGTGCCGGAGCAGGCGGACACAAGGAGATCAACCGTACAAATCTTACCACAGAGCAGATGGAAGAGGCTTTAAAGAAGCCGGTAGTAGCAAGACAGCTAGAGCTTCTCCGCTTCCGCAGTACCTGTCCTGCATTTGAGAAGGAGAGCAGGATCATGATAAATTCAGATGGAAATAAGATGGAATTTACATGGGAGAATGACGGATATCAGGCAAAACTGAAGGCAGATCTGAAAACATTCGAATTTGTGATTACAGAAACAGCACCGGACGGACAGACAAGAACACTGTGAAAATATTTGGCCATTTTCAAATTTTAAATATAAATACTGTATATCATCCAACAGGTCTGCACAGCAATGGCAGACCTGTTGAACTATAGAAAAGAGGACTCTGATATGAACTATAATATAAACGAACAGGAACTTGGTTTTGACCGCGTCCTGCCATGGGAAGGACAGGTTCCGGCATTGGTAAAAGAAGGAGAACATTATTTTCTTCAGGTAAAAGCACCGGAGGCGGAGAAAGTTACATTTACAATGAATGAGGAAGAATTTCCATGCACCAGGGAAGATGACGGAATCTGGCGTATGGAGTACACTCTCAGGACAGGAATACAGTATGTGCAGTTGAAGATTGATGATGTAGAAGTTGTGACACCATTGCTTCCAATCACCTATGGTTATAGCCGGCCATATAATTATGTAGCACTTGAGATGAAAAATGAAGAGTTTTATCAGGTAAAAGATGTGCCGCACGGAAGTGTCCGCAGGGAATACTTTTTTTCAAAGGTTACCGGAGAGTGGGAGAGCTGCATTGTATACACTCCATATTGCTATGAAGAAGAAACAGAAAGAGAATTTCCGGTATTATATCTTCAGCATGGACATGGAGAAAATGAGATCGGCTGGACTGCGTCCGGGAAGGTGAATTTTATTCTGGATAATCTGATCGCAGAGAAGAAGGCGGTTCCAATGGTGATCGTTATGAGCAACGGAATGGTTCAGACAGTGACAGAAAAAGGCGAGAGAATCGTTGATTTTAAACTTTTGGAAAACCAGCTTCTGACAGATATTATGCCTTATATTGAGAAAAAATTCCGTGTCGGAAGGACGAAGAAGATGCGTGCGATGGCAGGCCTTTCCATGGGATCCTTACAGACGAGCATTATCGGATTTAAGCATCCGGAATACTTTAGTTCACTTGGAATATTCAGCGGATTTGTGACAGATATCATTCAGGGAAGCCCGCTTGACATGGTTGACCGCGGAACCAGTGAGAATGAACATATGAAAATTTTGGATGATGCCAAAGTATTCAATAAAACATTTGACGTTTATTTCAGGGCAATGGGAGACAAAGATCCGTTCTGGGAAAATTTTGCACATGACGATCAGATATTAAATGAAAAAGGGATTGATCAGATACGAAACGTATATCCGGGAGCACATGATTGGAACGTATGGCGCATGTGCATTCATGATTTCGCACAGCTTATATTTAAATAAGAACTGCTTCATGGGAAAAGAAACAGGATGCAAAACAGATTAAGTTTATAAAGGAGATAAGGATATGGCTTTTTTACAGATTGATTATAAATCCGAAGCGTTAATGCGGGGTGTCAATATTAAGGTGATACTTCCATCTGATGGCATGGCAGGGAAATGGGAACCACCTTATAAAACACTCTATTTACTGCCGGGTTACAGTGCAACTGCAACGGAGCTTATCACATACCTTGGGCTGAGAGGACAGTCTGAATTAAAAGGAATCGCGATCGTACTGCCGGATGGCGAGAATCTGTTCTATCAGGACATACCTGACCGTATGACTTTTTACAGCACTTATGTTGGAAAAGAACTGGTAGAGGTAACAAGAAAAATGCTGCCATTATCCACAAAGAGAGAGGATACCTTTATTGGCGGAATCTCTATGGGAGGATATGGTGCATTATATAATGGGTTTAAATATCGGGATACGTTTTCTAAAGTAGCAGCATTCTCGCCGGCTGCCGATGCCTGCATGCTTTTGGCAGAGTCCGAGGTACCTGGATTTTCAAAAGCACAGTTTGATGGAATTTTCGGAAACAGAGAAGCATACTATGGAAGCGAGTGTGATATGTGTACACAGTGGACAAGAAAAGATGTGAATAACAGACCGGAACTGTTTCTGTGCTGTGGAAAAGATGACCGCCTTGTATATGATGCGGTAGAAAAATTAGAAAATGCTTTACAAAAGGAAAATATTACTCATGAGTATCGCAGCGGACATGGCGATCATGAATTTTTCTACTGGGAACAGATGATGGATCCGGCATTTTCTTTTCTTGCAGGAATTGAGGAAGGAACAAAAGATAAACTGCTGATACCGGAGCAAGGAGAATAGGATGAATTATCGTATTGAGAAATTAAATGAACAGACGTGGCTGATAGAAGAATATAGTAATACGGCAAGTGCTTATATGTACCTGCTCACCGGAAAGGAAAGGGCATTATTGATCGATACCGGATTTGGAACAATCCCACTGAAATCAATATGTGAAGAACTTACTGTGCTTCCGGTCATTGTGGCACTGACGCATGGACATGTAGACCATATTGGCGGAACCGGAGCATTTGAGGAAGTATGGCTTGCAAAAGAAGACAAAGAACTTTATGAGGCACACAGCAGAGAGGATGTCCGTCATATTTTTACACAGGATGAGCTTCTCCCGGTAAAAGAAAATTGCAGTTATTTTGAGGATGAGATGGTATTTGAAATTGGTGACAGACCGGTGCGTGTGGTAAGGACACCGGGACATTCTGTCGGATCAGTATGTTTCCTTGATGAAAAGAATAGATGGATGTTCACCGGGGATACCTGCTGTAAGGCTCATGTACTGCTCCAGATGGAATTTGCGGCACCGATGCAGACCTATAAGGAATCACTGGAAAAGCTGATCGCTATGGAATCTCTCTACGATATTACCTGGCCGGGACATCATATCAAACCGGTCGAGAAACAGGTGATACGTGATTTCCTGACAGCTGTGGAAGGAATTACAGGTGGCACAATGGAAGGTGCCTGGACCGAGCTTCCTATGGGCAAAGCAAGACTGTTAGAGTATAAAGAAATCGGAATCGAATATTAGATAAAGTATGAGGCAAGAGATGTTTTAATCTTTTGCCTTTTTGTTGCATGAAAATTTAAAAGAGGCTATACTTTTTTGTATATTTCAAATTCATCAAAAATGTATGAAGTTTTTACAGATAGAATAGGAAGGACTCATCCATGGACATCAAAGACTGCATCATTTACGAAAAAACAATCCCTGCTCACCCGG
>ERZ791746.979-NODE-979-length-21645-cov-12.029134_pt1 | contig 21645 bp, 21 predicted proteins | sample MGYA00510038_ERZ791746 | MGnify/ENA primary metagenome ERZ791746 (study PRJEB30046, sample SAMN00792018) | human gut metagenome | study: EMG produced TPA metagenomics assembly of the A metagenome-wide association study of gut microbiota in type 2...
TGTCGGGCGGTCTAGGGACTTTCACCCTTAAGAGTGCGCCCATGCTGGGCACACTCGGAAGGCGAAGGTCCTGCAGAGGACCTTCGAGCCGGGCCCAAGTTGGCACCTTTACTGCACACCAAGGCGCCTTCCTTTCAGGGCCCGGCGGTGGCGCCGAAGGCGACGGAGGTTAGCTGATGGGTGCGCCGCAGGCGGGAATTCAATTCTCTCCTCTCAAATCTCAATTAAAAACCCCGTTATAGTCATTTACCAGAGAGAGCTCTCGACTCATCGAAGCTGTAGCGATTCTTGACTGTGGTGTCACTACTCCGCTTATCACCGCTCGAGATGCAGCAGTCCTGCAGAGGGCTGCTGAGCCGGGCCCAAGTTGGCGCTTTTACTGCACACCAAAGCGCCTTCCTTTCAGGGCCCGGCCGACCGGGGTACGGGTAGTGTCGATTGAAATGGCAACGAAGTTGCGAATGTACTCGATCTCGGTCTCGATCTCGATCTCGATCTCACCAGCGCCGCCACCATCCCCCTCAGCCACTTCAGTCACTTGAGCCACCTCAGCCACTCATCGCGGATCTGTTTCCGGCATTATAAAAGGCAGCGCTTCTTATCCGGGCGCCGCCCTTCAATCACTTCAGTCATTTTCCCTTCTTACTCTGCTTCCTGTGATAGTACCAGAGGCCGCCGTAGACAATGGACACCAGGATAATGAGTATCGTAAGCCTCATGGCGTGTTCTTCCATGTTCACCACGTCGTGGCCCAGGACTACTTCCAGAGCTGTGGAAGGGAGTTTACCGATGAGGCAGCCCAAGGCGTACTGCCGGAAGTGCATACTGGAAAGGGCCGCAATGGCGGTAATGAGGCCATTGGGCATGTAAGGGATGGCCCGGGCAGCGGCGATGGCCTGCCAGGAGTCGTAGGAGTCCAGCCGCTTCAGGGTTTTACTTTTATTGATTATATTCATGGCCATGCCCCGGAAAAGGGTACGCATGACATAGAAGGAAATAAGAACTCCCACTGTTTCCGCGAGCCAGGAGATGATGACTCCCCAGAAGAGGCCAAATACGAGGCCATTGGCGGTGGAAATAAAGATAGAGGGCAGGAATCCTACGATATTGATGACCACGTCGATGAAGAAACTCATGAAGGCCGCATAAATACCAAAGCTATGGAGATAGTGTATGGTCCCCCGGAGGTCCCCATCTTTTGATAGATGGTAAATGGTGGGATAAAAGGTGGGATCAAAGAAATGGATGGATACGAGCACCAGAATGAGCAGTGCCAGTACGGAGAGTCGAAATTTCCGCTCCCCCTTTTCGTTCCAGTTTCTGTATCTCATAGAATGTCCTCAGAATTGTAAATAACGGTTTGAGCCACTGGTGCGGGGCTGACGGATGACAGAGCGCCGTGTGGACGTATGTGAGCTCCCAGCTTCCAGAAAAGCCAGCCAGTGGCTTCGCCGCATATGGAAGCCCTGCTGGATTCCGGCCCACAGGACCTGATCAGCCACCCTGGCTGCTAACAGCTAGAATCTAGAAGCCCCCATATGATTGCACGACTCTTAGCCACATGACGCCCCCGTACGGGCCTACGCCGCTTAGCCACATAACGTTCTGGTTCTGTCAGTGGCGAGCGATCTCGTCCACATACGCCCGGATCACATCGGCCATATCCTTCCGGTCTACGGTATCCGTGAACCGTTTCGGGCGGTTTTCCAGTTCACCCAGCTGCCGGGGAATGGCGATGCCTGTGGACCCTTCGATTTCCCGGAGCGTATCGTAGGGGCTGTCCTTTTCTGCAAGGCCCAGGGCTTTGGCTACGACGCCGGGGAACTTGTAGGGATGGGCGGTGCTGATAATAACGGTGTGGGAATGGCGGGGAATCTTCCCTTCCCTTCTCAGGTGGTCATAAACCGCGTAGGCCACGGCGGTGTGGGGATCCATGAGGTAGTCATAGGTCTCATAGACGCCGCTCATGGCATGGATCATATCTTCCGGCGATGCCCAGCCTCCCATCATTTCCAGGCCTGCCTTATGGAAGGCTTCCTTCGATACTTCGTATTTCCCCTCTTTTTTCAGTTTGGCCATGGCAGCGGCCACTTCGTCGGTGGAGCCGGTGAGGTAGTACAGGAACCGTTCGAAGTTAGAGGAAATAAGGATATCCATGGACGGCGCTTCAGTCATATGGAAGGGCCGGTTAATATCGTAGGTGCCGGTGGCGAAGAAATCGGCGAGTACCTTGTTTTCATTGGAGGCACAGATGAGCTCCCCAATAGGAGCCCCCACCTGTTTTGCAATCCAGGCGGCCAGGATGTTTCCGAAGTTGCCTGTGGGCACCACCACATTGAACTTCTCATCCGGTCCGATGGAGCCGTTTTCCAGCAGTTTCAGCCAGATCCACACATAGTACACCACCTGGGGCAGGAGACGGCCGATGTTGATGGAATTGGCGCTGGAGAAGAGAACCCCCTTCTCCGCCGATTCTTTGCGGAGCTCACTGCCGAAGACCTGTTTCAAGGTGCCCTGGGCATCGTCGAAGTTTCCTTCGATGCCCACCACCTTCACGTTATCCCCCAGCTGTTTCTGCATCTGGTCCTTCTGCAGGGGGCTCACGCCATGGGACGGGTAGAACACCATAATATGGACCCCCGGTACGTCCCGGAACCCTTCCAGCGCCGCCTTGCCGGTATCGCCGGAGGTGGCGGTGAGAATAAGGATTTCCTTCCCATCCTTGTCCTGTTTCTTCGCGTACACCAGGAGGTACGGGAAAAGGGAGAGGGCCAGGTCCTTGAAGGCGCAGGTGCGGCCATGGAACATTTCCGCCATGGAAAAAGCCTGGGACAGGGGCTTTACCGGCACAATATCCTTCGTCTCAAAGGTGCCGGTGTAGGCACTGTGGGTGAGCTCCTTCAGCGTATCTTCCGGAATGTCCGTGAGGAAATGGGACAGCACAAAGGCCGCCAGCTCTTCGTAGGACATGTCTTTCAGGGCCTTTGCCTCCAGAAAAGGCTTCGGCAGGAATTCGGGCACATAAAGGCCGCCATCATCGGCCAGCCCCTTCAGCAGCGCTTCTTCCGCTGTCACTGTTTCATTACTTCTGGTACTTCTGTATTTCATGGGACACCTCCGCGAATTTTCTCCATTTATTGTCATTGTAACATAAATCTATAGGGAGAAACAGGAGGAGCGGCGGTGGCATGGGAATGTTTAGAAAATGTTTACAGAGAAAAGGCTGCGGCCCGTCGGCCGGAGCTCTTCCCCTTGGGCAAGGCCGTGGCCTGCAGCCAAGGCCAAGGCTTCCGCCTGGGCTCAAGGAAGAAATATGGATTTGGGTCGAAATCGAGGGGATCCGGTCCTGCGGTCCTTTTTTATTCGTTTCCACCAGCTAACCCAAGCCCCGTGGGATCTCCTGCCTGAGAAAGGGCCTCGTGCAGTGTCATTTTCACGCTATGGGTATAGAGTCAATAGGATTCCATTTGCGGCGAAGCCGCTATCAACAGTCCCCCTTTTTCAAAAGCGAGGGTCCTGCAGAGGACCCTCGAGCCGGGCCCAAATTGGCGCCTTTACTGCACACTAAGGCGCCTTCCTTTTGTGGCCCGGCCGGAATGATGTCTGCGAAGCAGACAGAGGGATTCTGGTGGGTTCTTCTTATGTAGGAATTTAAATGCCCATTGTACAGTAAACCCATTAGAATCCCTCACCCCCGTGGGGAGCTCCCTTTGAAAAAGGGAGCCTGCTGCTGAGTCATTTGAGCGTTTTTGTGCAGAGTCATCAGGACCCCATCTGCGGCGGAGCCGCGGTTAACAGTCCCCCTTTCTCAAAGGGGGGATGTCTGCATCAGCAGACAGAGGGATTCTGATGGGTTCTTCTCACTGGCGGTTTAAAGTCCCTGGTGCCGTAATCCCATCACCATCTCTCAGCCCGGTGGGCAGCTCTCTTCGGGAAAGAGAGCCTACTACAGTGTCATTTGCGATTTTTAGGTGTAGAGTCTTTAGGGTCCCATCGGCGGCGGAGCCGTTTTCCGTCTCGACCTCCTTTGACGGAGATCAGCTGTCAGCTTTCCTGACTGCTGACAGCGAGAAACCAGAAGCTCCCATCCTTTTACCTGCATCCTTTTATGATATAAAAAATAAAAGCTCGAAACTTTACAGTTTCGAGCTTATTGTTTCTGGTGGACCATCAGGGGTTCGAACCCCGGACACCCTGATTAAGAGTCAGGTGCTCTGCCAGCTGAGCTAATGGTCCGTTCAACGAAAATAATTATATCATTTTCTGAGCTTTCTGTCAAATCTTTTTTATATGATGTAAAAGATTTTTCAGGGCTCGCCGTCCTCATCGGACAACAGTGATACTATACCATATATTTTCCATTTTGACAAATTAGAAAATAATGAGATTTCTCATGTATGAAATTGCCGATGTTTACGGGTTTATATGCATTCCCATACTCAATAATGTATCCCATACTTATGCTTCAATTCCTCAATGTCCTCCCTCATTTCCTGATCACATTCTTTCAATGCTTCTTTCAGGTTCGGAAGCTGCTGGCGAGCCATAAAGGCTTTTTTGGCACTCGCCATTTTATAGATATGGGCCAGTTCCTTTTTATAGGAAGCCATGAACTCTTGCAGTTCCTCTTCTGTCATTTCTGTTTCTTCCACTTTGCTGCGATCTTCTGTATCCATGAATTCTTCACCTCTATATTGATCTCCCTGCTGGTACTGTCTGAATAAACTGTACCATAGGCAGAACCATTCCACAAGCAGACTTGAATTACCATGTTTACATCTCCTCATAACTATGCTATCCTTGTATCAGTCACATAGAATTTTATTGATACGAGGTACCCTATGGCAGAAAAAAGAGAAGGCCTGGACCAGCTCACCCAGCTGGGCAGCCGGAATACGAAGTATACTTATGATTATGACCCGAATCTTCTGGAAAAGATTCCCAATAAACATGGAGACCGGGATTATTTCATCAAGTTCAATTGTCCTGAATTTACGAGCCTCTGCCCAAAGACGGGACAGCCGGACTTTGCCACCATTTACATTTCCTATATTCCCGATAAATGGATGGTGGAAAGCAAATCCCTGAAACTTTACCTCTTCAGCTATCGGAATCACGGCGATTTTCATGAAGACTGCGTCAATATGATTATGACAGACCTGATCCACCTTCTCCATCCCCGCTACATTGAGGTGTGTGGCAAGTTCCTCCCCCGCGGCGGCCTTTCTATTGATCCCTACTGCAATTACGGCATCCCCGGTACGGAATGGAAAGATTTCGCCCGCTACCGTCTTCTTCACCATGACATGAACCCGGAAAAAGTAGATAACCGGTAATAAAAAAGCACTGAAATGAATGACATTTCAGTGTTTTTTTATTAATCAGTTTGTATAGCCGAGACGAATGGATGGGGCTGATGGTGGTGGGTTGGCATCGCTTTGCTCTCCAACCGGATTGTGGCTGCAGGCCACCACCTTGCCATCAGGCAGAGCCCTGTCCGCCGGACATAGCCCTATTTCTCACATCCCCATCTTCACCCGTCCATAAATGACGGCAATGGTAATGAGGAGGATAAGGACCATGAAGAAATAGTCCTTTCCCTTCGGTGCCACGCTTTCCATGAATGTTCTCCGGGATCCGCCAAAGCCCCGGAGTTCCAGGGAAAGGGCCATGGTCTCACTGCGTCCCAGGGAACGGAGCATGAGCGGGCGGACAATGGACATATACCGCTTCACCTGCTTGAAGAAATTCCCCTTTACCGCCAGTCCCCGGCAGGCCTGGGCTTCCGATACAGCCCGATTTTCTTCAATGAAATCAGGAATAAAACGGAGGCCTGCAGTAAACATGAAGGCATATTCATAGGGTACCTTCAGCTGCCGCACCATGGATGCCGTTAGGTCCTGGAGCTTCACCGTTCCAAGGAGGTAAATAAAGATAATGGTCATGCCCAGCATGCGGAGGGCTGCCACCACGGATTCCGTATTGCTGCCGCCGCCCACCTTTTCAATGACGCCAAGAAGTGCCGCAAAAATAATGAGCATAATGAGGGCTTTCAGGTTACGGAAGAGTTCACCGGACACCAGAAGGATCAGCACTTCCAGAATGCAAAGGGCCAGAAGGCTTTCCGGCTGGTGAAGAACGATGGCCCATACGGCGGTGCCGAATGTCAGAAGAATTTTTGTCAAAGGTACCAGGTTTCTCATCTGGAAGCGCCTCCTTTCCGAAGGATGAATTCTTTACAGAAACTGTCCATATCCCTGCAGTAGGGAGCGCCCGGGAGCCGGCGTCCCAAAAGGACTGCCGGCGGATAAGCAAGTCCCCAATCCTCCGGGCGGTTTGCCTCGGAGAAGAGGATTTCCGGCTTATCATTGAATACCACTTTATGACCGGCAATGACTACGACCCTGGTGCAGTCACGGGCTACGATATCCATATCATGGGTGACAAGGATAATGGTAATCCCCTTCTGCTGGAGGCTTTCCATGAGGGCCATGAGCCGTTTCTTTTCCCTGCCATCCTGTCCACTGGTCGGTTCATCGAGGACCAGGTATTCCGTATCCATGGCCAGGGCAGAAGCAATGGCCACCCGCTGCTGGTCGCCCCGGGAAAGAGTTCTTGGATATTCGTTTTCCAGAGACTTGGTATCTGTATCATCCATGGCCCGGTCAATGGCATTTTCCAGTTCCTCTCCCCGTTTTCCCTGGTGGAAAGGTCCAAAGGCGATTTCTTCCCGCACCGTAGGCATGAACATCTGTCGGTCCGGCTGCTGGAATACATAACCAATGAACCGGCTCCGGTCAGAAGCTTCCTCCTTTGTCACGTCGGCGCCGTTATACAGTACCCTGCCGGATGACGGTTTTTCCAGTCCCGTCAGCAGCCTTGTGATGGTGGTCTTGCCACTGCCGTTTCTGCCTGTAATGGCTACGAACTCTCCTTTATCGAAGGTGAGGGAAATATTATCAAGAACGAGGGGCATATTCTTTGCGTAACGGAATGATACATTCTTCAGTTCAAGCATTTTCTCTTCCTCCTTCCTTAAAGGAATCCACCACTGACTGCTCGGCGTCATGAATATTCAGGAACGGTTTCTCGAAGGAAACACCCCAGTCCTCCAGCTCCAGCTGGGCCCGGTACATATCCGGAATCGCTTCTTCATAGATGTGGTTCTTCTTCATATCCCGCATCACTTCTTCCGGTGTGCCCTGGCTGACGATTTCACCTTTATTCATAAGCACAAACTTCTTCGCATAGGGAAGGGTGGCTTCCAGATGATGTTCTGCCACAATCACCGTAAGTCCTTCTTTCTGATTCAGTTCACCCACCATTTCGTAGAACTCCCGGATTCCTTCCGGATCCAGGGCCGAGGTCGGTTCATCGAAAACCAGGACCTGCGGTTCCTCCGCCAGTACGGCAGCAACCACCAGACGCTGGCACTGGCCACCGGAAAGGGTAGATACTTTTCGTTCTTCCAGTCCATCCAGATGGACCTTAGCCAGGGCTTCCTTCGAGCGGCGGCGGATTTCATCCGGCGGGAATCCATGATTTTCCAGGGTAAAGGCCATTTCCTCCCCCACCGTCAGCGTAACAATCTGGGCTTTATAGTCAGAAAGGATGACACCGATAGAAGAGGCCAGGTCCGCAATGGTATGCTGGGTCACCGCTTTACCATCGGTGAATACCATACCTTCCATGGTGCCGCCATAGTAATGGGGAATGGCACCGGCCATGGACATGAGGAGTGTGGTCTTACCGGCACCGTTTGGTCCGGTGACGACAATGAAGTCACCTTTTTCTGCAGCCATGGAAACATCTTTCAGCGCCGGTTCCTTTGCAAAGGGATAGATATAGGTCAGATGCTCTACGCTGATGACCCCATCCTGGCTCTGTTCAAGGATGAGACCGCTGTGGTCACTGTCTTCCACATCGGACTCCGCCATGTAGTGCATGGACTTGAAGAGCCGAAGAGCCGGGAAATAGAGGAACGGTGTAATGATACCATTACCTATACCTACCATGGCAACAGCAGGGAGCATACCATAGAGAAATACTTTCATAGGAATCCCCATGACCGCCGTCAGGATTGCCACGAAAGTAAAGCCGGAAACACAGGTGGTAATGAATCCTGCAATGGCCGGGCGGAGAGAAAACTTCCCGATTTTAATGGGCGGTACGGAATGGGCAAAGAACCCGGCCACATAGGCGCCAAAGAATTCAGAGGCAAAATCGCCGTAGGGAAATGCAGACTTACTGGTAAATACTTCCATCAGCGCCGCCACCATGCAGATACCAAGGCACTGCTTATAGCTGGGTTTCGTGAGAAGGATAGCCACCACGTAGCAGGCAATCATCCAGTTCGGCGTGAACCCGGCAACCGATGGGGAAACCAGGTGGAGCAGCATGCCGATGGCCAGCATGAGTGTGGAAATCGTGAGCCAACGGAACCTGCCCCCTCTCGCCTTTGTGAAGACAAGTTTCGATACATCCATGACCCTTTCCATAATAACCATCCTCCTGAAAATGAATACTAAAAAATCCTTCCGTTCCCTGCTCGAAAGCAAAGGGACGAAAGGATACGATTCCGCGGTACCACCCATATTGGCAAAATGCCCGACTCAAATTCCATAACGGTGAACTCCGTCAGCCCCTACCCCTTACGGCTCGAAGCTGCACCTCCCAGGCCCATTCACCAAAACTGCCATACCGGACTTCCACTTGCGCCGGCTCCCTTGGATGGCTTCCATTCAGGCTACTCTTCCTGTTCTACGGTTTTCTTATATAGCAGAGTATATCACCGGCACAGGAAGGGTGTCAATAGGAATGTGCGCTGAGATTGGTGGAAGCGCCAAAAGTGGTATATGGGGCTAAAGGTGGTGGGTCGGGCAACGCTTCGCTGGCCCGACCGGGCTGTGGCTTTGACAAGGCTAACGCCTTGCCAAAGCGGGGCCATAAGGTTCTATCACCGCCAAAGGCGGCTATTCTACCTTATGCCCCCCGGCGCAAAGCGCCCGCCACCCAGTGAACGAGCGAAGCGTTATTCACCCACCACCCTTAGCCCCATTCACATGTTCAGACACATTGGTCAAACAACATTACTTCTCTCATTCCTTGGCCCTGTGCACCACCACCTGGGGGAATGGAATATCGATACCTGCCTTGTCGAAGGCTTCCTTTACCTTGATATACAGTTCATTCTGGGCGTCAAAGTACTTGGTCCTGTCCACCTGGGCCCGGACATAAATCCGGATAGAAGACTCTGCCATGCCGCTTACATAGATGGGAAGGTCTTCCTTGTTCAGTACGTAGGGATCCTCGGTAAATAATTTCTTCAGGAGCTTAATGCATTCCGGCAGGTTTGTGTCGTAGCCCACGTCAAAAGTAAATTCCAGGTTTCTCGTATCAAAGGCAGAATAGTTCTTGATGACACTGTTGATCAGGGAAGAATTGGGAATGACGATCATCTGGTTCCCAAGGGTAGAAATCAGGGTATACATGATACGGATATCCGTCACGGTGCCCTGGTTTCCTCCGACCTGGATATAGTCCCCCACCCGGAAAGGGCGGAAAATGAGGATAAATATGCCCGACGCCACATTCCCGATATTATCCTTGAGGCCAAGACCGATGGCCAGTCCAATACCGCCGAAAGCAGCGGCCAGGGTCCCTGCCGCCACGCCTGCGGTCCCCAGGGCCACAATAACCACAATGGCAAGACAGAAGAAGAAAATGATTTCAGAAATAAATGTCTTCGCCGAAGGATCCACGCTGCTTCTGTCCAGGATATGTTCAACAGCCTTCCGGATGTACCGGCAGATGATATAGCCTATGATAAAAAGGATAACCGCCTCGATGAGGTCAATGCCCTTAGTAAGGGCAAACATCTTCAGGTCTTCCATAAACTTGGCGGTAATACCGATTTCATCGGTCACCACTTTCGTCACTGCATTTGGTTCCACAATTGTATCCTTTCTAAAACCAAGGAAATCAGACAGTTATATTGTATCATAGCCAGGGAATCGGTGGCCGGTAAGTGGCCCCAACGGATTGAATGGGGCTAAGGGTGGTGGGTTGGCGTCGCTTCGCTCGCCAACCGGGTTGTGGCTTCAACGCCGCTGCGCTCATTGAAGCGGGGTCATAAGGTGGATTTGCCACCTGTGGCGGCTATTCAACCTTATGCCCCCGGTGCGAAGCACCTACAACCCTTAGACCCATTCATCTGATTGGCCGTTCTCCCCATTAAAAATCAGCAGCCCCCATATCGTTGGAGCTGCTGATTTCCTTAATCATGATGGGAGAAATGAACCTTTACATTATCCCCCCTGTGGACCCTGGCTCCTATGCCCGGGCTCTGGCTGTCGGCGTAGCCGCTGCCGTCAGGCTGGAATCCCAGTCCCGCCCTGGTGAGCCATTCGCCAACGTCCCGCATGGACCAGCCGGTGAAGCTGGGCAGGCGGAATTCCTTCGCATTCTCCGGCGGAAGTTTCGGTTTGTACAGTTCTATAGGCTTATTTTGGGGCTTCGCATGGTTCGCCTGGTCGTCCAGCGTGGGAACCTGGAGATACCGCATGATCTGGGTCATGGCTTCCTTGAATACCGGTGCCGCCACCTGGCCTCCGTAGAAAGTCCCCTTTGGCGTATCCAGCACCACCAGGCAGATGGCCCGCGGATCTTCTGTGGGGCCGAAACCGCAGAAGGAAGCGATGTACTGGCCTTTGAGATAGCCTCCGTTTTTGGCATCCAGCTTCTGGGCCGTCCCCGTTTTGCCGGCCATATGGTAGCCCGGTACCTTTGCATTGGTACCGCCGCCTTCGGAGACTTCCTTTTCCATCATGTCCTTCACTTCATCCGCCACGGTCTGGGAAATCGGTTCTCCACTGTATTCCGTATCTGTCACTTGGTAGTCGCTGCCATCAGGATTTTTAATGGACTGGATAATATGGGGCTTCACCATTTTTCCGCCGTTAGCGATGGCACTGTAGGCCTGCACCATCTGGAGCGGCGTCACCGCAATGCCCTGGCCTATGGACATGGTGGCTACGTCGATGGCCCGCATTTCCTTGGGGTCGAAAAGGATGCCGCTGCCTTCACCGGGAAGCTCGATGCCCGTGGGCTGTCCAAATCCAAATTTCTTTGCATATTCCGTGAGCGTCTTTCCCCCGGTGAGAAGACCGATATGGGCAAACCCGGTATTGATGGAGAATTTCAGGATATCCACCAGTCTCACATCGCCGTAGGAGCTGTCATCCCAATTCCGGATGGCATGGCCTGAAGCCCAGACGGCGCCTGGGTCGTGCCATACCCGCTGGGTATCATAGGTACCGGCGGACAGGGCGGCGGAAGCGATAATCGGCTTGAACGTGGACCCCGGTTCATAGATATCCACCACCGCCCGGTTCTTGAACTGGGCTTCCGTAGCTTTATCAAAGTGATTGGGGTCATAGGATGGCCGGTTTCCCAGGGCCAGGATAGCCCCGGTCTTGGGATCCATCACCAGGATAATGCCCCCATTGGCGTGGGTAGACGCCATGGCCCGGTCCAGTGCCCGCTCTGCATAGAACTGGATGTTCTGGTCAATAGTGAGATATACGGACCGTTCTTTTTCCGCTTTATAGGGAGCCATGGCAGACTTCAGGATAGGATTGCCCCTGGCATCGGTGAGAATATGCTGCTTGTTCGTTCCCCCTCTGATAAGTTTATCCAGGGACTTTTCAAGACCATCCAGGCCCTGGTCATCATATCCCACAAAACCCAGTACGTTGGCCGCCATTTCCCCGTTGGGATAAAACCGTCGGCTTTCATCGAAAAAACCAAAGCCCTTCCATTTCTTCTCTTTAAAAAGTTCTTCCACCTTTTCCGAATCTTCGGGGTCCATGATTCGTTCCAGCCATACGAAACGGGTATCCTGGCTCATGGCTTTTTCCAGGTCCCCTTCCTTCTTATGAAGCAGCGGGGCCAGTTCCTTTGCCGCCTCTTCCGGGCTCACATTCATCATACCCGGATCTGCATAGAGGGACTTCACCATAATGGAAAAGGCCAACTCCTTCCCGTTGCGGTCGAAAATCGTCCCCCGGGGAGAATAGAGGGTTTGGATGCCTTCCGTCTGTCCAAGAGCCATATCTTCATAATGATGGCCCCTGATAATCTGGGTCCACAGCAGTTTCCCCGTAAGAATGACCCCGACGGCGCAGAGAAGAGCAGAAATGGCAACCGTCCTCTTTCTCATGCGGTTCCTAGGTGCTTCTCTTTTCATTATCCCGTCTCCTCTTATACCTTACTGCCGCCTCATGTAGGGCCTCCGGCGTGTTTTCCAGGTTTCCGTTCTGCACACGGAGAAGAAGATTCTGCATGCCTTCCGCCACATAAGGCCCCAGTGCTTCCGGTACCTCCCTGCCATAGTGCAGTTCATGGCTAGAAACAGGCATGGAAAGCGCCAGCTCCTCCATATACCGGCCAAAGGCACTGTGGCCCTCCGTGTCGGACATCTCTTTACCGCAGCCGATAATATCTGCATTCCCCAGGTCCGTCATTTGGGCAAAGGCTTCTGCCATATCCCGGGAAGAGGAAAACACTTTATTCCGGGCCATGGAACGGATCCATTTCAGCCCATCTGCCTCGGGTACATTGGCAAAGTAGTGAAATTTCATATGGTTTTCTACAAGCCACACCACCCGGTCCGTAAAAGCCTTTGGCCTTCTCCAGCGGGATAAGATTTCTCTCGCCATCTCAGCCCCCTTGGTATCGTGGCCATAGTCTGTAAGCTTTCCCTTGCGGACAGCCCGGATGCCGGGCATTCCCTTCCCCACATCATGGAGGAGAGCTGCCCACCGATTGATGAGCTCCGGTTTCGATGCTTCCAGCACCGCCAGCGTATGGTACCAGCCATCGTACTTGTGAAATTCCTTCTGCTGCGGGAGTCCTACAAGATGGGACAGTTCCGGCAGTATGGGAATATCCGTAAACGTGCCCTTTTCCCTGGCCCGACAGGAACAATCGGCCAGGCCGGTCCGCACCATGAGATCAAATCCCCGGGCTGCGTGGGATGTCACAATGAGCTTGTCCACCTCATCCCGCACCCGTTCCAGAGAAAGGCCCGATACCCGCGGGAAAGCGGACTCCATCCCCTCCACCAGGGAAGAGTCTGCCATAAAATCCAGCTGTCCCAGAAACCGGCAGGCCCGGAAAAGACGCAGTGCATCTTCCTGGAATCGGTCTGCCGCATTTCCCACAGTCCGGAGCCGTTTATGCTCCAGGTCCGACAGGCCATCGAAATAATCATAGAGAACCCCATCAGCATCCAAAGCCATGGCATTCACCGTAAAATCCCGACGGCTTACATCTTCCTTCAGTGTATCGGAAAACGTAACCTCCTGTGGCCGGTGGGAATCGGCACCATACACTTCCTTCCGGTACGTGGTGACTTCATAATTCTGCCCCTGTACCACCACAATGACCGTACCGAACCGGCGGCCCCCGCCATCGATGGCCTTCCAGCCCTGCCTGCCGGCGATAGCCATGGTTTCTTCGGGCCTGGCAGATGTAGTAATATCCCAGTCATGGGGAATGCGGCCCATGAGCAGGTCCCTCACACAGCCGCCCACCACAAAGGCCTCCTTCCCCTCTCTGCGGAATGCAGAAAGGATAGAAAGAGCCCCTTCATCAATTTTTCCGATTCTTTCATCCTGTGGAGGGACCTGAAACCGATCCTTCTTCAGATATGCAGAAACGCGGTGAATCAAACCCATGGACTGCCTCTTTTCAAAATTTCTCATCAATCACTGATGTAAATTATTATATACCGTCAGCGAAGGATGGAAAAGGGGGATGGAAGGTTGAGACCGAGGGGATCCGCCTGCGGTGGCTACGCTGCGTGCGACCATGTGTGGGCCTTGAGCCTTCAGCCTTGAGCCTTGAGCAGAACAGGCCCTGCGGGCCAAATCCAGCAATTTCCATCAGCTATCCTCAGCTCCATGGGCAACGTCAGTTGGCAAAAGGAAGGAGCCTCGGAAAGAGTCGAGAACGTTTTTTGTGCAGAGTCATCAGGATTCCACCTGCGGCAAAGCCGCTGACCCTGTCTGACGTCTGAACTTCTGCGGTCTAAAGTCTCCTCTACCCACATCATGCAGGCCCTTGGAGAAGGGCCGCGCCAAAGGCGCAGGATGGATGCGGCGCAGCCGCGAATGAATAGCCTCCTTCCTTGGGAAGGAGGTGGCTGCGAAGCAGACGGAGGTTAGCTGATGGGGCGCCGCAGGCTGATCTGGCAAGTCAGGCCCTGTCGGACCAATCCCATCTGTTTCCTACAGCTATCCTCAGCCCGTTGGGCAGCGTCAATTGAACGTTTTTTGTGCAGAGTCATCAGGAACCTAACGGCGGTGAAGCCGCTGATTCTCTCTGGCGTCTGACCGTCTGCGGTCTAAAGTCTCCTCTATCCACGGCATGCAGGCCCTTGGAGAAGGGCCGCGCCAAAGGCGCAGGATGGATGCGGCACAGCCGCGAAATATGCGCCTGTTCTTCTATTTCACTTTCCCACGATCACGCCGAGCAGCCAGTCCACGTTTCTTTCTTCTACCATTTTCTTCTGTCTCAGCAGGCTTTGCATGTGGTCTTCGGCGTCCTTGGAGATTTTCAGCCACTTACTGAACTCTTCATCAATCCGCCGGTTCTCCTTCAGGAAGAGCATTTCTTCCACCGGTGTGAGTTTCCGCTTGTCCGTCCCTTCTGCGAAAGAAGAAATGATGGGATGGCGCTGGGTCTGTTTTTCTTCTACTTCATCCTGATTGCCGTTGAATCCGATAAGTCCCATAAGCAAACCTCCTTGTACAAACAGTCAAAGCAGCGGAGAAATGCTGCATTGTCTATTATACAAGGAGGCATGGACAATATATGGGGTTGTCGAAAATAATAGGGACCTTTCAAATGGCGCAGGATGTTCGTCTATAGGCAAGTGGCTTAACCTTGCGGATTTCTCTCCCCCTCTATTTTTCATTTATAGTATAGATAAGCAGGAAATTCCCTGCCTTTCTACAAAGGAGTGATCGCAATGATGTCCGCAGATGTACCGAGCAATTTTATCGAGAATGTGAAAGTTATGTCCAATTCAGGAGAGAAAGAGTTGATTATGCCTCCTTTCTATTTTCAGGAAACCCTCCGGTCATCATGAATACAGGTCATTCATGCACAGTTTATAGGTCTGCACCACCACCTGCATGGCTCCCATATCACTGTCCGGGTCAAAGCGGTTATAGCCACCGCCATCAATACTGACATAGGCTCCGGAATCATTCTCGATGTAAGCGTAGGTCTTTGTACCCACCACTTCGTTGGTATTCATATTCACCGACACCACATTGATGGAGAACTGCGTATTACCCGGACCCTTCCCACGATCGGATACCAACACCTCCGAAGACCAGTCCACATAGTAACCTACTCCCATATGGCCGTAGACCCTCTGATAATTCGAATCACCCCAGAGATAAGCCGGATAGGGATTGGCACTCACCACCGGAACCGGGACAAAGGGAATCATACCACCTACACCGCCAAAGGCGAGAGACAGCCCAAGAACTACCGCTGCCATAGATTTTTTCATCATAAGCCACCTCTTTATAAAGAATCGATCCAGTCCTGGAAATCATCGAGCGCCGCGTCGAGTGTATCGCAGGCTGCGATGATGCCATCGCTGAAACCATCCATCGCCCTTTCCAGTGCCTCCAGCTCCCCATCGATCCGGTCCGCCTCCTCCGGCGTCAGGCTCCGCAGCCAGTCCGCCAGCGGCCCTTCTCCAATCACCGGATCATCATCTGTGAATTCCGGAATCCCCTCATGGAAATGATGGGGATACAGCGCCCCATCATGCCCCAGAACCTTCATCAGGTCCTCATTAAAGGGAATCTTCCCCTCATGGTCATCATCAAAAGCATCCATCCTATCCATGGTTTCGTCCTTTCTGTCATACCACGTGGTGCCCTTCACCTGTCGGCACCTTATGGCTTCATTATAGTAACTGCCATGGACAGATTATGGGAATGTCAGCATATTTTTTAAATTGAATAAGTATACCAGCCATGGGGGCGAGAACTTCTAGCGGCTAGCGGCTGGCTCCCAGGAAAGCTGGTCAGCCTGCGGCAAATCAGTAGCTGGTGGCTAAATCTGGTAGCCAGGTGATCAGACCCTGCAGGCCGAGCCCATTATTTCCCATCAGCTATCCTCAGCCCCGTGGACAGCGTCAGTTGGCAAAAGGAAGGCGCCTTGGTTAGAGTCAATTGCGTGTTTTTGCGTAGCGTCATCAGGATTCCAACGGCGGCGAAGCCGCTGATTCTGTCTGACATCTGACCGTCTGCAGTCTAAAATCTCCTCTATCCGCAGCATGCAGGCCCTTGGAGAAGGGCCGCGCCAAAGGCGCAGGATGGATGCGGCGCAGCCGCTGATCGTTTGACTCCTTCTTTGGAAGGCGAAGGTCCTGCAGAGGACCTTCGAGCCGGGCCCAAGTTGGCGCTTAACCTGCACATAAAAGCGCCTTCCTTTCAGGGCCCGGCCGTCGGTGGCGCCGCAGGCGACGGAGGTTAGCTGATGGGACACCGCAGGCTGATGGGTAGTCCCCCTTTCCCAAAGGTGGATGCCGGCTGAGCAGACAGAGGGATTCTGTTGGGTACATTTCTTTGCCATAGCAGCAGGCCTGCTGACATCACTCGACTTCCATTCCCAGAAACTTGGCAAGGTCTTTCCGTTTTTTCCCCTCTCCGCCGAGGGATGTGATCAGTTTTTCATAGTTTCCCTTGGGAATGTCTTCATGAAAAGCCACTTTCAGGCAGGTATTGGCCCTGGAGCCTCCGGTATAGATGAGGCGCCGCATGAGGGGCGTGTCCAGCTGGGACAATTCCGCATCGATGAGGAGTACCGCCTTGGCCTCCAGGCCTTTGTAGCGGTACACGTTGGTGAGCCACACACTTCCCGGCTTTGGTTCATAGGAGACGGGGATACCGCCCAATTTCTTTACTTCACGGATACCGCATTTGGCAAGCCCGTGAACAGAGAGGATTACCATATCTTCCAGGCCGATATTATTTGCCCCCATTTCCTTCACGAAATTCCCGCAAAGGGACTGCAGCTCCCCGGGGTTCCTGTAGAAGCTCACTTTCGGAGTCGGTCCGTGAACTTTATTCACATAGTGGTCCTTCCGCTTCATACCGATCACCGATGCCATGGACGATGCAATTTCCGCCGTATTGCGGCAGTCCCGGTACAATACCAGCCGGCATTCCGCATTGTCATGGATCCAGTCCTTCTTTTCCCGCCGGATGATACGCTGGTTTCCATCATAGAAAATATAGAAAGTCCCATCACCCAGCTCCGCCAGGAAGGACAGATGCTCCAGCATGTCCGCCGTGAGATCCTGCCCCTCATCCACTACGATATCCGTATAGGGCCAGTCATCATCCTGGAAATCATTCGCAAACCATTTGTCAAATAATTTCACCTGTTCCGCCGGATTTTCCGATTTCTTTCCCATGAGTTCTTCCGAGAGAGACCGCACATTGTGGAAAGAGGCAGGCACATCGGTATTTTCCTTCCGGATAAAGGACAGGAGAAATTCATTGTAGCAGAGATACAGCACCTTCCGCCCCTCCGCCGCCAGGCGCCGCGTTTTCTCCACCGCCAGCAGGGTCTTGCCCGTTCCCGCAGGTCCCTGGATAGCCGCCGTCCGCTGCTCAGCGAGGAAATCCAGTATCGCCGCCTGCTGCCGGGTGAGCTGCACAAACGATGTCTGTGCCTCCAGGTTTGTTGAAGAAATTGTCCTCGTCAGATGAAACGACGGCATGAGACACGACACCATACTGTCAAATTCACCCTTCGTAAGTTTCGGTGCTTCAGCAAAATGAAGCGTTTGCCGCCAGTACTCATAGGCCCGGTCCAGCGCCTTCTCCGGTTCCTGCAGCGCACCCTCGTCCAGTACCAGCCCCGGTACCGCCTCCATAGGAAGATGCACATGGCTGCCCAGCGCCACAGAAGTAAACCATACCGCCCGCCCGATCAAAGGCATCGTCGGGATACGACACTCCCGCAGGAAATCCGCAATCCGGTGCTGCGACTCCGCCGCCTGGCCCAGGGGATCAATCACCTTCTCCTCCCCCGTGTGCCGGTTAATCTGGATCCAGCTGCCATTCCGGTAGGCGATATCTCCCGCCTTCACCTCGATGGAGAGGATTCCTTTGGAAGGATGGAGCACCACAAAGTCCGCCTCTCCCTCGCTCCGCCGCTGGGAAATCGTCCCCAGCCAGCGTTAGGAGTAGAAGACGGTATAGGAGTCCGGGAGACGGTGGAGCGATTTCCAGACCAACTTTTCTCCCTCACTGCTATGGAAATCCTGCACATTCGAAGGATAAAAAATCGCCATGACTTCCCCTCTCATTTAACTATATTCTTATAGCATACTAACAATAACAGGATAAGCATGTCATATTAGGCGTGCCCAGATCCGTATTTCCGTTAATCTCGTAGTGCCACAGCATTGCGCAACACTAAAGAGAATACTACTCTTTGAGCGAACTACAATTATTCAACATGCTGAACTAAGCCGACTAAACTGTTAAGTTTTCTGAGCTTTATTATCAGGAAAACTTTTATCGTAATATTCTACCATCTTACTAAATGCAAGGAAATAAAGGACTGCCCTTTTTTCCTGCCTATACATCAGGCAAGTGCATAAAATGCGATAAACGGCTTCTATTTTTAGCAGACAGATAATCTCCTCCCCTTCTCCAGGCTTCAGTAAAGCCTCCTCAATTTTGCTCTTCTTCATACAGTGTCTGTAGAGCAAATTGGACTTTTTCTTAATCAAGTCTATGATCGTTTCCATTTTTTGAGCCACATCTACCGCCTTCTAAAGCCCTAAGAGCTTTCTAAAAGACTCAAGATCTTTAGCAGACAATGCAGAGTACTGCTTAGTCAAATTCTGCAAATGATTCAAGTATTCATTTTGGTTAGCCATTGCTGATTTCTGCAGCTCTACAGACTGCCTTAGGTCTTCTCCCAACTGACTAGGAACTTTTACCAATGCGTCACTAATCTTTCCCATCAAATCTGTTAATTTGTCTATATTTTCACTGTTGTCCTCCTGGTTATATTTGATATCTTCCAATTCACCGTAAATGTCATCAACCATACTACCTCGGTTTTTAATCAGCCGGACGTTACTGCCAATATCATCAAGTTTCTCTTTGAGAGAATCGAATCCATCCTTATTACTACCTCCAACAGCTTTAATGATTTCGCTTAAGAATTCTAACTGCTTTTCTTGCTCTGTCCGCCTATCTTTTTCGGCATTCATAAAAGATATGATGGACTCATTAACAATGTTGAAATTTTCATTGAGATCATCATGAAGGTTCTTCTCCAAGTGCTGCAGCTCAACTATACTTGCCTTGAAAGCTTCCTTCGTGTCCAGGCTGACAGTTTTCTGTACTTCCATGACTGCTTTTGTTTCCGCTAAATCCTTATGGAACACCTGCAGTGCTTCTTCCAGTTTCCTGTTCCCATCAGAAATTTTTTCTAACAGTTCAGTCTGGCCCCCTGCCAGCTGTTTAGCATGCCTTTCCCAATCTTCGGACAAACTCCGGACCGCTCCCAGCATATCTGTTCCGTTAGCCAACATCTGCACCATGCCCATCTGCATCTGTGCATCAGCCTGCTGGATTTTCTGCAGGAATTCCTCTGCCTTCTTCTGGTGGGCTGCAGCAGACTCAAAATTCTTCTGGCTGGCCAGAACATTATCATTGTCCAATTTCTGCATTGCTATGTAGATAACAATTCCAAGTACTATGCAAAGTACTGCACCGACCCAGAGAAATTCAGGATCTTTCAAAGAGTAAATGAAAGCCCCTATGCTTCCAACCCCCAGTACAGAAGCCAGCGCAAATCCATTATTCTTATTCATATTTCTGAATCCTTCTTTCTAATTCCTGATACTCTTCTTCCAAAATGGCTAGTATGACTTCCTTTGCCCTTTGTTCGATAAAACCAGTAACCCTCTTGCGGAAGTCAATAGCTATACTCTCAAAACCGGCAGTCCTTCGATATTTCGCAAATTCAAAATCCGAATTTAACGCTATGGCGGGTATCGATTTCTTGTATTTTGACGGAACAGCCATGTAACTCTTCCATTCTATTTGGAGCTGTTTCCATACACGTTGCCTCCGCTCTTCTACCATATCCATAGTAAAAAGTGGAAGCTGGTCGTACAGAACCTTTTCAACTTCCATGTAACTTTCGAGAACTGCCGCCAAACCATTCTCTTTATTTAAGGAAAATAAGGTTTCTTCCACAGCATCGCGGTAACGCCCCCAAAGGTAGACATCTGTGCCATTACGGATGGTTTTAAAATCCATACGGGAATCCTTTTTCTTCACGCTCCATTCTCCGCTTACTTCATTCTTTATCTTATACACTGCATTCTGGTACGCATTCGAAAAGATACTGCCATCAGCATGAAATGTATCGTGAAAATAATCTGCAATTTCCTGAATTTGCAATGCGGCCGATCTTATCGGACTTTCACGCCACCCGAGGACCTGAATCACATCATTAGCTGCTTTGATGGTTATGCAGTTTATGTGAGTTGTCTTATACAAGTCCTTTGCTTTATCGAGTGATTCTTCCGGTGTATCGGCATCCGAGCTGGCATATCCCTGCGCTCGGTATGTTAAAACTACGAGAAACGGACGCTCTCCACATTCGAACCGCCAATTTTCTTTATAAAACTCATGTGTTGAAGCCCTGCCAAAAGGATATCCTTCAAAATATGCGCCCTGCCGGAACTGCACCATATCTCTATCCGGAATTTCCTCCCCCTGTATAGGAACGTAGATAGTCTGCCCCGGTAAAAGCAAGGGTGTAGTGATATTCCACACCCCTACCTTCTCCTCTAAGGTAAATGAATCCCCCTGTGTCATGGCTATACTGTAATCACTGATATCCTTATCGGCCGGAAAATCAGGGAAAAGTCCTTTTACAAGATCGTATCGTGAACTATCCCCTAAAAATACCCAGTCAAATTCCATATTTTAATACACTCCTTATGCAGACAGTTTCTTCAACAAATCATTGACCTTTTCCAGTTTGACTTCAGCATCTCCCTTCGGCAGATTTTGGAGTTTCTTGAAGGCCTGTTCTTTTTCAATCAATTGCTTCTTAATTCTGGCTACGCGCTGTTCCACGTAAGCCGGAATTTCTTCAGCCACCTGGCTCATATAACCATCGATAATTTGGCTGCATGCTTCACGCATTGTAGAGTCAAACCATTTTGCGCAGGCTTCACGCCACTGAATTTCGCTCTTCTTGCTAGCCTCATCAATGAGTTCCTGTTTACGTGCTTCCAGCTGTTGCTCGACCTGTTGCTCATTAACCTGCATAGCCCGAGCTTTTGCTTTCATTCGTTCCTGCTCATTTTCAAAAAGATCGTGCTGTTCCTTCAGCTGGTAAATACGCATTTGGTGACGACGAATGCCTTCCTGGATTCGCCTTTTATTATCATAGTATGTTTCTTCATAATGTTTATCCAACACAAGATGTGGTGCTTCATCAAACATACCACCAATTGAGTATTCCGCAGTAGGTGTACCGCCTGTCCGCCAAGGTGTACCGTTTGTCCGC
>ERZ791746.981-NODE-981-length-21619-cov-13.595854_pt1 | contig 21619 bp, 21 predicted proteins | sample MGYA00510038_ERZ791746 | MGnify/ENA primary metagenome ERZ791746 (study PRJEB30046, sample SAMN00792018) | human gut metagenome | study: EMG produced TPA metagenomics assembly of the A metagenome-wide association study of gut microbiota in type 2...
TTTTCAAATGTTTTTCAAGAACTTTCGTGGGCTGCCATGTGACAGCTTTTAGATATTATCACGTTTGCTTTACCTTGTCAACTCCCTGTAATTTTTACCGGAGGCTTCTCAAGTTCAAGCGTATGTTATTATAGCAATCTGTCAGTTTTGTGTCAAATCATGAATACCTGTTCTTTCTTATTTTTTCCACTGCTGTCTTAAATTGAGTAGACCGTTTCTTACTTATTAGCACGTACTATTCATGCTATATTCTTTAAATACTATACATTATTATGCTTATTATGTTTCATTTTATCGTTTTGCTCACCTGATTATACAGTGTTTATTCATATATTGGAAAATTATATCCCTTATCAGACTATCTTTAAATGATTTTGCTCTCTCCTGCACATAAAAAAAAGGCGTCCCGGAGGGAGCGCCATTTTTTATCGTTACGATTTCAGTGTACCGGTAAAGGTATTCGTTTTACTGTCATATTTCAGGTCATAGTCTTCTTTAGTTCCACCTGTGGTAAGGTGAAGAATCAGTTCCTTTTTGCCTACCTCAAAGGAAGCGCCATCGGCGTTTTCCTTCAGAGAAGAAGCGGTGAAGAGGGTAGAGAAATTGCCCTTACTGTAAGAAATGATCTGCGTTCCTGCGGGTGTACCAGTTTCTACCAGGTAATATCTCCTTCCCGTATCCGTATTGACCAGCGGCGTCACGGTAAGTTTCGCATCGGTATAGCTATGGCCATCGCTGCTGGTACCGGAGGTTACCTTGACCGGAATGGAGGAAAGGGTCAGTTTATTCTCTGACGAATTCATGGAGAATATAATATCGGCGCTGCCGGACTCGCCGGATGTCATTCCCACGTCAAGCCGCTGTTCTGAGGAGAGGGATGTGTGGAAAGCTGCTTCTCCCTGGTTCACGGCCAGGATGGTACTGTCCCCGGTGGCCCAGTTTGCCGATACGCCGGCGGACAGAAGAATAGAAAATAATGCTGCCGAGATCCATACTTTTTTCATCATAGAGTCCTCCTTGGTCATACAGTGTTTTCTTTATTATACGTGAAAAGAGGGCTCTCTGCCAATTGCGGTTTTGACGAGCTATTGGGGTTCGGCGGTTGGCGTGCTTGCGGATAGAGTCACTCGCATGGAGCTCCTAGCTTCTAGCGACTAGCAGCTAGGAAGGCTGATCCGCCTGCGGCGCTTCCACCCGGTATTCCCGTCAGTCATTCGTGCCGTAGGCTTGCCAGCTTTCCTAGAAGCTAGCAGCTAACAGCTAGAAGCTCCGCACGAATGACTCTACCCACCAGCGTCGCCCCATCAGCTCGACAAACTGAAATATCACGAACTGTTACCTGCTTTTCGCGAAATCTACGGTAAAACCATTCCAGGTGTAGGTTTCCCTTTCCCCGGGAAGAGTTTTTTCCGGACTGACAGTGGCGCTGTCGCCGGGGCGCACGCGGCCGCGGTCGTAGATGATGGTACCTGAACCGGTGGATGCCGCCGGTTTGGGGCCATTCGATGAGGTAGAGGGTTCGTAGGAAAGAGCCGGTATAATGCCCCTCATGGCTGCCTCGTAGTACGCATCAAAGACGGATCCATCCTTTTCCCCCGGTCCTCCATACATGGTATCAAACAGGGACCGCACCGTTTCCAGGTGTTTCATGTTTTCCGCAAATTCAGGAAGCGTGATATTGAGCACAATTTTATTGGGGAAAAGGAATTCATCCCCCGTGAAGAGAATCCGGCTCGTGGGGTCCAGAATGGCAATGCCACCCTGGGCATGGTTTGGATGGGGGAATGCCAGAATGGTCAGTTCCCGGTTCCCAAGATTCAGCTTGTATCCATCCTTCACCGTAATCACAGGATAGTCTCTTGGGAAATCGATACCGGAAAAGCTGGCATAGGGCCGGGTCGCATAGGGCACACTGATGGGCGACATGAAAGCGGCATCAAAATAGGCATCGTTGGCGGTATGGTCGAAGTGGTAATGGGTATTGATGACGTATTTCACCGGTTTTCCTGCAATTTTCTCTGCTTCCTTCCGGATGTTGCCGGCACCATATCCGCAGTCAATCATGACGGCCATGGTATCTCCCGCAAGGAGGTAGCAGTAGTCCCCATCACTCCGGATCTGCCAGGTATCGGGGGCAATCTGCTTTACCTCATACCAGGCTTCATCCATGGGAACCGTAGTGCCGTCGCTGTTGCGAATCAGTACATTGTGATGGGATGAAAAATCAATGGATTCCACAGGTTTCCAGATATGGCTCACGTCGATATCTGTCACCCCGTCTGCCAGATCCCGGCTGCTGCCTTCAGAGACCTGCTCCGTCACCACTCTTGGCGTATGGACATCCGGGACTTTTCCCAGGAGAGCCGTGAGTGCAGCATGGGCCGGTGCGTAGCCGGCGGTATCTGCCAATTCATACAGTTCTACCGCGTTTTCGCGGCTTTCCGGAACTCCCTTTCCTTCTTCATAGAGCCGTGCGAGGGCTGTAAGAGCCGGAGCCCCGATGAAGTCGGTACGGTAAGAGGATTTCTTATACCAGGCAGCAGCTTTTGCATAATCCACCGGTACCCCTTCCCCCTTTTCGTACATCTGTCCCAGCCGATACATGGAGGTAATATCATCATTATTTGCCGATTTTTCATACCATTCCCTGGCCTTTTGGTAATCCTTCGGGAGGCCTTGACCATTTTCGTAGCAGAGACCGATGTAGCGCCCTGCCTTTTTATGGCCCATGCTGTCGGCCATGTAGAAATAGGACAGTGCCTTCTCGTAGTCCCCCTGATGGTAAGCTTTGACCCCTTTATCCAAAATAGTCCTGTCAAGAATCTTATGGGGAGAGTGATCAGCCGGTGCCGGAGGAATCCGGTAAGCTGCCTCAGTGGGGACAAAGGAAACCAGGGCTCCCAGAAATGCCAGCCCCAAAACTATGGAATTACGCTTTTTCATTTGGCAACCTCCTTTTTCTGTTTAAAGAGCCAGTCTCTCACGGTTTCCAGATTATAGGCCACGGACCAGGTATACATATGGTTCCCATCCTTGAAAACCGTGAAATGCATAGAATAACCCGTATCTTCCAAAGCCTTTGCCTTCGCTTCCAGGTCGGTCCAGGAGCCCTTGGTGTCCCAGAAGGTGCCGTCTTCTGCCACCTTCGTCCCCAGGGATTTCCAGAGAGATACGGCGGAACTCATGCCGGGGTAGGCCTTGTTGTCCCCCTGGGACACGATGATCCAGAGTTTCTTATCCTTCATAGCCTTCATTTCCTCCACATTCCACTGGCATGCCACCAGCAGCTGGGCTGCGAAGAAATCAGGATATTTATCGCTGATAGCAATATTGGCCATGCCGCCCTGGGACTGGCCCATGCCGTAGATACGGTCCGTGTCCACCGCATATTTTTTCGTCACATCGAAAATGAGGTCCCATGTCAGGGTAAGGCCCGGGGTCCACACGTTGGAGTCCGTGGTCATCATGCCGAGCTCATTGATCAGGTCATCGGTGTAGTGGGGAATAAGGATAATGCATTCATGCTTTGCCTGTTCCGCCGGTTCAGCCCAGATGGTGCCTCCGTTGCCCTGGTAGAGAGAGGTTTTGGGATCATTCGTATCTACGCTGGCATCACCGATGAAGACCACCATGGGGTACTTCTTCGCCGGGTCATAATTCTTCGGCAGGTACAGGTTATAGGGCATGGAATAGCCGGTGGAAGGATCGGTATACACATACTGTTTGAAGGAATTCAGTACCGGTTCCTCCGTCCTGGTGCTCTTTACGAATTCGCCGGGGGGTATACAGATTATCCTTTGCTGAAAGGATATAGCCCTTCTGCCTTACGGAAATGGAAAGATCCGGTGCCACCCGGTCCGAATGCATAGGAGCGTCACCACCGGGAGCAGGGCCCCTGTTATCTTCTCCGTTTTCATTCTTATTATCCTTCTTTGCCCGGGATGCCAGGTCGCCGTAGAAAGATTCATTCACGTATTTAAACTTCAGCACCACATAGGGTCCCGCTTTTTCCTCCCCGTTCACCGAGTTTTCATCACTTACGTAAGCCTTCTCTATGGTCTTTCCGGTAACCTCAAAGCTATCAGCGGACACGGATCGAGGCATAAGTTTTTCCGGATATGTCAGGATGGCAGCAGCCGTTTTCTCTCCATCCCCATAGACATGGGCTACACCGGTTACTGACTGAATCCCCTCAGAGGAAACCGCAGCCTCTGCTTCAAAAGGTATAACGCCGCCGCAAAGGGCAGTTCCCAGGAGAGACAGAATACATAATTTCTTCCAGCATTTCATGGTTTTCACCTCAAAAAAATAAAAAACGCCATGCTAAAAAGCAAAGCGTTGATTTTGCTGAACCCAGCGGGCTCCAAACACAGCCCCTATTCAGTTGGCGTCATTTTACCACACCCATGACTTCGGGTCAAGAAGGGACTATTGCGGTTTGTAGAGCTGTTGAGGGGGCTGATCGATAGAGTCATTCGCGCGGGGGCTTCTAGCTACTAGCGGCTAGCAACTAGGAAAGCTCTACAGCCTACGGCACGAATGACTGGCGGAAATACCGGATGGGAAGCGCCGCAGGCTGGCCAGCTTTCCTAGCAGCTAGAAGCTAAAAGCCAGCAGCCCCGTGCCAATGACTCTGTCCAACAGCATGCCAAACCGCTCACTCTAACAGCTCACGATACTGAAATATCCCAGTTCCCGCCAGAAAGGCCCGGGAAAGGTCTGTCCTTTTCCCGGGCTCATGATTACTTTTTCTTCTTTTCTTCTTTTACCGTCTTCTTGTCCGGTTTCTCCCGTTTCTTATCATCCGGGGAATCGGCGTGGCTGTGGCCGGAGGACTTTTTCTTTCCTTTCTTGTCCTTTTTCATTTTCTTCGTCTTATGGCCGTTTTTCTCTTCCCTCTCCGGGAGGTCTTGTTTTGTTTCTTCCTGCGCTGCGGCCCGGTCTTCCTCCGCTTCCTTCTGCGCCAGGAGTCCCGATTCCGCTTCTTCCGCTTCTTCTTTAGCCGTCAGGGCTTCACTGTGTTCTTTGGATACATCAGCGTCGCTCATGCGGGGAAGAATCACGGTCACTGCGGTTCCTTTTCCTTCCTCACTGGAAATGGAAAGGGTGCCCTTATGCTTTTCTACGATGTGCTTACAGATGGCAAGACCCAGTCCGCTTCCGCCGGTGGCTTTGTTCCGGCTTTCTTCGGCCCGATAGAACCGTTCGAAGACCCGGCCCTGCTTGTCCTTGGGGATGCCGATGCCCGTATCGGAAATGACGAGTTTCATCTTGTCTTCCCCTTCCGGCGTCAGAACCGCGTGGACACTGCCATCCTGATTATTGTATTTCACCGCATTATCCAGGAGGTTCATGATGAGTTCCGACAAGAGCGCCGCATTGCCATAGGTATAGAGGGGCTGCGTATCTACAGAAATAGTAACTCCCTTTGCTTTGGCCTGGGGCATGATGAGGTCCGCCGCGTAATGGACAAGGCTGTCTACAGACACCGTTTTCCAGGTAATGGTGGTTTCTGTTTCTTCAATCTTCGACAGGTGCATAATGGTGTCGATGAGAGTCAGCATACGCTGGGATTCATTCACAATGCGGCTGCCGAAAAGTTTCACATCATCCGGATTCTGGTACATACCGTTGGCAATCATTTCCGCAAATCCGCTGATGGAGGTGAGTGGCGTCTTCAGTTCATGGGATACGTTGGCGGAAAATTCCCGTCTCATTTTTTCAGCCATGTAGGAAGCCGTCATGTCCCGGAGCACGATGAGGAGGCCGGTCTCTCCATTGGACAGTTCCGTCTTGTGCATGACCATGCGGTACGGTTTGCCGAAGAGGTTCATGGTATATTCCTGGCGGCCTTCGATCCGGTAGGCCTTCCCGATGACCCTGAGCCAGTCCTGGTCATGGTAAAGGCTGGCGATGCGGCGGAACCTTTTATCCTCGGCAGGCTTGAATATCTCTTCAATCCGCCGGTTGTAGTCCAGAATTTCCTTGCGTTCATTCAAAAGGATAATGCCGTCGGAAATCGTATCGATGACAGTACGGATGGTATTTCTTTCATCTTCGATATCTTCCAGGTAGCTTTCGATTTCATTGTGCTGTTCTTCCACTTTACGGATGAGCGGGTTCAGTTCCTTGTAGTCCGAAGGAACTTCACTCACCTTTTTGCCTTCCATGATCTGCTGCACAAGGTCACCGAGGAGATGGAAGGGTTTCAGGATTTTTTCCGTTTCCCTTTCTGCTGCAAAAAGACACCCTACCACGAAAACAATGAGGAACAGCAGGATTTCAGGAAGGTAGGCAGAGAAGCCCTTATAGGAAACGACCCGGGCACTGGAAAGGCGGAGAATACTTCCGTCCGGTGCCTTCTGGGCGTAGTAGCTCTTTGGGTTGTCATTGGCGTCCCGGTGAACCGCTTCCCCAGTCCCTTTATCCATGGCTTCTTTGACTTCCTGGCCCGCTGCATAGTCTTCGTCAGTGATATTGTCACTGTCGTAGATGACGGAGCCATCCTTATCGAGCCATACGATATGGATAATTCCATGGTTATCGTCATACACCTGCTTCAGGTAGTCCCTGGTGCTTTCTTCATGATCCAGGGATACCGCCATGGCCATGGTGCGGTTCAAATGCTGCAGCTCGTGGCTGAACTGTTCCTGCATGCCCTGGTAATAAAGGACAGCGGAAAGGATGAACGTAATCACCACGGAAAGGATGCCCATGAGCAAAAGGCTTCTGTAAATGCGAACTTTCATAGATGAATGACTCCTGTTTACGATTTTCTGTCGCCCAGGCGATAGCCCACTCCCCTCACGGTGCGGATGCAGGAACCTTCGCTGCCCAGTTTCTGCCGTAAACTCATAATGTGCATATCGATGGTCCTGCTTTCCATTTCAAAGGGAGAATCCCAGACGGCCTGCATGATCTGGTCCCGGGATAAAACGATGCCCTTATTTAATAACAAATAGCACAATAAGTCAAATTCTTTTAATGTAAGCTGTACTTCTTTTCCATCGGAGGTGACGCTGTGCTGCTCCTGGTCCACCACGATGCCGTTGAAAGAAAGGAGCCTGCTCTTCGATTCCTGGGGCTTTTTTGCGCGGCGGAGAACAGAACGGATCCGGGAAAGAAGCTCCATGATACCAAAAGGCTTCGTCACATAATCGTCGGCCCCCAGGTCCAGTCCCTTGACGATATCAAATTCGCTGGTCTTAGCGGTCATCATGATGACAGGGATTTCCTGGATCTTTCCGGAAGCCCGGATTTTTTTCAGGATCGTCAGTCCATCTTCCCCGGGAAGCATGATATCCAGGAGTACCAGGTCCGGCGTGTTCTTCTGGAGGGCTTCGTAAAATTCCGGAGCATCTCCGAATCCTTCTACTTTATACCCCTGTCCCCGCAATGCATAACTTACCAGTTCACGAATGCTTTCATCATCTTCCACACAGTAAATAAGCGGCATGTCCGTCCTCCTCAGGAAACAACTAAAGCCGGTACAGTACGGGGATTCCGCACTGACCGGTCATATTCTGTAGGGCTGCGATATGAGACTATTTCAGTTTGTCGAGCTGTTGGGAATTGGCGGTTGGCATGCTTGCGGATAAAGTCACTCGCATGGAGCTCCTAGCTGTTAGCGGCTAGCAGCTAGGAAGGATGATCCGCCTGCGGCGCTTCCACCCAGTATTCCCGTCAGTCATTCGTGCCGTAGGCTGGCCAGCTTTCCTAGAAGCTAGCAGCTAACAGCTAGAAGCTCCGCACGAATGACTCTACCCACCAGCGGCGCCCCATCAGCTCATCAAACCGCAATAGTCATATCTGATTCAATTGTATCATACTCTGTCCGTATCAGCCGAAATTGCCGGATACGTAACGGATGGTTCTTTCCTTCTTCGGATTTTCGAAAATCTGCCTGGTATCGCCGTATTCCACCATTTCGCCGAGGTAGAAGAAAGCGGTCTTATCAGCGATACGCTGGGCCTGCTGCATGTTATGGGTAACCATGACTACGGTGTAGTCTTCCTTCAGCTTCACAGCCAGTTCTTCGATGTGGGCTGTGGAAATGGGGTCCAGTGCAGAGGTGGCTTCATCCATGAGAAGCACTTCCGGTTCCACAGCCAGGGCTCTGGCAATGCAGAGACGCTGCTGCTGGCCGCCGGAAAGGCCGAGGGCGGACTTATGGAGACGGTCTTTCAGTTCGTCCCAGATGGCTGCCTGTTTCAGGCTTCTTTCAACGATTTCATCGAGGTCGCTCTTTTTGGTGATGCCCTTCAGACGGGGACCATAAGCGACATTATCATAAATGCTCTTCGGGAAGGGGTTCGGCTGCTGGAATACCATGCCCACATGGCGGCGAAGGACGATAGGATCGATTTCCTTGTAAATATCGACGCCGGAGAGAAGGACCTGTCCTTCCACGCGGCAGCCGGGAACCAGGTCATTCATGCGGTTCAGGGTGCGGAGGAATGTGGATTTGCCGCAGCCGGAAGGTCCGATGAGGGCGGTGATCTGGTTCTTTTCAATGCGCATGGAAATCTTCTTCAGCGCCTGGAAAGCGCCATAGTAAAGGTCCAGTCCCTTGCAGTCAAAAATGATATTGGAATAGACGGAAATGGACGGTGCCTGGGCGGAGGCCTGGACGGCCATGGAATTGTTATTTGTCATCATGAATTTTCTCCTTCAGTTTTTCTGGAAATATAACGGCTCACAAGTCTGGCTCCGATACTGAATACCAGAACCATAATCATTAATACGGCAGAGGCGGCAGCGGCTGTATCCACAGCGCTGGGGCCAAGGCCTTCCGTACGGGATGCCCATACCTGGAGGGACAGGGTCTCGCCGGGGCGGAAAGGATTCAATGGACAGGTAGGGGATGTGATATCCCATACATTCCAGTTAATATCAGTACTCATACCGGCGGTGTACAGAAGGGCGGCGGCTTCGCCGAAACCTCTTCCTGCTGCCAGGATGACGCCGGTCACGATAGGTCCCACTGTCGCAGGAAGCATAACGTGCCAGATGGTTTCAAAATGGGTGGCACCCAACGCCAGGCTGCCTTCCTTATAGCCACTGGGAAGCGCTTTGAATGCATCGTAGGTGGTGGAAGTGATAAGCGGCAGGGACAGCACCGATACCGCCAGGGCGCCGGAGAACAGGTTCCACTGGCTGTGAACCATGATGATAAATACGAGGTAACCAAAGAGGCCGACTACGATGGAAGGAAGGGAAGACAGGGTCTCGATGGCAATGCGGAGACTGTTTGTCACTCTTCCTGGCGGTGCATATTCCGCCATATACACACCGGCCATGACGCCGATGGGTACGGAAATGATGAGGGACAGGACAACGAGGTAAACGGTATTGAAAAACTGGTTTCCAATACCCTCGGGCCCGAAGGAAAAGATTTCCGGTTTGAATGCTTTCACGCCGCCCCATACCACATAGAGGGTAAAGGCAATGAGCAGCAGCACGAAGGCAGCGGAAATAAAATAAAAGAAGAAAGTGGCCACATGGTCCATGAAACGGGCTCTTTTCAGGCCGCTGTCGATGAGGCGAAGATCGGAAGCGCCGCCTTTGATTGAATGGGATGGTTCCATTGTCATGCCAGGGACTCCTTTCTCGCCGCAATGAGGTGAATAATCAGAATGAAGATAAGGGAAATAATGAAGAGCAGGAGAGCCATGGTCCACAGGGCGGAATTCAGTTCGCCGCCATCCATGGCGCCGCCCATATCAGAAGCAATGGCAGCGGTGAGGCTGTTCGTCGGAGCCAGGAGGCTTGTGGGGAATGCTTTCATCTTGCCGATGACCATGGAAACTGCCAGGGCTTCCCCGAAGGCACGGGCCAGGCCCAGCACAATAGCCGTAAGGATTCCCGGCAGCGCTGCCGGAAGGAGGACTTTGTAAATCATCTGCCACCGGGTAGATCCAAGGCCGTAGGCCCCTTCAATGTACTTCTTATTGACGCTGCGGATGGCATCGGCGGAAACGGAAGTAATGGTGGGGTAAATCATGACGGAAAGAACGATGGATGCCGCCAGCACGGACTGCCCATGGGGCAGTTTGAACAGTTTCTGCAGGAACGGTACCAGCACCACCAGGCCAACCCAGCCATAGACGACGGAAGGGATGCCGACGAAGATTTCTACCGCCGGACGGATGATTTTTTCCCCGATCTTTGGGGAAATCTGTGTCATGAACACCGCCGTGGACAGACTGAAGGGAATGGCAATCACCAGGGCCAGGAAGCAGGTGAGGATGGAGCCGTAAATAAAGATGGCCGCCCCGACCTTGCCGCCGCCTACGTCCGTATCCGAAGGCTTCCAGGCGGAGGAAAACAGGAATTCACCGATGCTGTGATGGAACTCCGTAAAAGTAAGCATGCCCTTTGCCAGAAGGAAGCAGCCGATGGCAATGGTGAGGACAATCAAAAACAGGCCGCACATGGTGGATACGCTTTTACCCAGAATTTCACGCCGGAACATATGCTGCTGGCGCGTATTGCTTTCCATTCATTTCTCCTTTTTTTAAAGACGGGAAAGGCAGCCGCACTTTCATACGGCCGCTTTTCCCGCAAAATATTCTGTATACCTTTGTCAGAAAGGATTATTTTGTCTTCATCTTGGAGGATACGCCGTAGCCCTGTTTTTCGATTTCTACGCCGTATTCATCGGAGAGAACATAGTCCAGATAAGCTTTTACCGCACCGGTAGCTTCACCCTTGGTGTACATGTGTTCATAGCCCCATACTTTGTACTTGCCGTTGTAGGTGTTTTCCAGTGTCGGTTCTACGCCGTCGATGGCAACTGCAGCTACATCCTTATTGTTGACGAGGTAAGGAAGTGCTACATAGCCGATGGCGCCTTTGGTCTGGGCAACGCTCTGGATCAGTGTGCCGCTATCATCGGTTTCAAGAGACTTGTTGGAAGCTTCTTCCTTGCCAGCCAGTGCCAGTTCAGTGAAGAGAGCACGGGTGCCGGAAGTGGTCGGCCTGGTTACCAGAACGATTGGTTCATCCGGGCCGCCAACGTCTTTCCAGTTGGTTGTCTTTGCAGTGAAGATATCCTGCAGTTGCTGGGAAGTAAGGCTCTTTACCTTTTCGGCGATGTCCTTATTCACAATGGTTGCTACGGTCATGGTGCAGACTTTGTGGTCCACAAGGCCCTTTGCCTTATCAGCGGGGAGCTTCTTTTCTGCCGGAACATCGGAGTTGCCGATATTGACAGAACCTTCAGCTACCTGTTTCAGACCTGTACCGGAACCGCCGGCATTCAGGGTGATGGAAACATCCGGATTCTTTGTTTTGAACTTAGCTGCCGCATCTTTAGCCAGCGGAAGCAGTGCGGATGAACCGGAAACGGTTACCTGGCCGGATACCTTTGCGCCGGAAGCGGCACCGCTTTTTGCCGGAGCTGCGTTACCACCGCAGCCTGCTGCTGCTACGAGTGCTGCAGAAGAAAGAGCCAGAACCATCCACTTTTTAAGATTCATGTTAATCCTCCCTTGAAACGAATGATGATTTATTCTTTTTGTTTCGATGATTCTAGTTTACGGGATGGATGTAAAATGCATAACTGTAAAAGAGTATAGTTTCCGTTTACTTTGTAAGTTTTATGTAAATTTTTCAAAAAGACAAAAAGAGGTTTGGAAAATCGATTTTCCAAACCTCTTCATATTTTATGAATATAATATTGGCTGTCTCAATTTTTGCAGTATTCCTCCGCCGCGTCACGGACCCAGTTGAACCGCTGGGAATCGATATCCTTGGGCACCGTGCAGTCGGCACCGAGGATGACCCCCTTTGTGCCGGCATGGTCCAGAAGCCGTCTCGTTTCCGCCTGTACCTCTTCCTTCGTGCCGGAGTAGAGAACCCCTTCCGGGTTATTATCGAAGCCGCCGATGACGCAGCGGTGATCGAAGATTTCCTCTCCCTTCTCCAAAGGCACCCCTTCGAAGGCCACGGCCCAGTTCACCGCCTTGAAGGGATAATCCCTATACCAGGTGAGGTCATTGTGGCAGCCCATGTAACCGCAGATATGGAGGAGATTGTAATCGGACACGGAATTGGCGGCCTCCAGCACCGCCACCTCCGACGGCGTGATGAATTCCCTGTATTTTTCCTTCGTCATGGCAGGATGGGGAATATTCTGCACGGACAGGTAAACGCCATCGGCATGGCCATCGGTGATGACTGCCTTCGCCAGGGTGGCAATGTCCTCCGTCAGCACCGCCATCACTTCCTTCAGTGCCTCCGGGTCCTCCTTCATGAAATCGGTGATTACGGTCTTCGCATTGCTTCCGGTCTGCTGGAATTCGATGCACCGGGTGGGGGCAAAGAGATTGTAGAATACCATGACCTCTTTCCCGTACCGCTCCGTCAGGATGCCGCAGAGTTCCACCTGCTTCTGCACCCATTCCGAATCCCGGCCCAGGGGCTTTATATGTTCCGCATCCCTGATGGATTTCAGGTCGTGCAGCTGCTCATGGGGATAGAGGAAAAATCCATCCGTCATGATTTTCACGAAATCCGGATGCCAGGAATGATAAAATCTGTCATGCCCCGCCAGGTTATCCACCCAGGCGGAATGATCGGCCAGTGCGTCTGCGTGTCTCTGATCTGCCAGGAAATGATGCCAGAAACCTACCGGTACACGATCTACCGGTCTGCAGTCAAGAGCTGCCTTAACGAGTTCTCTCTTAGTCTGTGCCATAATGCCCCTCCTTTAGAAGCAATACTATATATAGGATATGGTTACATGGTACTTGAAGGAAATCGGAAAAGCAAGAGGGAGGAATTGAGCTTCACCGATAGTACTACACGAGCTGATGGGTTTGGCGCTGATGGGTAGAGTCATTCGTGCGTAGGCTTCTAGCTTCTAGCTGTTAGCACCTAGGAAAGCTGGTCCGCCTGCGACGCTTCCTACATTTCCCATCAGCTAACCTCAGCCCCGTGGGCAGCTCCTTCTCGAGGAAGGAGCCTCCTGCAGAGTCAATTGTTCGTTTTATGGTCAAAGTCTTTAGGGTTCCAACGGCGGCGGAGCCGCTAATGATTAGCCTCCTTCCTTGGGAAGGCGAGGTGTCCTGCATAGGACCCTCGAGCCGGGCCCAAGTTTGCGCTTTACCTGCCCATAAAAGCGCCTTCCTTTCTGGGCCCGGCCGTCGGTGGCTGCGAAGCAGACGGAGGTTAGCTGTTGGGAAGCGCCGCAGGCTGTGGAGCATTCCTAACAGCTAGAAGCTAGCAGCTAACAGCCCCGCTCCTAATGGCTCTGCACATCAGCATACCAACCTCCAACAGCTCTACAAACCGCAATTTGACGGCATCGGAATCATCCCATCCAAAAAGGAGCGGCGCTATATGAATTGTGCGCCGCACCACCCCCTCGGGCGAAGCCCGTTCCCCTTGAGCCACTTTGCCGAAGGCATTACCCCTCAGCCACTTCTGGCCGCAGGCCAGTCACTCCTCCCCATTCATCTTCTTGATTTCCGCCAGCAGGTCCTCCGCCTCTTTCCGGGACTCCGCCTCCCTTTCCGGGTTCTCCGTGAATTCCATGTCAATGGCCATGCCTTCATGGATATTCTTGAACCATTTCGCCGGGAGGATCACCGTCTCCTCTTCTTCTGTCAGGAGGACCGCTTTTTTCCCTTCGATTCTGTCTACAATGGCTTCTTTTTTCATTATGCCCGCTCCTTTGTAATCTGATACTTGCTGCCGTCGGTGGTCAGGGTGACCGTACCATTCCGGTCGGTACGATAAATATTGATCTTTGCCTTTTCCAGTTTCTGCAGGGTCACCTTGTGGGGATGGCCGTAGTCATTGCCCTGGCCGCAGGAAATGAAGGCGTCCTTCGGGGATACGGCCTTCAGGAAAGTGGGGGAACTGCTGGTACGGCTGCCGTGGTGGCCCACTTTCAGTACATCACTCTTCAGGGTACCTCCCTGTTTCAATATGGTGGCTTCTTCTTCCTTCTCTGCATCTCCCGTGAAGAGCATGGAGAAGGTGCCGTAGGTCAGGCGGCCTACGATGGAATTGTTATTGAAATCGGAATTGCCTTTCTGGTCCTTGATTACGGAAACAGGTCCCAGCACATGGAATTTCACGCCGTCAAAGAACTCCAGGTCCTCCCCTGCCTTCAGCACGTGGTAGGGAATCTTACGGCTCTTGATCTGCTGGAGGTAATTCTTGTAGGACCCCGTATTGGCAGGCATGCCGTCATCGTAAATGGCGTCTACCTTGAAGTTCTTGAAAATCGCATTCATGCCTCCCAGATGGTCTGCATGGGGATGGGTGATGATGATCTTGGAAATTTCTTTTACCTTATATTTATGGAGAAGCGCGACGATCTGGTCCCGGTGCTCAATATCCCCGGTATCGATCATCACAAACTTTCCGTCCTTCTCCAGAAGAAACGCATCTCCCTGGCCGATATCCAGCATCCGGACCGTGAGCCCGCTGCCCTGAGCGGCTTTGGCAGTCTTGGCGGCCGCCGCCTTCGACCCGGAAGAAGCGGCGCTTCCGCCTCCCCCGCAACCCGCAAGGGCCAGGCCCACAGAGAGGAACAACACCAGGGCCATCAGTATTTTAAGTATCTTTTTAAATAAGTTCATGGACTACTCCTTTGCAAATTGCGGTTTGTCGAGCTGTTGGAGCGAACGGTTTGGCACGCTTGCGGATAGAGTCACTCGCATGGAGCTCCTAGCTTCTAGCGGCTAGCTGCTAGGATGGCTGATCCGCCTGCGGCGCTTCTACCCGGTATTTCCGTCAGTCATTCGTGCCGTAGGCTGGCCAGCTTTCCTGAAAGCTAGCAGCTAGAAGCTAGAAGCCTCCGCACGAATGATTCTACCCATCAGCGTCGCCCCAACAGCTCGACAAACTGAAATATCGCCCCCAAACGTTACTTTCCTTCCATCACCCGTTCCCGGGCCAGGGGGACAAGCCTTGCCAGGTCACTGGCCCGGTAGCCTACGAAAGCCTTCTCCGCTGCCAGATCTCCTGCCAGGCCATGGAGGTAGACACCGGCCATGGCGGCGCAGGACCCGTTCATGCCCTGTCCGGCGAGGGCCGTGATGATGCCGGTCAGCGTATCGCCCATGCCGCCGGTGGCCATGCCCGGATTGCCGGTGGTATTCACCCAGGCTGCCCCGTCGGGCAGGGCCGTCACCGTAGGCGCCCCCTTCAGCACCAGGACCACATGGTTTTCCACGGCATACCGGATGGCTTCATCGATGCGTCCCTTTTCCACCTCCGCCGGAGAGAGGCCGGTGAGATGGGCAAATTCCCCTACATGGGGCGTCAGGATAAGGCGTCCCGGACATTTCGCAAGGTCCACCTGCTGCTCCTTCAGGGCATAGAGGCCGTCGGCGTCGATGAGAATGGTCTTATCCCAGTTGGTCACCATCTGTTTCACGAATTTTTGGGTTTCTTCCGCCCGGCCCAGTCCGGGACCGATGGCGATGACATCGTAGGCCTTCGCCTTTTCCAGGGCCGCCTCGCTGTCTTTTTCAGAGAAGCAGGAGCCTTCGCCGATGGAGGAAACCATGAGTTCCGGGATTCTCCCCGCCAGCAGGGACGCCGCTTTCTTCGTGGTCACCAGGGCTACCTTGCCGCTGCCGGCGTAGAGAGCCCCCTGTCCGGCCAGAAGCGCTGCCCCTTCCATGCCGTCGGAACCGGCGAAGATACCGATGAATCCATTCTTCCCTTTATGGCTCACCCGATTTCTTACGGGGAGCACATTGAATACATCCTCCCGTTCCACCAGGCGCACCGGGAAATCCACCCGGGCCTCCTCCGGAATCCCGATAGGGGAATACAGGAGGCATCCCGTATAGGAAGAGCCGGGATAGAGCACATGGCCCCGCTTGATGGACCCAAGGGCCACGGTGTAGTCGGCATCCACCACCACCCCTGCCGGTTTCCCGGTATCCGTAATCATGCCGCTGGGCACGTCGGCGGAAATGATGATGCCCTGGGCCTCGTTCATGAGGGAAATGAGCACCGCCTTTTCCCCTTTCACTTCACTGGAAAGGCCGGTGCCGATCAAAGCATCCACAATGATGTCCGCATCATGGATGTAGGGCGCCCCTTCTTCCGCCTTTTCGATAGGAATGACGGGAATCCCCATCTTTTCCACCACCGACTTGTAGAGCTTCGATGAATCGCTCATGTGGGCTTCATTTCCCATAAGGAGCACCATCACCCGGGCTCCCTTCCCGGCGGCATACCGGGCTGTCACGAAACCGTCGCCCCCGTTGTTTCCGGTGCCGCAGACAATGACCGTAAATGCACCGTCCCAGTGGACTTTGTCTTCCGTGAGGCGTACGACAGCACTCCCTGCGTTCTCCATGAGCACCATTTCCGGAATGCCATAGTCCTTCATGGCCATGGCATCCAGAAGCCTTGATTCTTCAGTCTTTGTGAGTATCATCACTGCCTCCCGCCATAACGACCACCGCTATGGCCATATTGTCTTCATGGGAAATAGAAATAGACATGTCCCGGATTCCCAGTTCCTCCGCCCTCTTCCGGAAGGTACCCTGGATATGGAGAATCGGAGCCCCCCACTTCGTCCAGGTCACAAAGGCATCCTGCCAGGCAGAGCCGAAAATCCCGATGCCCAGGGCCTTGCCCGCCGCCTCCCGGGCACCCCAGAGGGCTGCATAGGACTCGGCCCGTTTCTTTCCCTTCTTTTCACAATGGGCAATTTCCTCTGCCGTGAAAATTTTCTCCGCCCGGGCCGGAAACTTATCCAGAATCCGCTGCCACCGTTCTATCTTCACCAGATCCACGCCGACATACATAGAGGATCTCCTTTCTATATAGAATATATGTAGTATCTTTCTTTATTGTACAGGAGAGGGAAAGGAGATTCAAATGATGGAAAAAGAAGGAAGCCAATATCAGCAGGCAGCACATCAAATTGCGGTTTGTAGAGCTGATGGGTTTTGCATGCTGACGGGTAGAGTCACTCGCATGGAGCTCCTAGCTTCTAGCTGTTAGCTGCCAGGAAAGCTGGCCCGCCTGCGGCGCTTCCTGCCTGTTTCCATCAGTCATTCGTGCCGTAGGCTGTTGATTTTTCCTGGAAGCCAGGAGCTAGCAGCTAGAAGCCTCCGCACGAATGACTCTACCCATCAGCGTCGCCCCAACAGCTCGACAAATTGAAATTGGCGAGTTTCCCTGGTTCCGGCTTATCATGTGGCATTCCCTGTGGAAAAGGACTATAATAAAGGCAGGAGATAAATAGAAGATTAGCAGAGTGTAAAAATACAAAAAGGAGCGATTATTATGCTTTCGTCAGCACTATTGTTAATCGGCAGTATTCTTTTCATCGGCGCCGGTATTTTCTGTATAGTACAGCCAGCCGAATCACTTTTAGCCGTTGGATATTACATCGGATTTGTCATCGTGCTGGGCGGTGTTTGCCAGTTGCTCCGTTTCTTACGGGCTGATTCGGAAGAAAGAACCCTCTGGCACCTTCTTATTTCTATTCTTGATATTGCTTTCGGTCTCTGGATGGTGGTATCCGTGGGATTTGCAGCAGTGGCTTACCTGCTGCCCCTGCTCTTTGCCCTCTATATCCTCATCCGGGGCCTGTTCATGATTATCCTTCGCACAAAGAAGAAAGCAGCCCTGAAGAATCCGGATCTCTACATGGGCGCCGCCATTGTCCAGATTATCCTGGGCATCGTCCTCATCCTCCGTCCCGATGCGGCGGGACTTCTCTTCATGTACATGGTCGCCCTGGCCCTCATCTGGACCGGTATCAGTACCTTCCTCACCTGGCGGAAGAAAGAAAACCTGGATGAATAATGAAAGTAAAAACCTGCAGTCCCGATTCCCGGGGCTGCAGGTTTTTTTTTGCGCATAAAACAGAGCCCTGCCAATTGCAGTATTGCGAGCTATTAGGGCTTAGCGGTTAGTATGCTTGCGTGTAGAGTCACTCACACGGGGCTGCTAGCTTCTAGCTGCTAGCTGTTAGGAAGGCTGATCTGCCTGCGGCGCTTTCTTTCCGTTATTTCCGCCAGTCATTCGTGCCGTAGGCTGGCCAGCTTTCCTAGAAGCCAGGAGCTGGCAGCTAGCAGCCCCGTGTGAATGACGCTACCCATCAGCACATGATACAACAGCTCGACAAACCGCAATCTGACACTCTATTCCCGCCCTTTTGCAAAAAAAAAGAACCGCAGCGATAAAATCGTTACAGTTCCTTTAAAAAGTCTCATTAAGCCTTTTCTTCCATCTTTTCCTTGTAAGCTTCCTTTGCTTCTTCCTTAGCTTCTTCAGCCTTTTCCTTAACTTCAGCAGCCTTAGCTTTCGCAATAGCAGCGTTTACGTTTGCGTTCAGACGGGATTTTTTACGAGCAGCTGCATTCTTATGAATGACGCCCTTCTGAGCAGCACTATCAATGATGCTTACAGCGGCGCGAAAAGCTTCATCCTTGTTTTCAGAGGTAGCAGCAGCTACAGCTTTCTTCATAGCGCCGTGAATCTGGGATTTAACAGCAGCGTTGGCAGCTCTTTTAGCAGCGTCCTGTCTCATGCTTTTCATATTAGCTTTAATCTGTGGCAATGTATTTCACCTCCCGTCTGCATTATTCATACCATGCCATTCTATCATATTTCGCAGGCCATGGCAAGAAACTTTCTGTAGAAGTTTTATTAAAGCAGCTCACCTATGGACAATCATCCACTAAATTTTATTCCGTCAGTTTCAGCATGCTCTCCAGGTCCACTTTGTGGAAAGATGGAGTCTTCGGTTTTTCTTTCAGAACCGCCGTCACATAGGACAGGGCAGCTGCCACGCCGGTGATAAGGCCCTCTTCGGCAATATCAAATTTCGGCGTATGGTGAGGGCTCCCACTCCCTACCGCGGGATCATTGATACCGGTAAAGAAGAAGACTCCCGGCCAGGTGGATTCGGTAATAGAGAAGGTTTCTGTGGCCATCCACATGGGGCAGTCCCTGTCCAGTGCTCCTTCTCCCAGGTTTTCCACTACCGCTTTTCGTGCCAGGTCTACGCATTCCTTTGTATTTACGGTAACCGGGAAATACTGGTCTTCCACCACTTCTACGGTGCAGCCATGGAGGGCCGCCGTGTTCTTTGCAAGGTCCAGCAGGGTCTTCCGGAAGGCCAGGCCATCATCGTTCTTTGTGCAGCGGGCAGTGCCTGCAAATTCGAGAACTTCCGGAATGATATTCGGTTCATGGCCGGCCTGGACCGATCCGAAGGAATAGGTGAAGCTATCTGTCGGTGCGGTCATACGCATACGGTAAGATCGGAGTTCGGATGCAATGGAAATGAAGCATTCGATGGGGCTCACTGCCATATCCGGACGGCTGCCGTGACCACTCTTTCCATGGAGCCGGATTCGGAAGAAATAGGCTCCAGCCATGGCGGTACCATAGAGAATTCCTACTTTTCCTGCCGGGAGGCTCCACATGACGTGGGTACCAAAGCAGGTGTCCACATGGATATGATGGTCCCGGATGTAGCGGAGAAGCGGCGCAATGCCTCGTTCTCCCATTTCCTCCGCCTCTTCAAACATGAGTACCACTTTGCCTTCCCAGCCCTCTGTATGCCCAGAAAGAATTTTAGCCTCTGTCAGGAGCATAGCCGTATGACCATCATGGCCGCAGGCATGCATAACCCCATCATTTTTCGAAAGGCAGACTTTCTCCTTCGTCAGATTGATGGGATCTTCCTTAATGGGAAGTGCATCGATGTCAGCCCGCATGAGGACCGTCCATCCCGGTTTCCCGCTGTCTATAAAACCGAGAACCCCGCCATGGGGTACCCGTACAGTCTCGATACCCAGATCATGAAGAAATTTTTCAATGAAATCCATGGTCTTGAACTCTTTCTGTGAGAGTTCCGGATTTTCATGGAAATGACGGCGCAGTGCGATGACCGTGTCTCTTTCCTTTTCTGCCAATTGCTTTATCTGCAAAAGAATCCCTCCTTATAGATCTATATATGATAAATGACCTTTTATTTCCGATTCCGCCATACATAGAGCGCAGACAGCACAAATGCCGCTACCACGATGGTTGTGGCACAGAGCGAAAGAAAATCCCTGTGCTCATACAGGCGGGACAGACTGAAAAGGGCCAGTATCCCCAGCAGTACCAGTTTAATATGCAAAGTATCATCTCCTGTAATAGGATATGTATAATCATAACACAACCATTCACAAAGAATCATAAATTTCCTGCAAAACGTAGAAAATAATTCTATGTACTTTCAAAAATATTGACGGTTGCTTCTTTTCTGTGCTAAAATGATTACCGATATGCCGGAGTGGCGGAATGGCAGACGCACCAGACTCAAAATCTGGCGATGGCAACATCGTGCGGGTTCAAGTCCCGCCTCCGGCACCAGTAAAAACGCTTTCACAATCTGAAAATGATTGTGGAAGCGTTTTTTATTTATATCTGCCCCTGCCATGAATCAGCATCACAATAAATTCCTCCCATAAAATGTCAATAATTTGACAATAAAGCGGTCTTCTGCTACAATGCAAACAGTCAATTTATTGACATTCAAGGAGGTTCTATGATGGAAATGAAATTTTCCACCCTATACAACCTGGTAAACAGCATGAACTCTGTCTACCAGAAAATCCAGAAAGCCAGTGGTCTTCCGTCTTCGGAGTACTGGGTCATGTTTTCTGTCTACAAGGACGGCAGCCGGTTTGCCCATGAAATCTGCCTTTCCACCTTTATGAGCCGGCAGACCGCAAGCCTGGCCATTAAAAACCTTGTCAGGAAAGGCTGGCTCACGGTGGAAGTGTCCCCGGAGAATCGGAGGACTAAAGAACTTCACACCACCGAAGAAGGAATGATCTTTGCCAAACAGTTTATTTTCCCCGTAGGGCAGCTCGAAGAGAAGGCCTGGTCCCAGCTTTCTCCGGAAGAAAAGGAATCTTCCATCACCATCATGTCCCGGTTCCGGTCTTTCTTTATCGAAGAAGCGGAGCCTCTCTTGAAGGAGGTAACGCCTTGAATTCCCTTTCTACCCATCTGAGCGTCGTAAAACTTCTTCGCCTTGTCACGCCTACCGTGCTTATGATGGTTTTTATTTCTATCTACTACATGGCCGATGGATTCTTCGTGTCTAATTTTGTAGGGAAGACTCCTTTCGCCGGGCTGAATATCATTTTCCCGGCACTCATGATGTTCTCTTCCCTGGGATTCATGTTCTCCACCGGAGGAAGCGCCTACGTTTCCAAACTTCTGGGTGAAAAGAAAGAAGACGAAGGCCGGGCTGCCTTTACCACGATTGTCCTTGCCTGCCTGGGCCTCAGCGTGGTTCTCGCCATTCTGGGCTATTTCCTGACCCCCGCCATTTCCTCCTTTCTCGGTGCAGAAGGAGATCTTTTATCATATAGCGTCCTTTATGGCCACATTCTCTTTCCTGCTATCCCCTTTTTCGTCATGCAGAACATGCTGCAGGGATTTCTCCTTACCTCCAGAAAAGGCACCCTGGGATTTTCGTTCATGTTCATTGCAGGTATGATGAACATTCTCCTGGATGCCCTGTTCGTTGTCTTTTTTCAGTGGGGACTGCCGGGAGCCGCCTATGCCTGAGTATTCCGCAGTAGGTGTACCGCCTGTCCGCCAAGGTGTACCGTTTGTCCGC
>ERZ791746.986-NODE-986-length-21575-cov-13.661152_pt1 | contig 21575 bp, 17 predicted proteins | sample MGYA00510038_ERZ791746 | MGnify/ENA primary metagenome ERZ791746 (study PRJEB30046, sample SAMN00792018) | human gut metagenome | study: EMG produced TPA metagenomics assembly of the A metagenome-wide association study of gut microbiota in type 2...
TGCGGGGCTATTAAATGACAATTCTCGGGACATTTTCAAAAATGCTTGACATGGAGGGATAGGGGATATTTCTGTGTTAATTTTCACAGTTCATCAAATTGCGGTTTGTAGAGCTGTTGAAGCGAACGGTTTGGCATGTGGTTGGACAGAGTCACTGGCACGGGGCTGCTAGCTTCTAGCTGTTAGCTGCCAGGAAAGCTGGCCCGCCTGCGGCGCTTCCTACCTGTTTCCATCAGTCATTCGTGCCGTAGGCTGTTGATCTTTCCTGGAAGCCAGGAGCTAGCAGCTAGAAGCTCCGCACGAATGACTCTACCCATCAGCGTTGCCCTAACAACTCGACAAACTGAAATATCGCAGGCTTCTTTACACTGCGCCAATCTAAAACCGCGGAGGATATGCACTCCGCGGTTTTAATTTATTTATCTACTTTTCTAATCAGAATACATCCGGTAACGAAAGCGATGATATTCGGCAGCCACACCGCCAGTATCGCCGGCATGACGTGGCCCTTTCCCAGGGCTTCAAGGAACGTCATGATGGCATAGTAGAGGAAAATGATGACCACCGACAGGCCAAAGCCGATAGAGGAAGAGGATCTCTGTTTCTGCACTCCCAGGGGAGCCCCCACGATGGCAAATACAAAACTGGCCATAGGCAGGGAGAACCGCCGGTGCACTTCCATCATAATAGGCGTTATGTCCGCATGGGCTGCGGCATAGGCCTTCTTCGTCAGGAGCAGTTCCCGAATCGTCATTTCATCGTAATTCTTCTTTTCCTTCGGAATATCTTCCGGTGACTGGGCATAGGGGATTTCCTGCCGCTCGAAATGCATCATCCGGTCCACGCCGTCTCCGGTGAGGTCATAGATGACGCCATCCGTCATAACCCATACGCCGTTCTGCCAGATAGCCTTCGGTGCATTTTCTACCCGGGTCACTTCTTCATTCTGGAACTCCTGGACCGTAATATTTTCCAGTTCTTTGGTTTCCGGGTTGTACCGCCTTGCGTAAAGGAGATGGAGAATCTTCCCGTTCTGTACATCCCGCACCACCACGTGGTCCGTGACGCCGGGGTTGAAGTTTTTCTTGATTTCCGTATTCAATACGTATTCATATTCCCTGTTTGTCCAGGGCACCACGTATTCATTGAATGCCACCGCGCAGAGGCTGATGATAAGGGAAAGGATAAAGACCGGCGTCGCCAACCGGAGGAAACTCTGGCCAGAGGAACGCATGACGATGAGTTCGCTGGAGCCGGAAAGCCTTGAAAAGCACATGAGCGCTCCCAGGAGCACCGCCATGGGGAACGTATAAACCACGATACGAGGCAGTGCCAGCACAAATATTTTCAGGGCTGACACCGGAGAAGCGCCGTATTTCGTTACGTAACTTGCAATTTTAAGCAGTGTATCGGCTCCAAGAAATATGGCCGTAAAGGCAGCAACGCCAAATAAGAAAGGGCCCAGGAATTCTTTTAATGTATATTTATCAAGAAGTCGCATCAGAATTCCCCTCCCCTGCTTTCATATGATTCATAAACTGAAATTTTCTCCTAAATAGAACTTCTTAGCCACCGGATTCACGGCGATTTCATTGGCATTGCCGGACAGGAGGATTTTCCCTTCTGACAGGATATAGGCCTTATCTACAATACGAAGGGTTTCTCTTACATTGTGGTCCGTAATCAGGATGCCAATGCCCCTCGTCTTCAGGTGCAGCACCACGCTCTGGATATCTTCCACCGCCAGCGGATCTACGCCGGCAAAGGGTTCATCCAGAAGGATAAAAGAAGGGTCCAGTGTCAAGGAACGGGCAATTTCTACACGCCGCCGCTCGCCGCCGGAGAGGGCATCACCCCGGGTATCGCGGACGTGGCTGATATGGAATTCCTCCAGCAGGGCCTCCGCCTTCTGCGTTCTTTCTTCAGAAGACAAATCCTTCCGTGTTTCCAGAAGAGACATCAGGTTCTCCCATACCGTCATTTTCCGGAAAACCGAAGCTTCCTGGGGCAGGTACCCAATGCCGAACTGGTGCCGCTTATAAATGGGCATTCCCACAAGAGACGTACCATCCACTGTCACATCCCCTTCATCAGGCTGGATAATCCCGACAATCATGTAGAAGGTTGTAGTCTTTCCGGCGCCATTGGGGCCAAGGAGGCCTACGATGGTCCCCTGTTCCACTTCCACATTTACGTGGTCCACTACGGTTCTTGCTCCGTATCGTTTAATGAGATTATGCGTTTCTATCTTCATTTGCTGTCCTTAATTTCCAGCGGGCTTCCCGCTTCTTCCGGCCGTCCGGCTATGGGCGTCGCTGCTGTGACCGGTCCCTGGGGCGCTGTGCTGCCGCCTCCGGAAGAGGAGCTTCCGCTGTCACTTCCGGTGCTGCCGGTATTTGTAATCACAATGGTGCTTCGTCCTGTGGTTTCCACGACCTTATCTTCATCCCGGAGCACCAGTTCCGGTCCATTGAAGGAGTTTCCGTTCTGGTTGACCCAGGCATTTCCGGTAAGCACCAGTTTCCCATCTGTGCCGTTAGCTCCGGTTCTCGTATAGACGGCCTGATCCCCATAGCCCACAGCATTGTGAAGGCTGCTGGAAAGATTTACACCGCCGGTAGCTACCACTTTGACCTGCTTCATGTTTCCTTCAATGTGCGGTGCCTGCAGGATGCCGTCCGGGGATTCCAGATATCCGTTTCCTTCAATCTTGCCGAAGCCTGTATCCGGATTGTACATGACATCGTCCCCCTTCAGGGTTCTCTTTTCCAGTTCGTCATGGAAATTGACGCTGCCTATGCCCCGGGCAGTCTTGTCCTGGTAGAGATACATCTTATCCGCATAGAGGGTAGTCTGGTCTTTTACGTAGTGGACTCCACCTTCCAGAAAGGCGCTCCGGTCTTCAAAATGGTATTCCCCATTGCTTCCGGTAATGGTTGCCCCCTGGTTGGCATGAATTACCACATCCCCCTTAGCGGTGACCACCTTTGTATTTCCATCATAGGTCAATACATCCGCTGTAATATCATCGGCCATTGCCGCCCCCTGCACGCCAAGAGCGATGGCCAAAACCGCCAGTGCCGTATAGAAAGTTCTCACTGTGCATCCTCCTTGTCTGTCAGCTTAGCATGACCTTTGGCCGTAATTTTCTTCAGTACCCGGTCTGCATCAAATGTATCCGCTGTCAATACTTTACCATCCTTCTTCACCACAAACGCCTTATCTGTGGAAAGGATTTCCTTGTTGCCATCGTAAGTCAGGTTTTCTGCATAGAGTTCTTCCCCATCTTTGGAATTACCCTGTACATTGCCTTCAATATAAACCGTTTTTGTCTTTCGGTCAATGCGGCCTTTATCGGCAGTCAGGTGGAGATCGTCCTCATCCTTCATGAAGTCCCCTTCGACCCCTTCCATGTCCACATGGTTCTGGTCCTTGCTGATTGTCACATGTTTAGCCTTGAACCGCCATGTAATCTTTCCGTCTTTGGTTTCCTTCATGTCAATATTATTGAACTCCATGGAAGAAGTGGATGAAGAGGCGGCATTCATATTTTTACTGTCATCTTTAAAGAGGAAATAGATACCGACTCCAATAGCCAGAATCAGCACAACCGCTAATATCAGGTTCCGGTTCTTTTTCATTCCTTTCCTCCTTTGGTTTCATTCCAGTTCTCGTCCATGCCCGATGCAAAGCGCTTCTTTTCTTCCGGACTCAGTGCGTTATACATTTTTATCTTTCCCGGCCTTGTCCAGAACAGGTGCTGGAACCAGAGCCAGTCTGCCGGATGGGCCTTAATGAAATCTTCCATTATCGTGGCCATTTTTTGGGAATTACGCAGGAGATCCTTATCCTTATCTCCCGTATTCTCGTAGTAAAAATGTTTCCCCACGCAGATGGTATGACCCCGTCCTCCTTCATTGCGGATAATAAAGATAGGAACTATGGGCGCCTTGAATTTCTTTGCGAACACCGCCGGTCCCTGGGGAAAGGAAAATACCCGGTTCATAAACAGTACCGGCACCCCAACCTTGTTTCCATCCTTATCGGAAAGGAAACCAAGAATATGGTTTTTCTTCATGGAACGGGCTGCCGCTATCATTTCATAGCCACCGGTGCCGGTAAGGTAAATGTGCTGTCCTGCCATGGCCCGGTAGGAATTGATCATTTTCATGAGCACATCATCAGACTGCTTCTTCCCGATGGCAGAAGTATCGTAGCCGTGGAGGGCAAGGCCGGCGCCCAGCCATTCCCAATTCCCCATATGAGCAGTAAGACCGACAATTCCCTTTCCTTCCGCATAGGCCGCCTCCAGGTATTCCGGGTGGTCAATTTTCACATAATCATTGATATGGTCTTTTTCCCGGCACAGCCTTGGCATATAGAGCATTTCCATGGCCGACATGCCTATATTCTCATATACCTTCTGCAGCAGGGCCTCCGCTTCCGGACGGGAGACGGAGAGTCCTATCATTATCTGCCGGATTCCACGGTTTTTCTGTTTGGCTATGCGGTTCATGATGAGGGGGCCCAGTGTCCGCCCTATGGACAGGATATGGTCATAGGACATGGAGCAGAGCAGGCTGCTGATGCCTTTCAATATCCCGTAACGTACCTTGAATAACATGGCTTTCTCTTCTTTCCGGTATGATAATTACTGCGCCTGGCTTTCATCAGCAGGACTTCATGAAAGCACAAATCAAATAAAAAAATGAAAAATGAAAGGAAATCAACCATTCACGGAAGCACTGCCGCCAATATCACTGGTTCGCCGGCTTTCCCTTGTAGGAATTGACCGCTTTTTTCCAGCAGTGCTGGGACTTCAGGATGGTTTCTATGAAATCCCGGGCAGCCCCTCTTCCTCCGGGTAAGGCAGATATGAAATCAGCTGCCTTCCGAACTTCCCAGGCCCCATCAGCGGGCGTTCCGGAGAACCCCACCTTCTTCAAAAGCGGGAGATCATTCAAGTCATCCCCCATATAGGCTGCTTCTTTCCATATGAGCCCATGGCTTTCCAGTATGCTTTCCATTGCTTCTACCTTATTGGAAACGGCCATAAGGATAAAGTCCACCTGCAGCTCTTTTCCCCTGTTTTCCACAAGCTTCGATTTCCTGCCGGTGATGAACCCCGTCACATATCCCATGCGGTGGGCCAGGGAAATTCCCAGCCCGTCCCGGGCATGGAACAGCTTCAATGCTTCGCCGTCAAGCCCCATCACAAGGGTGCCATCGGTCAGCGTACCATCCACATCAAAGGCTATAAGCTTTACGGTACCTGCATTTCCCATCACACAACCCCCTGACGCAGGAGGTCGGTGATATGAATCATGCCGATGGCCCTGCCCGTTTCATCGGTCACTGGAAGGACAGTAATGGGATGGGGCTTATGCTGCTCCATGATATGGAGCCCCTCGGCTGCCAGTCTTTCCCTGTGAATCACTTGGGGATGGAGCGTCATCACATCTTTAACAGGGCGGGACAGGAAATCCATGCCCCCTTCCAGACCCCGGCGGACATCGCCATCGGTCATCAGACCTTTGAGAACTCCTGCATCGTCCACCACAGAAACAGCGCCGAGCCCTTTATCTGTCATAACGAAAAGGGCATCTTTTACCGTAGAAATTTCCGAAATCACCGGATTGTCATCTCCCTTGTGCATCACCATTTCCACAGTCAGGAGAAGCCTTTTCCCCAAAGAACCGCCGGGATGGAATACGGCAAAGTTATCGGCCGTGAAATGGTGCCGTTCCATCAGGCATACGGCCAATGCATCTCCCAGCGCCAGGGCGGCAGTGGTGGAACTGGTGGGTGCCAGTCCCAGGCTGTCTGCCTCTTTTTCCACCCCCGCATCCAGTACGGCATCCGCATTCTTTGCCAGGGTAGATTTTGTATTTCCTACCACCGCCACCAGTTTGGCACCGATCCGTTTCAGGGAAGGAAGAATATTCAGGATTTCCGCAGTTTCGCCACTATTCGAGTAAGCCACCACCACATCGTCCGCTGTCACCATGCCCAGGTCCCCATGAATGCCTTCAGCAGGATGGAGGAAAAAAGCAGGAGTCCCGGTGCTGGCCATGGTGGCCGCCACCTTGCGGGCAATATGGCCGGACTTTCCCATGCCTGTCAGAACCACCCGGCCCTTTGCACTTTCAATGAGTTTCACCGCTTCTTCAAACTGGCCATCCAGCTTATCCACCAGAGATAACACCGCCGCCGCTTCGTCTTTCAGTACCCGTGTGGCTGTTTCAATGACTGACATAGTGCCTCCCATTTCTACAGAACACAAAAATTCCCTAAAGAACCATATATTATTTCTATTATACAATAATTATCCCCTGAGGGGGTGACTTATGAAGGGGCTTTTATTTCCCTTTCACCAGTCCCTGTTCCTTATCCTTTTTCACCACATTATTAATAGCGATGAGATCCTTCAAGAGGTCCTCCAGGGAAGACAGGTAAAGCATATTGGTGGAATCGGACAGGCCTTCCGGCGGGTTGTCATGGACTTCCATAAAGAAACCGTCCACTCCCGATGCTGCAGCCGCCCTTGCGAGGTACGGAATAAATTCCCGCTGTCCCCCGGTGGAGCTGCCCATGCCACCCGGCAGCTGTACGCTGTGGGTGGCATCGAAAATGACAGGGTACCCAAACTGGCGCATAATGGGGAAAGACCGCATATCCACCACCAGGTTATGGTAACCGAAGGAAGCCCCCCGTTCCGTAACAGCCAGGTTCGGATTACCCGCTTCTTCCATTTTCTCAATCACATTTTTCATATCTTCCGGTGCCATGAACTGGCCTTTTTTTACATTCACCGGCTTACCGGTCTTGGCAGCCCCATAGACAAGGTCAGTCTGCCGGCAGAGAAATGCAGGAATCTGCAGCATATCCAGCACCTTCGCTGCCGGTGCCAGCTGCGTCACATCGTGTACATCAGACAGTACCGGTACCTGGAGTTCTCTCTTGATATCCGCCAGGATTTCCAGCCCCTTTTCCAGTCCCGGTCCACGGAAAGAATGGAAGGAAGAACGGTTTGCCTTGTCATAGGAAGCCTTGAAAATATACTGCACTCCCAGCCGTTCACAGATTTTTTTGATTTCCCTGCCGATCATCAGGGTGCGGTCATATCCCTCTATGACACAGGGTCCTGCAATCAGGAACAGCCTGCTCCCATCGATGGTCAGATTTCCTACGTGAATTGTTTTCATAAGTGGTTCCTTTCAAAATACTCATTGGCCTTCTTCAGGTCCGCTTCCGTATCAATACCGATATCCTCCGTTTCCACCGGAATGACACCGATTTTATATCCCATTTCCAGGGCCCGGAGCTGTTCCAGGGATTCCGTTTTTTCCAGTGGCGTCTGTTCCATCTTTGCATAGGCCAGGAGAAAATCCCGGCGGTATGCATAGATTCCCACATGCTTCAGGGGAGGTACAGAAAATTCATGACGGGGATAGGGAATGAGGGACCGAGAAAAATAGAGAGCTTCCCCTTTCCGGTTCACAACCACCTTCACCGCCGATGGATCCTCATACTCCTCTTTTTTCAAAGGTGTTGCCACGGTGGCCATATCCAGGTCTTCATGATCCATGAGATCCCTGGCCAGACGGTCAATCACATCGGGATCAATAAGAGGCTCATCCCCCTGTACATTGACAATAATATCATACTGCGGAAGCTTTTCTGCTACCTCCGCCAGCCGGTCCGTTCCGGTGGGATGGTTTACGGAAGTCATCACCACGTGGCCGCCGAAACTTTTGACTTCTTTCTCGATGTCTTCATGGTCCGTAGCCACGATGACCGTACCCGGCACTTTGGCAAGGCAGGCCCTTTCATAGACCCGATGGACCAGTGTCTTGCCGGCAATCATGCGAAGCGGTTTTCCCGGAAGCCTGGTGGAGGCATAGCGGGAAGGAATAATACAGGCTGCTTTCATCACAAATCCTCCCATTGTTTTTTCAAAAGTGCGAGACCTTCAGGGAAGGTCATCTCTATTTCAAGGACATAGAACGGTACCGTCGACTTTTCCATACTGGTAAGATTCATCATTTTGACGGCATCTTTTTCCGTGACAACAATTATATCCGCCCCATACCGGCGGGCTTCGGACTCCGCATTCCGGATATCCTCCTCTTCATAGGCATGGTGGTCATCAAAAGCCATCTCTCCCGTGAGAAACAGCCCGGCTTCCTTCGCCGTTTCCGCAAAGGCGCCAGGATTTCCTATACCGGAAACAAGATAGGCCCGTTTGCCTTTTGTCTCGGGCCTTGGTTCTCTGGGATTCCTGCTTTTCCATGCGCCGTATGCCACAACGCCGGAAGGACTGTGGCAGGAAGAAATGACCGGCCTGTTCCCGGCAATTTTTCGGAGGGTCCTTTTGATTTCCTCTATTTTGGATGGAGCTGCCTGGTCACTCTTGGTCAGTATAAAGAGACTGGCTCTTCTAAGAGCTTCCAGGGGTTCCCTGAGAAGTCCCCGGGGCAGGGCGTGACCATAGCCAAAGGGATTCGTACAATCCAAAAGGACTATATCCCTGTCCCGTTTCATAGACCAGTACTGGAAGCCATCATCCATGAGCAGAATATCTGCTCCCAATTCTTTGGCCTTTTCCGCGGACCGGAAACGGTCCTTTCCCACCAGCACCGGCACTCCCGGAAGCTTCAGGGCCATCATATAGGGCTCGTCCCCCGCCATTTTCTGGGAAACAAGGATGGATCGGCCATCGGATACGATGCCTCCCTCCTTTTCCAGCCCGCTCCTATAGCCCCGACTGATAATGGCAGGTCGATGCCCTTCCGCCTTCAGTAGCTCCGCAATCCGGATAATACAGGGGGTCTTTCCCGTACCACCGGCCGTAATATTCCCTACAGAAATGACAGGTACCCCCACACTTTCAGCAGCGACCAGGGCTTTGTCCCTCTTTTTTACGACCTGGGACAGATAAAGGGACTCCAGCTTTTCCAGGAAAAACAGGGCCACCCGATCCTTTCCCCGGGGTTTCGGATTCTTCATGAGTCCCGTCACATAGTCTTCAAGGCTCATTTTTCCCTCTCAAATGGATACCATACTCCGCCACCAGTTCTTCAAAGGCATGGATATTGCGGCCCGTGGCTCCCTGGTTTTCCCGAACCACTTCCAATGCCGCCTCTCCCATACGCTTCATTTTTTCCGGATGGCCCAAAAGGTCCAGCAATGTTGTTTCAAAAGATTTCTCATCCGGTGTCATGATACATACGCCCCGACTTGAAAGAAGTTCAAAAATTTCCTGGAAATTGAACATGTAGGGCCCCACAAGAACCGGCTTGCCATGGGCCGCGGGTTCCAGGATATTGTGTCCCCCCACCTTTACAAAACTGCCGCCCACAAAGACCACATCCGCCAGGCTGTAGAGCCGTCCCAGTTCGCCGATGGTATCCAGAATAACGATCTGGGCACTTTTCCCATCATCCTCTTCCGTTCCCATCTTGGACCGGCGAAGCACAGTAAATCCATGGTGTTTGATCATAAACCGGACAGAAGGAGCCCTTGTAATTTCCCTCACCGCCAGAAGAAGCCGGGCATCCGGATACTTTTCGAGCACCTTTTTAAAGGTGCGGACAATGATTTCCTCTTCTCCGCCGTGGGTAGAGCCGGCAACGATGATTGGTCCTTTTCCGTCAAACCGGAATTCTTTCCGGAGCCGGTTTCTTTCTTCTTCCGAAACTTCCGCATAGGTCTGGTCATACTTCGTATTTCCCGTAATCGTCACCCTATCCGGAATGGCTCCCATGGAAATAATCCTCTCCTGGTCGATTTTCGACTGCATGCAGAACTTCCGGATCTGGAAAAGCATTTTTGTCGTAAACCGCCGGATCAGGGAATACCTCTTCATAGAGCGGCCGCTGATACGGCCGTTCATCATCATGACCGGAATCTTTTTCCGCCAGGCAAGGCGGAGGAAATTGGGCCACAATTCCGTTTCTATGAGAATAATGGCTTTGGGATTTACGATGTTCACGATTCGTTCTGTAATAACCGGCAGGTCAAAGGGAAAGAATATATGCCCGTCCGCTTCCGGAATGATGCGCTGGGCCATGCGGTGTCCTGTAGCGGTAACTACGGATACCACTACCATTTCATCGGGATATTTTTCCTTCAGTTCCCTCACAATAGGGCTGGCAGCCACCACTTCCCCCACCGATGCGGCATGGACCCAGATGGCATTATGGTCAGCAATCTGCAGAAGCGTAGGAGTAGGCATAATGCCGGCACTCTGCTTCAGCCTGTCATAAAATCCCTCTTCAAACACAAGGCGGTAAATGAGGATCGGTATCTGGAGGATCCAGTAAGCCACCAGGCATATATTGTAAAACCAGTACAATGGGGTATCTCCTTTTCCGGAAAACAAACGATAATTTCGAGGAAATGGGGAAACGAGTCAACCTTCTTTTTCCTCATCCTCCGCATCCTCTTCCGCTTCCGCCACTTTAGCGCTCATGGTATAGAGGTCATAATAGAGACCGCCCTTTGCCATGAGTTCATCATGGGTGCCCCGTTCTGCAATGACACCGTCATTGAGAACAAGGATCTGGTCTGCATTTTTAATGGTGGAAAGCCGGTGGGCAATAACAAAGGATGTACGACCAACCATCAGTTTATCCAGTGCATCCTGTACGATTTTTTCACTTTCCGTATCCAGTGCCGATGTAGCCTCATCGAGAATCAGGATTTTCGGATTCTTCAGGATAGCCCGGGCGATGGCGATACGCTGCCGCTGGCCGCCGGAAAGGATGAGTCCCCGGTCTCCGACTTTTGTATCAATACCGTTGGGAAGCTCCTTAATAAATTTCTCCGCATTCGCCGCCCGGATAGCCGCCCAGACTTCTTCGTCCGTCGCATCCAGCCGCCCATAGAGGACGTTATCCTTGATGGACGTATTGAAGAGGAGCGTGTCCTGGGGTACCAGACCGATCTGGTCTCGAAGGGATCCCAGGGTGGCCTTGCGGATGTCTGTACCGTCAATGTCGATTTCCCCGCCGGTTACTTCATAGAACCGGGGAAGAAGGTTCGCAATCGTTGATTTACCGGCTCCCGAAGGCCCTACAATGGCGATGGTCTCTCCGGGGTTGGCCTTGAAATTCAGGTCTTTCAGCACCGGATGCCCTTCTTCATAATAGAAAGCCACGTGCTTGGCTTCCACAGCCCCTTCTGTCACCACCAGAGGCTTTTCTTCCGCCCGGTTCTGTTCCTCTTCCTTTTCATCGAGAATATCAAATACCCGGTCGGCAGCAGCCAGAGACTTCTGGATATTGCCGTAGCTGTCGGCAATACGCTTGATGGGATTTGCCAGGTTAATGGCATAAATCAGGAACGCGATCAGTTCGCCTGCGGTCATAATGCCGTCAATGACGGAAACCCCGCCGTACCAGATAATGACTGTAATCGCCAGGGCCGCCAGGAATTCCACCACCGGCGTGAGCTGGCTCTGCTGGCGGATGGAGCGGACCGTGGCTTTGAAGTTATCCTGGTTTACTTTATTGAACCGCTTCGTTTCATAATCAGAACGGTTAAAGCTTCTGATGATGCGGACCCCCGATATAGTTTCCTGGAGCATGGCCGTCACATCAGCCAGCCGCTCCTGCACATTCCGTCCGGAGGAGTGAAGTTTCTTACCAAAGAACTTAATGGTCACCGAAACCAGTGGCACAATGACCAGACAGAGGATTGTGAGTTTCCACTGCAGGTAAATCATGGCCGCAAAGGAACCGATAAAAATAGCTCCTTCCTGCACCAGCATGATAAAGTCAGATGTCATGGCAGTCTGCAGGGCACTGATGTCATTGGTGAGATTACTCATGATTTCCCCAGTCCGCCGCTTATCGAAATAGGCAATAGGCAGTTTCTGCAGATGGTCATAGAGCTTGTTCCGGAGATCCCGAATCACGGACTGCCCGATATAGCCCATAAGGTAGCGGTGGGCAAATGTGGTGGCCCCGCGGATAAAGAATACGATAATAATGGAAACGATGATAAGGTACAGCATGGTAATGTCCTTATCCTCCAGTACCTTATCGATAACGTCCTTGATAATCCACGGAACGTACAGATTCGTCGCCGATACCGATATCATACAGATAATGGATACGATGAGCAGCTTGATATAGGGCTTCAGGTATTTCAGCAGCCTGCGATAACTGTTTAATTTACTTCTCTTTTCTGCCATGGACAGCTCCTGCCGTGTCAACTATAAGACGGGCCACGCGATGGACAGCTCCACCGGAGCCCAGCGCTTTCCGCACTTCTTTGATTTCTTCTATATTTTTCTTTCTCTTTTCCTCATCCTCTATCCAGGGAAGGAGGATGGACGTGATATTTTCCGCATTGGCCCTGTCCTGCAGAAGTTCCGGCGTCACTTCCCTGCCCATGAGGAGATTGGGTAGACCCGCATATTTGACATGGACCAGGAGATTAGCCAGGAACCAGGTCACCGGAGCCAGCTTATAGACCAATACCGTAGGCAGCTCCATCAGCGCCGTTTCCAGGGTAGCCGTACCGGAAGACGCTACGCAGGCCGTACAGATCTGCATGAGGTCGTACTGGTGGCCTTCTGTGATTTCAATGGACAAAGGAGAATTTCCAATCAGAGACTTAAGAAAACTTTCCGGTATGGTGGATGCCCGGGGGATGAAAAACTGGCATTTTTCCTTTTTGTCCAGCTTTTCCGCCGCCTCCAGCATAATGGGAAGAAGGCCGGTGACCTCATTTTTCCGGCTCCCCGGCATGAGGAGAATCCGCTTCCTGTCCCAATCCCCATGGAAATAGTCCATAGCCTCATTAAAGGACATGGAAGGCTTTACCGTATCTGCCAAAGGGTGGCCTACAAAGGTCACCGGTGCCCCGGCTTCCTTATAAGCCCTGGCTTCAAAGGGAAATATGGAGGCCACCATGGTCACATCCCGGACAATATTCTTTGCCCTGCCTTTGTTCCAGGCCCAGATGGTGGGGGCAATGTAATAGACCACGGGAATGCCCAGTTCCTTTGCCACATGGGCCAGCTTCATATTAAAGCCCGGATAATCCACACAGACCAGCACATCCGGTTTCTCCCGGACCATGGCTTCCTTCAGGAAGCTCCGGAGGCGGAAGAAAAAGGGAATATGTTTGATGACTTCCACAACGCCGATGATTCCGAGGTTTTCTATATCATAGATAATACGGACGCCGCTTTTCTTCATATCTGCGCCGCCCATGCCAAAGATTTCCACATCCGGCATCATGCGCTTGAGCTCTGCTGCCACGGCAGCAGCATGCATATCGCCGGACGCCTCTCCGGCGGACATCATAATTTTCATACTTAATCCTGTTCTACGGCAAGAATAACGATGCCCTTTTCATTGGCCTCCTTCAGCACTGCATCCTTTTCCGCAAAAAGGGTATGCCAGGCCTCTATGGCCAACACAGCGCAGCCGCTTTCTTCCATGGAATGAAGTGTCTGGAGCCCCACAGCAGGCATATCGAAGCGGGTATCCTGGGATGGTTTTGCCGTCTTCACCACCACTGCGCCGCCCCGGGCCAGGGCACCGCCCCGTTTGATGCAGGCATCAGTACCCTCGATGGCTTCCACTGCCATGACGGCCTGGTTCTTTACTACCACCGTCTGCCCCAGGTCCATGGCCCCGATGGCCTTGGCGGCCTTGAATCCGAAAATCACATCCGCCATCTGGGCGTCGGTGGGCTTTTTCTTTGTGAAAACCTGGGGGCCCGGCATGAGGGGCTTCAGGTACTTCGTCTGGTCCAGCACGGAAATCCCGTCTTTCGCCAGCTCCTCTACAATAGCCAGTGTCACCGTATCATCCTTGAAATCCTTTTTCCTGAGGCGGTTCAGTACCTTGATGGCCCTAAGGTCCGGAAAAGGATGGTTCTTAAAGAGCCACTCCTTCGTCACCTTGCCGATCATGGTGACTTCCTTCACATGTTCACTGACCAGTGTTTTTATTACTTTATTTAACTTGAATGCGCTGATTTCATAATAGGCATCTGCCATGTCTTTCAGCCGGCCATCGATGCCGGGAATCACAGCGATGCATACCACCCGGTATCCCTGGGATTTCACCGCTTCCGTAAACTCCACAGGAAGGGTCCCTATCCCTGCCAGCAGTCCGATTGTTTCCATACAAACCTCCACTATACAACTCTTCTTATTTTATCATTTCCAGGGGCATATCGCACTATGGGGACAGGAAACAAATTGCGGTTTGTAGAGCTGATGGGTTTTGCATGCTGACGGGTAGAGTCACTCGCATGGAGCTCCTAGCTTCTAGCTGTTAGCTGCCAGGAAAGCTGGCCCGCCTGCGGCGCTTCCTACCTGTTTCCATCAGTCATTCGTGCCGTAGGCTGTTGATCTTTCCTAGAAGCTAGGAGCTAGCAGCTAGAAGCTCCGCACGAATGACTCTACCCATCAGCGCCAAACCAAACAGCTCGACAAACTGAAATATCTCATCCAACAAAAAGGAGCCATGTAAATATACACAGCTCCCATTTTATGCTTTTTTACATGGAAAGGCAAGAAAAAATATACTGACGGTCAATTTTGCATTTCAAGCATGGGGCACCATATCCGAAGCCTTCAGGGTTCCGTTCTTTCTTCTTTCCCCAAATTCAGCAGCTGCCGTGAAAAGGACATCGCTGGAACTGTTCAGTGCCGTTTCGCAGGCATCTTCCAGTACGGAGATAATGAAACCTACCCCTACCACCTGCATGGAAATATCATTGCCTATGCCAAAGGACGCGCAGGCCACCGGAATGAGAAGGAGGGATCCTCCCGCCACGCCGCTGGTACCGCAGGCGCCGATGGCAGAAACGATGCAGAGGAGGAAGGCCGTAGGAAGGTCGATAGTAAGGCCCAATGTATGGGCCGCCGCCAGGGCCAGCACAGAAATGGTGATGGACGCGCCGGACATATTGATCGTAGCCCCAAGGGGAATAGAAATGGTGTACGTATCCGGATCCAGTCCCAGCCGTTTGCAGAGAGAAAGGTTCACCGGAATGTTGGCAGCGGAACTTCTCGTGAAGAACGCATAGACCCCGCTTTCCCGAAGGGTGGTAAGCACCAGGGGATAGGGATTTTTATGGACCTTCAGGAACACAATGAAAGGGTTCATAACAAGAGCCACCAGACAATAGGAACCGATAAGTACCCCCAGAAGCTGGGCATAGCCCAGGAGAGCCCCCAGGCCGGCAGTGCCTACGGAGTCCGCCACAAGGCCCATAATGCCAAGAGGAGCAAAGTGGATGACCCAGGTTACCACTTTCGTAATGGCCGCCGCAATATCATCGAGGCAGACCCTCGTAGATTCGCTGGCGGTCTGCTTCAGGGCAATCCCCAGGATCACGGCCCAGGCCAGAATACCGATGTAATTGGCGTTCATGAGAGCGGATACCGGATTATCCACGATACTGAGGACGAGAGAGTGAAGTACCGCCACAATGCCGCTTGGCGGTGCCAGTTTCGTATCCGGCGCCACCTGGAGCTGGAGAAACGTAGGAAACAGGAAGGACATGGCCACCCCAACCAGGGAAGCACAGAACGTGGCAATCATGTACAGTTCAATGACCGGCTTAATTCTTCCCCCCGGCCCCTCTTTCTTCTGGGCCATGGCATTCATGACCAGGAAGAATACAAGAACCGGTGCCACCCCTTTCAGGGCCTTCACAAAGAGATCGCCGAAAATTTTCACCACCGGAATAGCCGGCGGGAAAAAGACGGCGATAATGATACCGATAACCAGGCCAATGGCGATCTGCTTGATCAGCGCTACCCGGGTAACCCATTCCTTTATTTTTTTCATAAAATCCTCCTAACCCCATACAAAAACCCCAGAATTCCCTTTTCCGGACCAAACCAAAACCCATTCCTCCCAGACAGGAATGGGTTCCAATAACAGAATCAGTATACAGCCCCCGTATACATAATGCAACATTTTTATCTTTAAATGACTTTTTAGCATATATATGGTGGATTATGATAAAACGGAATCATAGGTCTCTCTTCGGAGCAATAAAAAACCGTGAACCCATGTATCAGATACAGGGTTCACAGTTTCCTTTACAACAAATTACCGTTCATCCTTCGGAACCATGTCAGCCGCATCGAGGGTGCCGTTCTTCCGACGTTCTGCAAATTCTGCAGTAGCCGTAAAGAGCACATCGCTGGAGCTGTTCAGGGCTGTTTCGCAGGCATCTTCCAGTACGGAAATGATGAAGCCTACGCCCACCACCTGCATGGAAATGTCATTGCCGATACCAAAGGAAGCACAGGCCACCGGAATAAGGAGCAGGGAACCGCCAGCTACGCCGGAAGCACCGCAGGCACCCACGGTAGACACGATGCACAGGAGAAGGGCCGTACCCATATCTACGTTGATGCCGAGGGTATGGGCTGCTGCCAGGGCCAGTACGGAAATGGTGATAGATGCGCCGGCCATATTAATGGTAGCGCCCAGGGGAATAGAAATGGTGAATGTATCCGGGTTCAGTCCCAGCCGTTTGCAGAGGGACAGGTTCACCGGAATGTTAGCTGCGGAGCTTCTGGTGAAGAACGCATAGACCCCGCTTTCACGGAGCGTAGTGAGAACCAGGGGATAAGGGTTTTTACGAACCTTGGCAAAAACAATGAGCGGGTTCATCACGAGGGCAACAAGGAAATAGGATCCGATAAGTACGCCAAGGAGCTGTACATACCCCAGAAGAGCTCCTACGCCGGCAGTGCCTACGGAATCAGCAACCAGGCCCATAATGCCCAGTGGTGCGAAGTGGATGACCCAGGTTACCACTTTTGTAATGCCTGCAGCAATATCATTGAGGCAGGTCTTTGTTGTATCACCGGCACAAGTCTTCAGCGCAATCCCCAGAATGATTGCCCAGCCAAGGATACCGATGTAATTGGCATTCATCAGTGCAGCCACCGGGTTGTCCACGATGCTAAGGATCAGATTATGGAGCACCTGGATAATACCGCTTGGCGGAGCCAGCTTCGTATCCGGTGCTACCTGGAGAGCCAGGTCCGTCGGAAACAGGAAAGACATGGTCACGCCTACGATGGATGCAAAGAACGTACCAATGACATAGAGTTCAATAATCGGCTTCATGCTGCCGCCGGAGCCTTCTTTTCTCTGGGCCATGGCATTCATGACCAGGAAGAAGACCAGAATTGGCGCAACGCCCTTCAAAGCTTTAACAAAAAGATCCCCGAAAATCTTGACCACCGGAATGGCCGGCGGGAAAAATACGGCAATGCAGATACCGATGACAAGTCCCACCGCGATCTGCTTGATAAGAGACACCCTTGACAGGATATCCTTAATCTTACTAAACACGATAATACTCCTCCTCCACTGAAATAAAGTTCCCATTTATTCCCATTTATTTCTACTAGTATACCTGCTCCGAGAAAATGGTGCAAGGCGTTTTATTTATCAGGAAAAGAACATCTCCCGCTTCTCTTTGAGAGAAAACATTCTCCGGCAGCCCATCTGCAAAAGAGATCCGGATGCCGGAGAAAGCGGTGAAAACCCTATTTCCCTACTATCCTGCACAGCTGATTGCTGTAAAAATTATTCGATAACCATGAGCAGATCGCCGGATTCGATGCGCTGGCCTGCTTTTACATGGATTTCCGATACAATGCCGTCCACCGGAGCGGTGATGGTGGTTTCCATCTTCATGGCTTCCGTCACGATAACCGGATCCCCCTTCTTCACTGAGGAACCTTTGTCCACGAGCAGTTTCACCACGGAACCGGAGAGGGTAGCGCCTACTTCGCCGATCACATCTTTGTCTGCCTTCCGGGCAGTAACTGCGGATTCCGCCACGTGTTTATCATGGACTTTAATCTCCCGGGGCATGCCGTTCAGTTCGAACTGGATTTCCCGGTTGCCTTCACCGTCGGGCTTTGTGATGTTATCCAGCCGTACGAGGAGCATCTTGCCTTCATCAATATCCACCCGCACTTCTTCTCCCGGTTTCATGCCGAAGAAATAGGTGGGCGTATCGAGGATGGAAAGGTCGCCGTACTTATGATACCGTTCCATATAATCGGAAAATACCTTCGGATAGATGCAGTAGGAAGACACATCTTCTTCCCTTGTGGGAATGTGTTTCTCTTTCATTTCCATCTTGACCTTCTCGAAGTCCACATCTTCCGGATGGCTTTCGAGGTGCGGTTTCTGACCGCGGAGGATGACCTTCTGCAGTTTTTCCGGGAATCCGCCATAAGGAATGCCCAGTTTCCCGTCGAAGAAATCGACAACGGACTGCGGGAAGTCCAGGGTATCTCCCTTTTCGTAGATATCTTTCTCTGTCAGATGGTTCTGCACCATGAAGAGGGTCATATCGCCTACCACTTTCGAGGACGGTGTAACTTTGATAATATCGCCGAACATCATATTCACTTTGGCATACATACGGCACACTTCAGGCCACTGATCGCCAAGGCCCACCGCCGTAGCCTGCTGCCGCAAGTTGCTGTACTGTCCGCCAGGCATTTCGTGCTGGAACAGCGTGGTGTTCGGGCTGGCCATTCTGGAATCAACGCCCGCATAGTAGGGGCGGACGCCCTGCCAGTAGCGGTCGATAGTTTCGAGGGCGTCGATATCCAGTTTCGGCTGCCGCGGGTTATTCTGGAGCGCATAGTACATGGCTGTCATGGAAGGCTGGCTCGTGCCGTTGGACAGGGCGCTGGTAGCCACATCCACAATATCCACGCCCGCATCGATGGCTTTGGCATAGGAGTACAGGGTGCAGCCGCCGCCTTCATGGCTGTGCAGGTGAATCGGCAGGTCCACCGCATCCTTCAGGGCGGAAATCAGGGCATAGGCTGCTTCCGGTTTCAGGAGGCCCGCCATATCCTTGATGGCAATGATATTGGCGCCGGCATTCTTCATTTCCTTTGCCAGGTCCGTATAGTACTTGAGGGAATATTTCTGGCGGTTCGGATCCATGATATCGCCGGTGTAGCAGAAGCAGGCTTCGGCAATCTTGTTCTTCTTCCGCACTTCATCGATGGAAATGGTCATGTGGTTCAGCTGGTTCAGGCAGTCGAAGATACGGAATACATCGATGCCGTTGTCCGCTGCCTGGTCAATGAAGTGGCGTACCACATTTTCCGGATAGTTCGTGTAGCCTACGGTATTGGCGCCGCGGGTGAGCATCTGGAACAGGATATTCGGAGCTGCCTTACGCATCTGGCGGAGCCGGTCCCAGGGGCTTTCATCAAGGAAACGGTAAGCCACATCAAAAGTTGCGCCGCCCCAGTTTTCAAAGGAAAACAGCTGGGGAACATGAATAGCGGTATAATGGATGGCTTTCATGATATCATGGGTCCTGATGCGGGTAGCCAGCAGGGACTGGTGGGCATCGCGGTAGGTGGTGTCCATGAACATGACTTCCTTCTGGTCCATCACCCATTTGGCAAATTTTTCCGGTCCCAGTTTGTCCAGAAGCTGCCGGGTTCCTTCCGGCACGTCCTCATGGGAGGCATCCAGTACCGGGAGTTCCGCAAAGTCCGGTTTTTCCTGGTGTCCGGCACCGGCATAACCGTTCACCGTAATATCAGCAATGTAGGAAAGGAGCTTTGTGCCCCGGTCGGAAATAAGGTCCGGTTCCTGGAGGAGCCAGGGGTTGCGGTCGATATAGTTTACATCGCATTTGCCTTCCTGGAAATCCCGGGTGCGGAGCATGTTCTGGAGGAAGTAAATATTCGTCTTCACACCGGAAATGCGGAATTCATCCAGGCAGCGGAGCATCTTGTGGATGGTATCCTTCGCATGGAGGGCATGGGCGGTGACTTTAACAAGGAGGGAATCGTAGTACGGGGTAATGACTGCACCCGTATAGGCTGTGCCTGCATCGAGACGGATGCCCGGGCCGCCGCCGCTACGATAGGCAATAATTTTGCCCGTATCCGGCATGAAATTATTCTGCGGATCTTCGGTGGTAATACGGCACTGGATTGCCACACCCTTGTACCAGATGTCCTTCTGCTGGCCAATGGCGATTTCCGGTCCGTCCAGGGCATAGCCCTCGGCAATGAGGATCTGGCTCTTCACGATATCCACATCCGTAATCATTTCTGTTACCGTATGTTCCACCTGGACACGGGGGTTTACTTCGATAAAGTAGAAATGCTTTTCATCCTGGTCTACCAGGAATTCTACGGTGCCCGCATTCACATAGTGAACATGCTTCATGAGTTTCACCGCAGCATCGCAGATTCTCTGGCGCAGTTCCACAGGCAGGGACCAGGCCGGAGCCATTTCGATGACCTTCTGGTGGCGGCGCTGGATGGAGCAGTCCCGTTCGAAGAGATGAACCACATTGCCCTGTTCATCACCCATAATCTGCACTTCAATGTGCTTCGGATTCATGATGCATTTTTCCACGTACACATCTTCGTCGCCGAAGGCCATCTTTGCTTCGGATTTAGCCCGGTTATAGGCTTCTTCCAGGTCTTCCATGCGGTCTACGTTCCGGATACCCCGTCCGCCGCCGCCATTGACAGCCTTGATCATGATGGGGAAACCGTTCTTTTCAGCGAAGGCCTTCACTTCCTCAAAGCTCTTCACCGCCCCGTTGGTACCGGGGATCATGGGGATGCCCGCTTTTTCCGCCTGGATACGGGAATTAACCTTATCGCCGAACATCTGAAGGTGTTCTACTCTCGGTCCGATGAAAATGATGCCCTCTTCTTCACACCGTTTCGCCAGCTTAGCATTTTCAGCCAGGAAACCGTAGCCCGGATGGATGGCATCTACGCCGTGTTCCTTGCAGATGCGGATGATATCTTCAATATCCAGATAAGCATCGATTGGTTTATCTCCCTCACCCACCAGGTACGCTTCATCAGCCCGGTTGCGATGGAGAGAAAGAATATCTTCCTTGGAATAAATGGCTACAGTGCGAATTCCCAGTTCACTGCAGGCACGGAATACACGAATAGCAATTTCGCCTCTGTTGGCAACAAGGACCTTGCGAATACGTCTCATAAAATCCTCCCTCAACAACATGGTCCCGGGTCCCGGTCTTTCCGGCAGCTCCCGTTACCATTAAATCAGAATCAACAGCAGGGACAGGGCGGGTTATTATATTGATATACGGAACGCCCTGTTTCGTTGCATGAATCCATTGTACTAAGGGGATTTGTTAAAATCAATAGCCTGCTATAAATTGGTATCAATTTACCTATTGATTCATAAAACTAATAAGTAATCATTTCGAGTTAAAATATGAATTGATACGATTTTAGAGTATTTTATCTATGTATTTAACGATTAATGTATTTACGTGCATGATATGTTCTCCATCAAATTGCGGTTTGTAGAGCTGTTGGAGCGAACGGTTTGGCATACTTGCGGATAGAGTCACTCGCATGGAGCTTCTAGCTTCTAGCGGCTAGCTGTTAGGAAGGCTGATCCGCCTGCGGCGCTTCCACCCGGTATTCCCGCCAGTCATTCGTGCCGTAGGCTTGCCAGCTTTCCTAGAAGCTAGCAGCTAGTGTCTAATTTCGTAAGTTTCCGATTGTATCCCTAAGTTGCGAACCCTTG
>ERZ791746.996-NODE-996-length-21403-cov-3.610783_pt1 | contig 21403 bp, 20 predicted proteins | sample MGYA00510038_ERZ791746 | MGnify/ENA primary metagenome ERZ791746 (study PRJEB30046, sample SAMN00792018) | human gut metagenome | study: EMG produced TPA metagenomics assembly of the A metagenome-wide association study of gut microbiota in type 2...
GTAACAGGGCTTATAGCCCCTGTGCAAACCACCCGTTTGACGGGTGGTTATGATTGCGAGAAATAAAAATATTTCATAAATTTCCAAATACTTGGCAATGGGGTATTGATACTATCGCTTTTTTGTGATAAAATGGTAATCAACATAGATTATTGCGATTATTTTTATAAAAAGGAAATATTTTATGAAACTTTGTACTAAATGCAAGCATTTACATAATGACGAAGATACTGTTTGCAGTAACTGCAATGCGCCGCTTGAAAGTATTACAGACGAAAACACTCCCGTTTATCTGCTCTCTGCTAAGGGTTTTGAAATTGAGCGAGTGAAAACCGCATTGGAGGATAACTCAATTCCTTGCGACAGCGTTATTAAGGACAAACAGCTTAAAAAGCAGGAGCTTTTAAATAAAAATTCTGCCGAAAGTGATATTTTGGTTCCGTATGCCGCTTACGAAAAGGCTTACGATATATGTATAGGAATCGGCGCTATCAAAGAGGGAAATACTCAAATCCTCGATGATGAGGCAGAGGAAAATAACAGCGAACCTACATTGGACGAGAAATTTGAAAAAATGAGCGGAGTTAAGCGCACAACAGTACGAGTGCTTTCTGCCATAGCATTTCTTGCTCTTGTAGCACTTGCTGTGTATGGTACAGACGCTATAACAGGCTTTATAAAAGGTCTATTCAGTTAAACAAATTTTTGTGAATTAAATTTTGGAGGATAGAAAATGAATATTGAAACAAAATGTGTTCAGGCAGGCTGGCAGCCAAAGAAAGGCGAACCGAGAGAATTACCTATTTATCAGAGCACAACATTTAAATATGACACAAGTGAGGAAATGGGTAAGCTTTTTGACCTTGAGGCAGAGGGATATTTTTACACACGACTTCAGAACCCGACAAATGACAGCGTAGCGGCAAAAATTTGCGCTATGGAGGGCGGCGTGGCTGCAATGCTTACTTCAAGCGGTCAGGCGGCTAACTTCTTTGCTGTGTTTAATATCTGCGAGGCAGGCGACCATCTTATCGCCTCATCTTCAATTTACGGTGGTACATATAACCTCTTTGGTACTACTTTAAAGAAGATGGGCATTGAATGTACTTTTGTAGATCAGGATCTTCCCGAAGAAGAGCTTGCTAAACTGTTTAAGCCAAATACTAAGGCTGTATTCGGCGAAACAATTACAAATCCGACAGTTTCTGTATTTGACATTGAAAAGTTTGCAAGACTTGCACATTCTCATGGTGTGCCGCTTATCGTTGACAACACATTTGCTACTCCCGTAAATTGCCGTCCGTTTGAGTTTGGTGCAGATATTGTTACCCACTCAACGACTAAGTATATGGACGGACACGCAACAGCAGTCGGCGGCTGTATTGTTGACAGCGGTAATTTTGACTGGCTTGCTCATGCTGACAAATATCCGGGACTTACAACTCCCGACGATTCATACCACGGTATTGTTTATGCAGAGCGTTTCGGTAAGGCGGCTTACATCACAAAGGCTACTTCACAGCTTATGCGTGACCTCGGCTCTATTCAGTCACCGCAGCACGCTTATTACCTCAATATCGGTCTTGAGTCGCTTCACCTTAGAATGAAAAAGCATTGCGAGAACGCACTTGCCGTTGCAAAATATCTTAAAAACAACGAAAATGTAGCGTGGGTTTCCTATCCTGACCTTGAAGACGACAAGTACCATGAGCTTGCTAAAAAGTATCTTCCGAACGGTTCTTGCGGTGTACTTGCTTTCGGTATCAAGGGCGGCAGAGAAGAATCAATAAAGTTTATGGATTCGCTTAAATTTATCACAATCGTTACTCATGTTGCCGATGCAAGGTCATGTATTCTTCACCCTGCAAGCCACACACACCGTCAGATGACAGACGAACAGCTTATCGAGGCAGGAGTAGCTCCTGACCTTATCCGCCTTTCTGTAGGTATTGAAAATGCGGATGATATTATCGCAGACCTTGCACAGGCATTTGAAAAAATTTAAAAATTATACTCGGGAGTTGATTTTATGTCAGCTTATGTTTCTGCCGTAATCGTTGCGGCAGGCGGCTCTGTAAGAATGGGAATTGCAGACAGCAAGCAATTTATTCCGTTGCTTGACAAGCCGGCTATTCAATATACTTTAAAGGCATTTCAAAAATGCTATTTAATAAAAGAAATTATTGTTGTTTGTCGTGAACAGGATGTTGACCGTATAAATGCGCTCATAAATGAAAACGGCTTTTCTAAGGTCAGCAATGTTGTTCTCGGCGGTTCTTCTCGCTCCGCAAGTGTGCGCAACGGAATTAAGGCGGCAAATGAAAAAGCAAAATATTTTGCCATTCATGACGGCGCTCGTCCGTTAATTACCGTTGATGAGATAGAAAGAGTGGTTGAGGCGGCTTTTGAAACAGGTGCGGCAACTCTCGGAACATCTGTTACCGATACAATCAAAATTGTTGACGGTTTTAATAAGATTGAAAGCACACCGCTCCGTTCTCAGCTCAGAGCAGTGCAGACTCCGCAGGTTTTTGAAAGAGATTTGTATATGTTTGCACTTGAAAACGCAGAAGAAAACAGCCTTGCATACACAGATGACTGCGCCCTTATAGAAAATATGGGCGGCGAAGTTCTTGTGGTAAAGGGCAGCGAGGAAAATATAAAGCTCACAACTCCTGTTGATGTAATTCTTGCGGAAAGCATACTCAAGAACCGTATTGAAAACGGTAATTTTTGAGTGAAAGGGTAATATATGAGAATTGGTCATGGTTACGATGTTCATAAATTTGCAGAGAACAGAAAGCTGATACTCGGCGGAGTAGAAATTCCGTATGAGCTTGGCTTGCTCGGTCACTCTGACGCCGATGTGCTTGTTCATGCAATTATGGACTCATTGCTCGGTGCTGCGGCTCTCGGCGATATTGGCAAGCATTTTCCAGATACCGATGAAAGATATAGGGGGGCAGACAGCATTGTTCTGCTCAGAGAGGTTTGCAGAATACTCACCGGAAACGGCTATAAAATCGGCAATATCGACTCAACCGTTATTGCGCAGAAGCCTAAACTTAAAGACTATATAACACAAATGAGGGAGAATATTGCAAATGCCTGCGGTATTGATGTTTCACTTGTGAGTGTTAAGGCGACTACCGAGGAAAATCTCGGCTTTACAGGCAGACTTGAGGGTATTTCCGCTCATGCGGTCTGCATAATTTACAATGAATTAAATTAGGGTATTAAGCATACATATTTATCTATGAATGTTTTTATCATACACAAAGAATAATGGAGGCACAAAAAATGAAAAATTGTCCAAGATGTAACGCACAGATGGAAGATAACGCAGTGTTCTGCCAGAATTGCGGTTTCTCAACAGCCCAGCAGCCTGAGCCACAGCCACAGCCACAACAGCAGCAGTACAATCAGTATGCAGCAGCTCCAATGCCTGCTGTAAATCCTTACGATCACACAGCAGAGTTTTCAGCTGAAGAGGTTTCAGAGAACAAACTCCTTGCAGCTGTAATTTATGTTTCAAGCATTCTTGGTATCATCGTAGCACTCATTGCTCAGAGCTCAAGAAAGTCTAAGTACCTTGATTTCCACATTAAGCAGGGCCTTAAGTCATTCGTTGTAATGTTCTTCCTCGTTGTTATCGCAGCAATCCTTTCATGGACTTGTATTGTTCCGATTGCAGCCGGCGTTTGTGAAGTTATCGTTCTTGTTTGTAATTACATTTGCCTTTTCAAGACACTTGCAAATAAGTCAATCGAAATTCCTGTTGTACGCAGCTTAGGTTTCTTGAAATAATTTAACTTATTCATACAAGCCGCACCTCGTTCATACTATTGAACGAGGTGTTTTTATATGATAAAAAAGCTATCATTGACATTGGTAATTGCTATTGTATTTACCTCAATACCGCTGTTTTGCGCAGAGGTAAATGCTGTAACGGAAGAAACAGTCACCGCTCCGTCTGCCATACTTATGGAATCTTCATCGGGAAAAGTTTTGTTTGAAAAAAATCCGCACGAACAGCGTCCTTGCGCATCTATCACAAAGGTTATGACCATGCTGCTTGTGTGCGAAGCAATCGACAGCGGAAAGCTGAGTCTTGACGATACAATTACAGCGTCTGCTCACGCAGCCTCTATGGGTGGCAGCGACATATGGCTTGAAGAGGGCGAAACCATGAGCGCAAACGATATGATAAAAGCCACAGTGGTTGCCTCTGCAAATGATGCCGCCGTTGCGCTTGCCGAGCACTTGTGCGGCAGTGAAGAGGTATTTGTACAAAAAATGAATGAAAAAGCAAATCAGCTTGGAATGAAAGACACTGTATTTAAAAATTGCAACGGTCTTGACGAGGACGGTCACATTACCTCGGCATACGATGTTGCGGTAATGTCACGAGAGCTTATGAAACACGAAATGATATTTGACTATACATCAATTTGGCTCGACAACCTGCGTGACGGAAAAACTCAGATTGTAAATACCAATAAACTTTTAAAGACATATAAAGGCATAACGGGACTTAAAACAGGCACAACAAATGATGCCGGCTGCTGTATGGCGGCATCGGCTACAAGGGGAGATATGAGCCTTGTTGCGGTAGTTCTCGGCTGTAACTCGGGTAAAGAGCGTTTTTCGGACGCAGCGGCTTTGCTTGATTACGGCTTTGCAAATTTTTCTGTTACTCAGCTGAAAGCTCCTGATGATTTACCCAAAACGATTAAGGTTGAGAACGGTATGCAGAAAAATATAGGAATTGGATGCGACATAAATTCAAGTATCGTACTTGATAAAAACAGCGGTTCTAAAATAGTTTCAAAAATTGATTTGCCCGAAAGTATAGAAGCGCCTGTTGCAAGCGGACAGAAGTTAGGCACTGTTACATATAGCCTTGACGGAAAAGCCGTAAAAAACTTTGAAATTACCGCTTTACAGCACGCAGAACAAATTTCTTTTGCCTCCGTTTTCTCGGTTTTATTAAATTCTATAATTTCTTTATAAAATATACAAAATGACCTTGCAAAAAGTCGGGAATTATAGTATAATAAGACAGCAAAGATACTTGTTTCGGTTTATACCGCTTAATTACGCCGTTTTTGGCATTATATCCGGCAGTATTATTCCGAAAGGGAATTTTGGGGGAATTAATAATGGCTACAAAACTTACAGACAAATATTTGAAAGGCTTCGTTAATGAACACGAGTATGACGGTGTGGCTGCCGAAGTTAAGGCTGCTCACAAGGTACTCCATGACGGCACAGGTCTTGGCAATGATTTCCTCGGTTGGCTTAATCTTCCAACTGATTATGATAAAGAGGAATTTGCAAGAATTAAGGCTGCTGCCGAAAAAATCAAAAAGGATTCCGATGTGTTTATCGTAATCGGTATCGGTGGTTCATACCTTGGTGCAAGAGCTGCTATCGAATTTCTTACTTCACAGAACTATAACCTTACTTGTAAGGATACACCACAGATTTACTTTACAGGTAACTCAATCAGCTCATCTGCACTTGCAGAGATTATGGAGCTTTGCGAGGGTAAAGATGTTTCTGTAAATATGATTTCAAAGTCAGGTACTACAACTGAGCCTGCTATCGCTTTCAGAGTATTCCGTGAAATGCTTGAGAAAAAGTATGGCAAAGAGGGCGCAAGAGAGCGTATTTACTGCACAACAGATAAGGCTAAGGGCACACTTAAGGCTCTTGCTGACGAAGAGGGTTACGAAACATTCGTAGTTCCCGATGATGTAGGCGGTCGTTTCTCTGTTCTCACAGCAGTAGGTCTTCTTCCAATCGCTGTTTCAGGTGCAGACATTGACGCACTTATGCAGGGCGCTGCAACAGCTCAGAAAGAATTTGACAATGACGATCTCGCTACTAACGATTGCTACAAGTACGCAGCTCTCCGTAACATTCTTTACCGCAAGGGCAAGACAATGGAGGTTATGGTATCTTACGAGCCTGCTTACACAATGATGTCTGAATGGTTTAAGCAGCTTTTCGCTGAAAGTGAGGGCAAGGATAACAAGGGCATTTTCCCTGCAAGCGTTATCTTCTCAACAGATCTTCACTCACTCGGTCAGTACATTCAGGACGGCAGAAGAACTATGTTTGAAACTGTTGTTCTCTTTGATAAATGCAAAAAAGAAGTTACACTCGGCACAGATCCTACAAATGTTGATGGTCTTAACTTCCTTTCGGGAAAGACAATGGGATATGTAAACCGCAAGGCTTTTGAGGGTACAGTTCTTGCTCATAATGACGGCGGTGTTCCTAACATCGTTCTCAATGTTCCGGAAATGAACGAATCAGAGCTCGGTTATCTTATTTATTTCTTTGAAAAGGCTTGCGCAATTTCAGGCTATATGCTTGGCGTAAATCCATTTAACCAGCCCGGTGTTGAGAGCTACAAGAAGAATATGTTTGCTCTTCTTGGTAAGCCGGGTTATGAGGATCAGAAGGCTGCTCTTGAGGCAAGACTCAAGTAATTTCTTTAGTAAATAAGTTTAATATTCTGGAGGAACTAATATGGTTACTTTACTTATCGGTAAAAAAGGAACAGGCAAAACAAAAAAGCTCATCGCTCTTGCTAACGAGGCAGTTGCTGCTTCAGCAGGCAATGTTGTTGTAATCGAAAAGGGCGCTAAGCTCACATACGATGTAACACACAAGGCAAGACTTATTGATACAGAGCAGTACCTCATTGAGGGTTATGATATGCTTTTTGGCTTTATCAGCGGTATTTGCGCAGGCAACTACGATGTTACAGATATTCTTGTTGACTCTACATTCAAGATTTGCCCAACAGGCGTTGACGGTGTAGAAACTTTCACAAAGAAGTTGCAGGAGCTTTCAGAGGCTTCTTCAACAAACATCGTTCTTCTTATTTCAGCTGAGGAGTCAGAACTTCCTGAGTCTATCAATGCTGTTTGCCAGAAGGTTTAATTAGCTTTTGAGTATTAACGGACTGCTCTCTTTGCAGGGCAGCCCGTTTTTTCTGCGACAGCGGGGGATATTTTCACCTTATTATCACACAAACTATATCTTGCTGTCAGTTTTAGTTTATATTATGTTATTGAGAAACTAAACAGGAAGGACAAACTGATGAATAATAAAAAATTGATTGCAAAAGCAGCCCTCGGCGACAAAAAGTCGCTTGATTTTATCTGCGAAAAATACGGAAAGTATGTATATTTTTTCTGTACTACTGTAATTTCAGACAATAAAAAAGCTGAAAATGCCTTTAAAAAATCTTTTAAAGCTATATTTTCGGCAATTTCTAAAAATCCAAATACCGATAATCTTGATGAAATAGTCAAAAGTGAAACCGCAAAGGTGTGCAAGTCTTCAATTTTTGATGAAAATAATCATGAAAACGGCGCAGCTAAAATGCAGCCTTTCGGTGATAAAGACAAAATTTCATCTGCATCTGCAATTACAGCAGAACAGAAAAATCTCTTTGTTAATGCTCTCAAATCAATAAATGCCAATCAACGCATTGTTGTTTTGCTCAATTTACTTTGTGATTATAATACTAAGAAAATTGCCGATATTTTAAAAATATCCGAAGATAAAGTTCAAAATTCGCTTGAGTACGGCAGAGAAAATATTAAAAAGCAGCTCAGAACGAGCGACAGCAAGTTTACTAAAAGAGATATAATTTTTCTTATGACTGCCTCGGCAAATATTGTCAAAGAGGCTGCCGCTCAAGCAAAAATTCCCGACTCGATCGACAGTTTTCTTGATGAAATCGTGCTGTCACTTGCCAAACCTCAGAAATCAGACAAAAAGAAAGCGTGGATTGTCATTTCTGCCGTAGCTGTATTTTTGGTTGCTGTTATAGTGGTGTTTGTTATCACTTCCAATAAATCAAACGGCAGTGCAGGTGCGACAAATGATTCTGCCTCTGCAAGCAATGTATCGGCTACAATAGGAGAATCTCAGGCAAAAGGCACTCATCACGCAGAAATTGATATTAAAGACTACGGTGTAATTAAGGTAGAGCTTAACGGCGATGTTGCACCTATTACTGTTGCTAACTTCATAAATCTTGCTAACAGCCATTTTTATGACGGTCTTACTTTCCACCGCATTATTGACGGCTTTATGATGCAGGGTGGTGACCCTCTCGGCAACGGTACAGGCGGCTCTGAAAATACAATCAAGGGTGAATTTTCGCAGAATGGCGTAGAAAATAACCTTTCACATACAAGAGGTGCGATTTCTATGGCTCGTTCAACAGATATGGACAGCGCAAGTTCACAGTTCTTTATTGTTCAGTCAGACAGCACATATCTTGACGGTCAGTACGCTTGTTTCGGATATGTAACCGACGGTATGGATATTGTCGATGAAATTTGCAAGAACGCAGTTACAACTGACAGCAACGGTTCTGTTTCAGCAGAAAATCAGCCTGTCATTAACTCAATAACAATTACAGATTAAAACTAAACGGGCTTGATATTCTCAAGTCCGTTTTTTAAAGGAATTATGAATATACAAGGTGGTGAGATTTTGAAAATATTGGTAGATGCAGACGCTTGTCCTGTTGTAAAAATTGTAGAAAAGGTTGCTAAAGAGGTTAGTGCGCCTGTTATTTTGCTTTGCGATACTAACCATATTTTAAAATCAGATTACAGTGAAATTAAAGTAATCGGTGCAGGCGCTGACGCAGTTGACATTGCGCTTGCAAATCTTTGTCAAAGCGGAGATATTGCTGTTACGCAGGATTACGGAGTTGCGGCTCTTGTACTCGGCAAAGGCGGTTACGCAATTCATCAGTCCGGCAGAATTTTCACAAATGATAATATAGACGGACTTTTGATGGAAAGGCACATTAATAAAAAGGCGAGAATGGCATCATCAAAAAATCATCTCAAAGGCCCGAAAAAACGCACAAAAGAGGATGATTTAAGATTTGAATCAGCTTTTAGGCGGCTTTTATCTGAGATATTGTCGCACGATTTAAAATAAAGAGAGCAAAACAGAAAATATTGTCTTAATTTTCTTTACAAAACAGGCATTTTATAGTATTATTATAGTAATTATATTACACAGTGGGGTGTTAAGTTATGAAACCAAAATACAATAGAATTTTATTAAAACTTTCAGGTGAATCACTTGCAGGCGATCAGAAAACAGGCATTGATTTCGACAAAGTTGTTGAAATATGTAAACCAATCAAAAAATGTGTAGATGCCGGTGTGCAGGTTGGTATCGTAGTAGGCGGCGGTAACTTTTGGAGAGGCAGAAGTTCGGGCGATATGGACAGAACAAGAGCTGACCATATGGGTATGCTCGCTACCGCTATTAATGCACTTGGTGTAGCAGACGCTCTTGAGCAGCTCGGCTGCGTTGTCAGAGTTCAGACAGCTATTTCAATGCGTCAGGTTGCAGAGCCGTATATCCGCAACAAGGCTATGTGTCATCTCGAATCGGGCAAGGTAGTAATCTTTGGCTGCGGTACAGGTAACCCATTCTTCAGCACAGACACAGCTGCCGCTCTTCGTGCAAACGAAATCGAGGCAGACATTATGATGAAAGCTACTATGGTAGACGGCGTATATGACAGCGACCCTAAAACAAATCCAAACGCAAAGAAATATGATGTTGTATCATTCCATGAGGTTCTCAATAAAGACCTTGCGGTTATGGACAGCACAGCAGCATCACTTTGTAAAGACAACAAACTTCCTGTTCTCGTATTCAGCCTTGAAGACCCGGAGAACATTTATCGTGCAGTATGCGGTGAAAACATCGGTACTGTTGTTGACGCTATTGACTAATAATTTTGTGAATTAACGGAGGAAACAACTATGCAAACACAGATTAAAAAGGCTTCTGACTCAATGGAGAGAAGAGTATCACATATGCAGCAGGAGTTCTCAGAAATCAGAGCCGGCAGAGCTAACCCCGGTGTACTTGATAAGGTAAAGGTTGACTACTACGGTGCGCCTACTCCTGTAAATCAGCTTGCCGCAGTATCTGTAACAGAGGCAAGAACACTTACAATTCAGCCTTGGGATATGTCTGTTTTAAGACAGATTGAAAAGGCTATTCTTACATCCGACATCGGTATTAACCCACAGAACGACGGTAAGGTTATCCGCCTTGTATTCCCACCTCTTACAGAGGACAGACGAAAGGAAATCGTAAAGGATATTATGAAGATTTCCGAGGATACAAAGGTACAGGTAAGAAATGTTCGTCGTGACCTTATCGACAAGCTCAAGGCTATGAAAAAGAGCGGTGAGCTTACCGAGGACGATTTAAAGCAGGGCGAAAAGAAAGCGCAGGAGCTTACAGATAAGTATATCAAGAATATAGACACAATTTCAGCTGCAAAGCAGAAAGAAATTTTGGAGATGTAATATGGCTTTTTGGAATTCAAAATCCGAAGAGGCTAAAAATACGGATATAATTTTACCTGAGCACATAGGTATTATAATGGACGGAAACGGCAGATGGGCGAAAAAACGCAGTCTGCCTCGTTCCGTAGGACATCGTGAAGGCGCAAAAACCTTTAGAAAAATCACAAGATATTGCTCGGATATAGGTATAAAATATCTTACGGTTTATGCTTTTTCAACCGAAAATTGGAAACGCCCGGAGGATGAAGTCAGCGCTCTTATGAAACTTTTTAAGTCTTACCTTAACGAGGCGCTTGAGGACTTCAAAGATGACAGCATTGTTGTAAAATTCATTGGTGATAAATCACATTTCAGTGAGGATCTGCAAAAGCTCATGATTGAAAATGAGGAAAGCTCAAAAGACCGTGACGGTATGGTGCTTAATATTGCTATGAATTACGGCAGTCGTGACGAAATTGTGCGTGCCGTAAAGAACATCAGCCTTGATGTTAAGGCAGGCAAACTTGATGCAGATAAAATTGACGAAGAGCTTTTTTCAAATTATCTTTACACCGCAGGTCAGCCTGATCCCGATTTAATTATCAGACCGAGCGGTGAATACAGAATTTCAAACTTTATGCTATGGCAGGCGGCTTATACAGAGTTTGTCATAATGAATAAGCTATGGCCTGATTTTGAAAAGTCAGACCTTGATGAGGCTATTAATATATACTCTCAACGCAACAGGCGCTTTGGAGGAGTATAAAGAAGCAGGTAGATCAATTATGAAATCATTAAAAGCAAGACTTCTTACAGCAGTTGTAGGCATTTCCATAATTTTAGTTTTGCTGTTTTTGGGAGAAATACAGCCGCTCGTAATCGCCTTTGCGGTAACTGCGGTTACGGCGTTTATGACAGGCGAATACCTACACGCTAACAAGCTGTTGAAAAAATATTTTATTTCGGTTCCGTGCATACTATTTGCAGCAGTAATCCCCATAGTATTAAATACGGGTTTGGTATATCCGATTATTGCCGTTTTTATGATAGTGGGGTTTGCTATGCTGATATACAATCACAAGCAAATCAATTATCTTGACTTTGCGTATGCGATGTTCGGCACACTTCTTATCACATTCGGAATGAGTGCGTTTTCGGCTCTTTGCCTTAATTGCAAGCCGTTGAGTTTTTACTTTGCCACTATTTTTTCACTTCCTTGGATGGCAGACGCAGGCGGATTTTTCATAGGCGCAAGTTTTGGCAAGCATAAGTTATGCCCGAATGTAAGCCCTAAAAAGACGGTTGAGGGTGCAATAGGCGGAGTGCTCTTTTGCGTGCTCACTGCTGTTGTACTTGGCTTCCTTTTTGCATTTGTTATTGCTCCCGATTATAAATTTAACTTTGCCTCACTCATTATTTTAGGCATTGTGGATGCGGTTGTTTCAATCATCGGAGATCTGAGTTTTTCACTCATAAAGAGAAGTGTAGGTATTAAGGATTACAGTTCAATTTTCCCCGGTCATGGCGGAATGCTCGACAGATTTGACAGTATTATTTTCACTGCCCCTGTTATGCTTGCTGTTAATCACTTTTTACCTTTTGCAACGGTGGTGTAAATTATGATTAAAAATATTTCTGTTTTAGGTTCAACAGGTTCAATCGGTACTCAGACGCTTGATGTTGTCGATAAATTGCATCTTAATGTTACTGCTCTTACAGCTAACTCAAATGTAAAACTTATGGAGGAGCAGATACGAAAGTATAAGCCGCAGATTGCCGTACTTTTTGATGAAAGCAAAGCAAAAGAGTTACAGCTTGCCGTTAAGGATACCGATACAAAGGTGCTCAGCGGTATGGACGGACTTATATCGGCGGCAACGGAAAAAAGCTCAGAGCTTGTACTTAATTCTGTTGTGGGAATGGTAGGCTTGCTGCCCACTATTGCTGCTGCAAATGCTAAAAAAGATATTGCACTTGCCAACAAAGAAACGCTTGTGGCAGGCGGTCATCTTGTTACCGATGCAGTTAAAGAAAATAATGTAAGACTTTTGCCTGTTGACAGCGAACATTCGGCTATTTTTCAGTGCTTACAGGGCAAACCGAATAACAAAGCGCTTAAAAAGCTGATACTTACAGCATCGGGCGGCCCGTTCTTTGGCAAAACAAAAGAGGAACTTAAAAATGTAACGGTAGAGCAGGCGCTTAATCATCCAAATTGGAGCATGGGTGCAAAAATAACCATCGACTCTGCTACAATGATGAACAAGGGACTTGAAATTATAGAGGCAAGCAGACTTTTTGATGTTGAAGGCGACAGAATTGATGTTGTGGTTCATAGAGAGAGTATTATTCATTCGCTTGTTGAGTATGACGACAATTCGGTTATTGCTCAGCTCGGCTTGCCTGATATGCGCATACCTATTCAGTATGCGGTTACATATCCCGACCGTTATGAGTCGCCTGTGGGCGAGCTTAAACTTGCGGATATAGCTAAAATGACATTCTTTGAACCGGATTACAAAACCTTTGAATGTCTTACAGCCTGCAAAAAAGCACTTGATATCGGCGGCACTGCAACAGCGGTTGTAAACGGTGCAAATGAAGAGGCAAACGCTTTATTCCGTCAAGGAAAAATATCTTTCCTTGAAATCGGAAATCTTGTTACGCAGTCGCTTGAGGCTGTAAAAACTATAAATCAAAAAAATGTTGAGGATGTTTTGAATGCAGACGCTCTCGCAAGGGAGTTTGTGCGCAAAACGGTAAACAAATAATTGAATTTTGCGGAATTTTTATCTGGAGTTGATTGACCACATATGCAAATATTAGTAACTATTGCTTTGGTAGTAATTGCGGTGCTGCTTTTTGAACTGATTATAGGATTACACGAATTTGGACATTTCATTACAGCAAAGCTTTCGGGAATTAAGGTAAATGAATTTGCACTCGGCATGGGACCAAAGCTGTTTAGTTTCAAAAAGGGCGAAACTCTGTATTCCCTCAGACTTTTCCCGATTGGCGGATATTGTGCAATGGAGGGTGAGGACGAAGAAAGTCCCGAACCCCGTTCCTTTAATAATGCAAAGGTCTGGAAACGAATGATAGTCATTATTGCCGGTGCGGTAATGAATATAATTCTTGGCATAATTTTTTCTTTTACAATGGTCATCCCGCAGGAGGCATATTCCTCTACAACTATTCAGGAATTTTCTCCTCGCTCTTACTCTGCAAACTGTGGTTTGCAAGTCGGCGATAAAATCGTAAAGGTAAACGGATACGATATTTTTAACGCAAAAGACCTTTCTTTTTCATTCGCCGGAGTAAATTGTGAAAATGTTGACGGCAAGTCGGTTGCTGTATATAAGCAGGATTGTGCAAATGCAATCTGCACAGAATACGGCAAAATCGTAAACGAAAAAAATCCTGACGATGACACACTTTTAAAGTTTTACAATGTTACCACAGATGGCTGCACAACAGTAAATAACTCTGCTGATAAGGCTGCGGCGCTTAAGGCGATGAACGATACTGTAAAAAAGCTATACGATATGGCAGGAATTACAGATTACACTCTGCCGACAATTACAGAAAAAGATACTCGTCAGCGCTATACAGCAACAGTAACTGTAATAAGAGATGGCAAGGAAGTTGAGCTTAACGATGTTCAGTTCTTTACCTATTATAAAGATGACGAGGATAAAAATGCAGATAAGCCGTCGGTAGCACTTGACTTTTATGTTGAGCCTATCGACAAAACATTTACTTCTGTAATAAAACAGGGCTTTTCAGAGTCGGTATCAGTTGGCAGAATGGTATGGCAGTCGCTTGTGTGGATTGTACAGGGCAGATTTGGATTTAAAGATATGTCTGGTCCTGTCGGCATTGCCACTGCGGTAACTCAGGTAGCATCACAGGGACTTGAAACTAACTTTGGTTCAGCGGTATTTAATATTTTAAATGTAATGACCTTGATTACAATTAACCTCGGTATATTCAATATGCTGCCGTTCCCGGCACTTGACGGCGGAAGATTTTTGCTTTTGCTTATAGAGTGGATATTCAAAAAGCCTATACCGAGAAAAGTTGAAAAATATATCAATGCAGCAGGCTTTGTTATTCTTATGGTGTTTATGGTTGTTATAACCTGTAAGGATATCTGGCAGTTATTTACCGGACAGCTTGGTCTGTAACAGGAGGTTTTACCTTGGGAAGTAAAAAACAAGTTAAGGTTGGCAATGTGCTTGTCGGCGGCGGTGCCGATGTAAGTATTCAGTCAATGCTGAATGTTCCGTCAACCGATATAGAGGGTTCTGTAAGGCAGGCTGTTGAGCTTGAAAAAGCAGGTTGTCAGATTATAAGAGCCGCAATTCCTAATAAAGACGCAGTTAAACTTATTCCGGCACTCAAGCAGGCGCTTACTATTCCTGTTGTTGCCGACATACATTTCGATTACAAATTAGCGCTTGAGGCTTGTGCCGCAGGTGTTGATAAAATTCGTATCAATCCCGGCAATATCGGTTCTGATGACAGGGTAAAGGCTGTTGCCGACGCTTGCCGTCAGAGAAATATTCCGATAAGAATCGGTGTAAACTCAGGTTCACTTGAAAAGGAAATTCTTGCAAAGTACGGTCACCCCACACCGCAGGCACTTTGTGACAGTGCGCTGTATCATGCGTCTTTGCTTGAAAAATTTGATTTTAACGATATTGTTCTCTCTATGAAAAGCTCAACCGTTCCGTTTATGGTAAAGGCTTATGAGCTTGCAAACGAGCAGTGCGACTATCCGCTACACCTCGGCGTAACCGAGGCAGGTACTGAACGAATGGGCATCATAAAATCAGCCGCAGGTATCGGTTCGCTTTTGCTCCATGGCATAGGCGACACTATCAGAGTTTCTCTTACAGCCGACCCTGTAAAGGAAATTTATGCCGCAAACGATATTTTAAAGGCGCTCGGACTTAAAAAGAGCGGCGTTCAGTTTGTATCTTGCCCGACTTGCGGCAGAACACGAATTGACCTTGTAAAGATTGCAGGCGAGGTTGAAAACCGACTTAAAGACTGTCAAAAAAATATCAAGGTGGCTGTTATGGGCTGTGTTGTAAACGGCCCGGGTGAGGCAAGAGAGGCAGACATCGGCATTGCCGGTGGTGACGGCTGCGGTCTTGTATTCAAAAAAGGCGAAATAATAAGAAAAGTTCCCGAGGAGCAGCTCGTTGACGCTCTTATGGACGAAATCGAAAAATTATAATCTTAAGGAAGTATATGAAAACACTTGGCGAAGTTTTTAATCCGTATCTTGCGGATAAACCGCTCGCTGATGATATTTCTTCAGCTGAGCTTTTAGAACTTAATATTAATACTAATAATCGCTCTATCGCAATGACCGCCGGTTTCGGCGGTCTTGTGAAGAGGGATAGCCTTTTTACTGCCGAAAAACAAATTTCCAAATCAGAATTAAATCTCGGTTCAGTACGAATTAATCCGATTTATGATTCTAAACTTTTTTCAGCAGATTATTTTCCTGAGCTGTATAAGGCGGTTAAGCGTGACATTCCAAGCATTAACGGCACGCTTAACAACGCATTTGTTACCTATGAGGAAGGTAATTTGCAAATCACACTTAATAATGGTGGCAAAAGCCTTTTAGATGCAAAAGGTTTTGACAAGGCTCTTAAAAGAATTATTAAAGATGAATTTTCGCTTGAAATCAATATCATTTATACAGGTACGCTTGAGATTGACGGTCAGAGCGAAGAATATGTGCAGGCAATGAAAAATGCCGCAGAAAAAATCGAAAGACAAAGGATTGAAGACTCAGTAAACGAGGCGGCAAGCAGTGAGGCTGTTACTAAGGCTGTAAAAGAAAAGAGAAATTCTGATGCAGTGCAGGAAATTGAAGTACGTGAAGGTAAATTCCTCTTGCCACAGATTGTTGAATCTTCAATCAAGCCGTTTTACGGCAGAACAATTCGAGGTAAAATTGAACCTATAAGCACCATTGTTTCAGATACAGGCAGAATTGTTGTATGGGGCGACATTTTCGACATTGAGAAAAAGGTCACTAAATCGGGCGATAAAAATATTTTTGTTATTGACATTACAGACTACTCAGGCTCAACCTCGGTAAAGGTGTTCGGCACGATAAAAGATACTGCTATTCTCGATAACCTTAAAAAGGGCGACACAATAGTAGTACAGGGCGATGTCGAATATGACCGCTACGCAGGCGAGCTTATGCTTATTGCAAGGTCAATCGGCACTGCAAATAAGGTTAAGGTTGTGGATAAAGCGGAGGAGAAGCGTGTAGAGCTGCATTTGCATACCAATATGTCGCAGATGGACGCAGTAACCTCGGCAGGCGACCTTGTAAAAAGAGCCGCCGATTGGGGACACCCGGCAGTTGCAATCACAGACCACGGTGTTGCACAGGCTTTCCCTGACGCTATGAAAGCTGCCGATAAAATTAATAAAGACGGCGAAAAAATCAAGGTTATTTACGGTACAGAGGCTTACTTTATGGATGACCTTGTAGAGTCCGTTGACGGCGAAAGCGAAGAACCGCTTGACGGTACTTTTATTTGCTTTGATATTGAAACAACAGGACTTTCTGCTAATCGTGACAAAATCACAGAAATCGGCGCTGTAAAGGTTGTAAACGGAGAGATAACCGATACTTTCTCAACCTTTGCAAATCCGGGTATGCCTATTCCTGCTAAGATAACGGAGCTTACCGGCATTACCGATGCAATGGTTAAAGACGCACCGTCACAAAGCGAGGCGGTAACGGCATTTTTGGAGTTTGCAGGCGACAGCGTGCTTGTTGCTCACAATGCGCCTTTTGATACCTCGTTCATACGCAAGGCTTGCGAAAATATGAACAGGGAATATAATTACACTTCTATTGATACAGTTGCCATTTCAAGGGCAATTCTTACGGATATTAAAAACTGCAAGCTCGACACAGTTGCAAAGTATTTGCGACTTGGCGACTTTAACCACCATCGTGCAACAGACGATGCCGAAATGCTTGCGAGAATTTTTATAAGTCTTTGCACCCGTTTAAAAGACGATTATAATATTACAAAAACAAGCGAAATCAATACTCAGATTGCCGGCGGCGGTGACTTCAAAAAACTGCCTACTTATCACCAAATAATTCTTGTAAAGAATTTAACGGGTCTTAAAAATTTGTATAAATTGATTTCTTACGCTCATCTCACATATTTTTATAAAAAACCGAGAATACCTAAGAGTGAGCTTATTAAGCACCGTGAGGGACTTATAATCGGTTCGGCTTGCTGTGCCGGTCAGTTGTATCAGGCTATACTTCTCGGAAAGCCGTGGCCTGAAATCAAAGCAATTGCATCATTTTATGACTACCTTGAAATTCAGCCTGCGGGAAACAATAATTTTATGATTCGTGAGGGCAGATTTGCCAACGAAGCCGAACTGCATGAAATTGACAAAACAATAGTAAGGCTCGGCAAAGAGCTCGGCAAGCCTGTTTGTGCTACTTGCGATGTTCATTTTATGGACCCTAAGGACGCAGATTACAGAAAAATTCTTATGGCGGGTCAAGGCTTTAAAGATGCCGAAGACCAAGCTCCGCTTTACCTTAGAACCACAGCGGAAATGCTCAAGGAGTTTGAGTACCTCGGCAAAGAAAAGGCATACGAAGTGGTTGTAACAAATCCACGCAAAATTGCCGAGATGTGCGAGTCTATAAGACCTATTCCAAAAGGAACTTTTCCGCCTAACATTGAGGGTGCAGAGGAAGAGCTTGTTTCTATTACATGGGAGAGGGCTAAGGAAAAGTACGGCGACCCACTTCCTGAAATAGTTAAGGCTCGACTTGACAAGGAATTAAATTCAATTACAACTTACGGATTCTCCGTACTTTATATGACCGCTCAGAAACTTGTTGCCGACAGCGAGGCGCATGGATACCTTGTAGGTTCACGAGGTTCGGTAGGTTCGTCATTCGTAGCTACAATGTCGGGCATTTCTGAGGTTAATCCGCTTTGTCCGCATTATATTTGTCCAAAATGTAAGCACAGCGAGTTCATTACAGACGGCAGTTACGGTTCGGGTTTTGATATGCCGCCAAAGAATTGCCCTGAATGCGGCACGCTTATGGATCAGGACGGACACGAAATTCCGTTTGAAACTTTCCTTGGATTCAAGGGCGACAAAGTACCTGATATCGACCTTAACTTTAGTGGTGAATATCAGTCAAAATCGCATAGGTACACAGAGGAGCTGTTCGGTAAGAACAATGTGTTTAAAGCCGGTACAATTTCAACCGTTGCGGAGAAAACCGCTATCGGCTATGTTAAGGGCTACGCAAGCGACAAGGATATGATTTTGCACAAGGCTGAAATAAAGCGACTTGCGCTCGGCTGTACAGGTGTTAAGCGTACAACAGGTCAGCACCCGGGCGGTATGGTTGTTGTACCGAGAACAAGCGAGGTTTACGATTTCTGCCCTGTTCAGCACCCTGCAAATGATATGAAGTCGGACAACATTACCACACACTTTGACTTCCATTCTATTCACGATACTATTACAAAGCTTGATGAGCTCGGACACGATGTTCCGACCATTTATCACTATCTTGAGCTTTACACAGGTATTCCTGTAATGAAAGTATCTATGAGTGACCCTGAGGTAATGAGCCTGTTTACTTCCACTAAGGCTCTCGGAGTTACTCCCGAAGATATTGATTCCGAAACCGGTACATTCAGCCTGCCTGAGTGCGGTACTTCATTTGTACGAGGAATGTTGGTTGAGGCTAAGCCAAAGACATTTACCGACCTTTTGCAGATTGCCGGTCTGTCACATGGTACAGGAGTATGGCTCGGTAATGCGCAGGAGCTTATCCACAATAAAACCTGCGACATTTCAAGCGTTATCGGTACTCGAGATTCCATTATGACATATCTTATGCATAAAGGTCTTGAGCCCGGTATGGCATTTAAAATAATGGAAATTGTCCGTAAGGGCAACGCAACCAAACTTCTTACCGAAGAACATTTCAAAGCAATGAGAGATAACAATGTGCCCGAGTGGTACATTGATTCCTGTATGAAAATTCAATATATGTTCCCTAAGGCGCACGCCGCCGCGTATATGATTTCTACTCTGCGACTTGGTTGGTACAAGGTGCATAAGCCGGTTGAATACTATGCCGCATATTTTACCGTACGAAGTGAAAACCTTGACGGTGTAGTGCTTATGCAGGGTCATCAGGCTGTAAAAAACAGAATGAAACTTATTAAGCAAAAGCAAAGCGCCCACGAATCGTCTACAAAAGAAGATCAGGAGTACGCTACACTTCAGATTGTAAATGAAATGCTTGCAAGAAAAATTGAAGTTCTGCCTGTTGACATTTACAAATCGGAGGCAAAAATGTTCAAGGTAGAGGACGGCAAAATAAGACTTCCGTTCTCAACAATTCCGGGACTTGGCGAAAGTGCCGCAATATCTCTTGCGGAATCGGGAAAGGTAAATACATACCTTTCCATTGAAGAAATGCAGGCTAAAACAAAGGTTTCCAAGTCTATTATTGAGTCATTAAAGAATATAGGCGCACTTGAGGGACTTCCGGAAAGCTCACAGATGTCATTGTTTTAAGGAGTGGCGTAATAAATGAAAAAACTTTTTACATTAAAAAATGTACTGATTTGTATTCTCTTTACAATATTTTTACTGTTTGTAAAGGATAATTTCAGTGTGGTATGGAACGCAATCTGTCTGGTTGCGTCTATTATGACTCCGTTTGTAATCGGATTTTTGTTTGCTTATATACTCAATTTTCCTTACAAATTCTTTTACAATAAAGCATTCAAGTTTCTCAAAGGCAAAAAGCCGTTTTTAGAAAATATGCGCAAGCCTTTGGCTATAATTTGCACATATGCCTCGGTTGTGGCAGTGCTCGGATTTTTGATAGCTATTCTTGTTCCGCAGATTGCCGACAACATTGCAAGTCTTGTTGAACGAGTGCCTGCATATATTGATTCCATTTACAAATGGCTTGCAAGTATGGCTGAGTGGCTTAACCATAACTATAATGCAAACATTGATATTGACGCTTCATTTGCTCAGCTCGGACAGGAGATTATCAAGAACCTTAACGGCGCTACAATCGCAAATATGTCAAAGAATTTCTTGTTCGACACTCTTATGCCAATGATTACAAGTACAACTGCCGGTATTTACAACTTTGTTATGGGCATTGTAATTTCTGTTTACTTTCTTTCGGCAAAAGAAATGCTTTGCAGACAGGTAAAGCGAATGGCTGTTGCGTTTATTCCTATTAAATATTTACCAAAGGTTTACGAAGTGGTTGATATTACCGATACCAAATGCGGTAGATTTCTTGTCGGAGATATTATTGACGCTGCCTTTATCGGTGTGCTTGTATTTATTACAATGTCAATCTTCCAGCTGCCATACGCAGCCTTGATTGCAGTTCTCATAGGCGTTACAAATATTATTCCGTTCTTTGGCCCGTTTATCGGCGCAATTCCAAGTGCGATTATCCTCTTCCTTGAAAGCCCGTGGGATATGTTAATATTCATTGCAATAGTATTTGTTATTCAGCAGCTTGACGGCAACCTCTTTAAACCGAAGATTATTGGCAGTCAGGTAGGACTTTCGAGTTTCTGGGTATTATTCAGCGTAATTGTGGGCGGCAGCCTGTTCGGTATGGTCGGCTTTATTTTGGGTACACCGATTTATGCCGTTATCTATACTTTAGTAGGCAAAAGAGCTAAAAATGCTATTGATAAAAAAGGCAAAATCGCTCAGGAGGCACTTGACTTTGAGGTACTGAATTATGTAAAGATTGCCGCCGAACAAAAGAAAATCAGAGAAGAAAAGGAAACCGCTCAAAAGGAAAAGCTTTTGAAGTTTATCAAACCCGATAAACATACAAATTCCGAAAACAATGACGATAACAAAGACGACAAAGAATAATATTTATTTTGCATGGCCGTATTGGATAAAATGAACAGAGAGGAAATCCCATTGAAACATATTGTTCA
>ERZ791746.1005-NODE-1005-length-21261-cov-10.682684_pt1 | contig 21261 bp, 13 predicted proteins | sample MGYA00510038_ERZ791746 | MGnify/ENA primary metagenome ERZ791746 (study PRJEB30046, sample SAMN00792018) | human gut metagenome | study: EMG produced TPA metagenomics assembly of the A metagenome-wide association study of gut microbiota in type 2...
AATACAAAAAAGGAGGCTGTGAATAAAAATGATTTCTCATTTTTTCACAGCCCCGATTCAACCTTATGCCCCGCTTTGCCCTCGGTAAAGCCACAACCCGGTGAACGAGTGAAGCGACGTTCACCCACCACCTTTAGCCCCATCCATCAGCATGGGTATAACCACAACCAGCACCGTCCCGCAATGGGTTGTCCCCTCTTTTCTCTCCTTGCCTGTCATGTTATAATAAAATAGAAAAAATTCGATTAATCGAAACTATTCAACTCTGGATAGTTTCATTTTCTTTATTACAGAAAGAGTGTATGATCATGGATCGCAGCAGAATTAAGAGGGCCTACATGGAGCCCATGATTCCCTTTACCCTGAAAGCCCCATTCCAGCCTACCGGAGACCAGCCGAAGGCGGTGAAGTCCCTGGTGGATGGTCTCAACGAAGGCCAATGGGCGCAGGTCCTTTTGGGAGCTACGGGGACTGGTAAGACCTTTACCATGGCCAAGGTCATTGAACAGGTCCAGCGGCCGACGCTCATTATTTCACCGAACAAGACCCTGGCAGCCCAGACAGCCAGTGAATTCAAAGACTTTTTCCCGGATAATGCGGTATATTACTTCGTCAGTTACTACGATTATTACCAGCCGGAATCCTATGTGCCCCAGACTGATACGTACATAGAAAAGGATTCCTCCCGGAACGAGGAAATCGATCGGCTCCGCCATTCTGCCACCATGGCCCTTTTCGAACGGCGGGATGTGATTATCGTGGCTTCCGTTTCCTGCATCTATGGGTTGGGGGATCCGGAAGACTACAGCACCATGGGATTATCTCTGCGGCCGGGAGAAGAAATTGAAAGGGATAAAATCATCGAAAAACTGGTGAATATGCAGTACATGCGGAATGATATGAATTTTACGAGGGATACTTTCCGGGTGCGGGGAGATACGATTGATGTATTTCCTGCATCAGAAAACAATGTGGCGGTGCGTATAGAAATGTTTGGTGATGAAGTGGATTCTCTTACCGAATTTGATGTGCTCACCGGGGAAACGGTGGCGGAAAGAAACCATATTGGTATTTTCCCGGCGTCCCACTATGTCACCAGCTCCGATAAAATGAAGCGGGCCATCGGTTCCATTGAAGTGGAACTGGAAGGCCGGCTGAAGGAACTCCGGGACCAGGGTAAACTTCTGGAAGCTCAGCGGCTGGAGCAGCGGACGAATTATGACCTGGAAATGATGCAGGAAGTGGGGTACTGCTCCGGCATTGAAAACTACTCCCGCCATATGTCGAACCGGAAACCCGGCGAACCGCCGTATACGCTGCTGGACTATTTCCCCGATGATTTCCTCATCATGATCGATGAATCCCATGTCACCGTGCCGCAGCTACGGGCCATGTATAACGGAGACCAGTCCAGAAAGCAGACGCTGGTGGACTACGGTTTCCGTCTCCCCAGTGCCCTGGATAACCGGCCCCTGACCTTTGATGAATTCACGGAACGGATCAACCAGATTATCTACGTATCCGCTACGCCGGGGCCCTATGAAATGGGTGTCCAGACCAATCTGGCGGAACAGATTATCCGTCCCACAGGCCTCCTGGATCCCAGCATCGAAGTGCGGCCGGTGGAAGGGCAGATGGACGATCTTCTTGGGGAAATCCATAAGCGGGTAGAAGCCCATGAACGGGTGCTTATTACTACACTCACGAAGAAAATGGCGGAAGACCTCACCGATTTCCTTACGGAAGCAGGGGTCAAGGTGCGGTACCTCCATTCCGATGTGGCCACCATTGAACGAGCTGAAATTATTCGGGACCTGCGGGCCGGCGTCTTTGACGTACTCGTGGGCATCAATCTGCTCCGGGAAGGGCTGGATATGCCGGAAGTTTCCCTGGTGGCTATCCTGGATGCGGACAAGGAAGGATTCCTCCGTTCTGAAACTTCCATGATCCAGGTCATTGGCCGGGCAGCCCGCAATGAACATGGCCATGTCATCATGTATGCAGACCGGGTGACGAAGTCCATGAAATACGCCATCGACGAGACCAACCGCCGCCGGTCCATCCAGGAAGTCTATAATAAGGAACATCACATTGTTCCCCATACCGTTCAGAAACGGGTTAAGGACCTTATCGACCTGACAAAGATTGAGGAAAAACCGGCGGATTATAAGAAGTCTGATGGCGGCAAAGAGGAAATGTCAGACGAAGAACTGTATATGCAGATGCAGCAGACCGAAAAGGACATGAAACGGGCCGCCAAGTCTTTGGAATTTGAGGAAGCTGCCATGTGGAGGGACCAGCTGGCCAAGCTGCGTCAGATGTGGACCGACCGTTACGGTTCCCGGGCCGATGCTGCCCTGAAACGGGTGAGCGCCGGGAAAAAAAGGATCAATCGCCCCATGAAAAAGAGGGTGTGAAAATAGATTGAGACCGAGACTGAGGTCGAGGGGAAAGGGCTTCGCCCTGAAAATCCAGACCTGGGGCTTCAACCGCTCTGCGGCCGTGTCATGTGGCGAGGGGTAGTTGGCGCACGAATTGCATTCGCAGCCGCCTGGCGGTTCCCGGCGACTGCAGTTCGCTGCGCACCGGTGAACAAGCGAAGCAACGTTCACCTGTCACCATTAGCCCCATTCATCCGATTGATGATCCTTATTTGAACAGATTTATCAGGCATGGAGCATCTGTGCCGTTTACATATAAAAGAAAGGACAACCATGGAAAAAGGTATTGTCATCCAGGGCGCCCGTCAGAATAACCTGAAAAATATCAATCTGACCCTGCCCCGAAACAAGCTCATCGTTTTTACGGGATTATCGGGCTCAGGGAAGTCGTCCCTGGCCTTTGACACCATATATGCCGAGGGACAGCGGAAATATGTGGAATCCCTGTCTGCCTATGCCCGGCAGTTTCTGGGGCAGATGAATAAGCCCGATGTGGATAAGATTTCCGGCCTTTCTCCGGCCATTTCCATTGACCAGAAGTCTACGAGCCACAATCCCCGTTCCACCGTAGGTACGGTGACGGAAATTCACGATTACCTCCGTATGCTCTATGCCCATGCCAGCCGGGCCTTCTGTCCCCATTGCGGAAAGCCCATCAAGCGGCAGACCGTGGACCAGATCGTGGATGCCCTGACGGCGCTGGGGGATCGGACAAAACTCATGATTCTGGGCCCCGTGGCGGCACAGAAAAAGGGAACCCACAAGAAGCTGCTGGAGGAACTCCGGAAGGAAGGCTATGTCCGGGTACGGGTGGATGGTACCGTTTTTTCCCTGTCCGATGACATTGAACTGGAGAAGAACAAAAAACACACCATCGAAGTGGTGGTGGACCGCATCATTATCAAGGATGGCATTGTCCGCCGGCTTACGGATTCCGTGGAAGCAGCCCTGAAACTGGGGGATGGCCTTATGGTGGCTGCTGTCATCGGGGGAAAAGACTACCTCTTCAGCACCCATTTTGCCTGCCCGGACTGTGGGATTTCCCTTCCAAAACCGGAGCCCCGCATTTTTTCCTTTAATAATCCCTTTGGGGCCTGCCCGGCCTGCATGGGTCTGGGATCTTCCCTGGAAGCCGATTTCCGGCGGATTCTTCCAAACCATGAGACCCCTTTCCGCCTGGGAGCTATCAAGCCCTTCCCCTATAATAAGGAAAGCTGGCTTTATAAACAGCTGGGGGCCTTCCTGAAGTCCTATGACCTTACCATGGATGCTTCCTTTAACGATTTTCCTCCGGAAGGACAGAAGGAATTCGAGTACGGGGGCACCGAACTGCTCACATTCGACTATACCAACCAGGACGGCGAGACGAAGACCTATCACCGGGCCTTCGAAGGTCTGGTACCTATGACGAAGCGGCGGTATGAAGAAGCCTGGACCGACAAAATGAAGGAAACCCTGGCGAACTACCTCATTGAAAAGCCCTGTCCGGTATGCCACGGCGCCCGGCTCCGTCCGGAAAGCCTGGCATTCAAAGTGGGTGGAAAGAATATTGCGGAACTCTCTGACATGCCCGTATCCGAACTGCTTCCTTTCCTGGGACATCTGGAACTGACGGAAAAGGAAAAAATCATTGCGGACCAGATTCTTCGGGAAGTGAAGAGCCGTCTGACTTTCCTTTCCAATGTGGGACTGGAATACCTTACCCTGTCCCGGGGAGCTTCCACTCTTTCCGGCGGCGAGGCCCAGCGCATACGGCTGGCTACCCAGATCGGCTCCGGACTGGTGGGGGTGCTGTACATTCTGGATGAACCGTCCATCGGACTCCACCAGAGGGACAATGACAAGCTCCTGGCTACCCTGAAGGGCATGCGGGATCTGGGGAATACACTCATCGTGGTAGAGCACGATGAAGATACTATCCGCAGTGCTGACTGGGTCGTGGATATCGGTCCCGGAGCCGGTGAAAACGGAGGGTATGTGGTAGCCGAGGGAACGCCGGAAGATATTAAAAAAGTGAAAAATTCCATTACCGGTGCCTACTTGCGGGGAGAAAAATATATCCCCCTCCCGGAGCACCGAAGAAAAGGAAATGGTCTCTTCCTGACCATCAAAGGAGCTTCGGAACATAACCTGAAGCACATTGACGTATCATTTCCCTTGGGCGCTTTCACAGTGGTTACAGGGGAATCGGGCTCCGGAAAGAGTACCCTGGTGAACGAGATTCTTTTCCAGGGACTGTCTAATATCAAAAATCATACGTCCTACGCCACAGGAAAGTACGACTCCATGGAAGGGGCAGAATATGTGGACAAGATTATTGACATAGACCAGCAGCCCATCGGCCGTACGCCGAGATCCAACCCTGCCACCTATACCGGTGTATTTAACGATATCCGGGAACTCTTCAGCCAGACATCGGAAGCAAAGATGCGGGGATACAAGCCTGGCCGGTTCAGCTTCAATATCAAAGGCGGCCGCTGCGAAGCCTGCCACGGAGACGGCATCATCAAAATCGAAATGCAGTTCCTATCTGATGTGTACGTGCCCTGTGAAGTCTGCCACGGCGCCCGGTATAACCGGGAAACCCTGGAGGTCCGGTATAAAGGAAAGAATATTTCCGATGTCCTCAATATGACCGTAGATGAAGCGGTACCCTTTTTCGAAAACCACCCTCGGATTCTTCGGAAACTGAAGACCCTTCAGGAAGTGGGACTGGGGTATATCCACCTGGGCCAGCCTGCCACCACCATGTCCGGCGGCGAAGCCCAGCGTGTCAAGCTGGCTACGGAACTCATGCGCCGAGGCACCGGGGATACCCTCTACATCCTCGATGAACCCACCACCGGTCTTCACAGCGAAGACATCCGAAAACTTCTCATCGTTCTCCAGAAGCTGGTGGACCAGGGAAATACGGTGGTTGTCATCGAACACAACCTGGACGTGGTGAAGGTGGCAGATCACATCATCGACCTGGGCCCCGAAGGGGGCGACAGGGGCGGTGAAGTAGTGGCCACCGGTACGCCGGAGGATATCTGCAAAGTAGCCCGCTCCTACACCGGCCAGTATCTGAAGCCAGTCATAGAACGGACCCGGGAAGTCATGGAGGCCCATAAGAATGATTGATGTAAACGATAAGATTCGGGCCAAGGTGGAAGCCCTGCCGGACTCTCCCGGTGTGTATCGCTGGAAGGATAAAGATGGGCGGATTATCTATGTGGGTAAGGCCAAAAACCTGAAAAACCGGGTGCGCTCTTATGTCCGGGAGGATAAGAACCGGTCACCGAAAGTGGCAGCCATGATCCGTCACGCCGATGACCTGGACATCACTATGACCGCCACGGAAATGGAAGCCCTCATTCTGGAATGCAACCTGATCAAAGAAATCCATCCCAAGTACAATATTTCTCTTCGGGATGACAAATCCTACCCCTACGTAAAAATCACTACCTACGACGAATGGCCACGAATTTTTGTGACGAGAAATATCCGTCACGATGACGGTGCCAAGTATTTTGGCCCCTTCACCGATGTAGGGAGTCTTCGGACTACTCTTTCCCTACTCCGTCGATTTTATCCCATTCGCAGCTGTCGGTCCATGAAAGTGTCCCGGCCCTGCCTGCAGTACCATCTCCATCTCTGCTGCGCCCCCTGCGCCGGGCTTTGCACGAAGGAAGAGTATCAGGGGTATGTCAAAACGGTGTGTGACCTTTTTGAAGGAAAGAACACAGGCCTTGTACAGGAACTGAAGAAAAAAATGGAAGAGGCCTCGGAGGCCATGGAATTCGAAAAAGCCGCCAAATATCGGGACCAGGTCCGGGCTATTGAGTCTGTGCAGCAGCGGCAGAATATCGTGGCTAACGAAGGGGACTTTGATGTGGTAGGTCTCGCCAGGGACGGCAGCCATGCGGGGCTGGAAGTCTTCTATATCCGCTATGGCCGCATGGTGGGAAAGGAAAATTTCAGTATCCCTGAGAGTGAAAGCGAGACAGACGAAGAAATCATTACCGCATTTATCCGCGATTTCTACGGAGGAAATCCCACTGCCATTCCGAAGGAAATCATACTGCCTCTCCTGCCATCGGACTGTGAACTCATTTCTTCCTGGATGACAAAGCTCAAAGGCACTGAAGTCACTATACAGGTTCCCCAGCGGGGCTTCAAACGGCGACTGAAGGATATGGCCATGGCCAATGCCGCCAAGTACCTGTCCGACAAGAAACTGCAGTGGGAGTACCAGGATGCCCGGGAGCAGGGGGCTGTGAAAAAACTGAAAGACCTCCTTCACCTGCCAAGGCTGCCGGAAAGAATGGAATGCTTTGATATTTCCCACAACCAGGGCGCTGAGACTACGGGCTCCATGGTGGTCTTCGAACATGGACGGCCCGCAAAGAGGGAGTATAGAAAATTTAAACTCCGCACCACCCAGGGCCATGCAGACGATTTTAAATCCATGGCAGAAGTCATGACCCGCCGCTACGGCAACGAAAAGGACTGGCCTTCGCCGGACCTTATCGTTCTGGATGGGGGACTGGGCCAGCTCCATGCAGCGCTCCCCGCTATCCGCGGCGCCGGCTGCGATGCGCCGGTCATCGGCCTGGCCAAGAGAATCGAAGAAATCTACGTGGAAGGTTCTGAAGATCCCATCATCCTGGACCACCATGAACCGGCGCTCCAGCTACTCCAGTTTATCCGAGATGAAGCCCATCGATTCGTTATTACCTATCACCGGCAGTGGACAAATAAGAGAAACACCGAGTCCATACTGGATCACATCGAAGGGATTGGCCCCAACAGGAGAAATGCCTTGTGGCATGCATTCCGTTCCATGGATGAAATGAAAAAGGCTTCGGTGGAAGAACTGTCCCAGGTGCCCGGCATGAATAGAAGGGCCGCGGAGTCGGTGTACCGGTTCTTCCGTATGAGAAAAGACGAGAAGCAGATGGTCATTAATGGAGTAAAAGAAGAATAGGGGCCTGCGTCCCCGGGCTCTGTTCTGCGGATAAGGCAGTATGTTGTATTTATGTCTGGCTGAATCGAATAAAAGGTTCGTAAGGGTTGTGGGTCGGGCAGCGCTGCGCTGGCCCGACCGGGTTGTAGATTGGCATCGCTGACGCTCGCCAATCGGGTTGGGGCGCTTTGCTTAAAAGGAAGGGGACAGTATATAGCGCGGCCAAAGGCCGCTTAAGCCCAATGGCGGTGAAGCCACAACCCGGTGAACGAGCGAAGCGCAGTTCACCCACAACCTTTAGCCCCATATATACGTAAGAGGAGATAAGCGGTGTATCAAATTCCTGGCAGTAAGGCCCGCTCTTACCTGCACTTTTTCCTTGACAAAAATCCATTCTCTTCGTATAATGATGAAGTTGATAATTTTATCTACCCAGCTTGGCGTACCCAAAAGTACACGAAAGCAATCAAGCGGCATTACGGCCGATAGGTAAGGAGGTGCTAAGAATGCCGGTTCCGAAGACAAAAAGTTCTAGATCCCGTCGCGACAAGAGACGTGCAAATTGGAAGCTGACTGTTCCGGGTCTCGTGGAATGCCCACAGTGCCATGCACTGAAAAAACCTCATCATGTATGCCCTGTATGCGGTTACTATAAAGGCAAGCAGATCGTCAGCAAGACTGTTGAAGAATAATGAGAACGAGAAAACGTTTCCTGAGAGGGAAGCGTTTTTTTGTTGGATTAGAGGATTCGGCGAACTACGGGCCTGCGGGCCGGATGATGAGTGGCATACGAACAGGTGGGGCATCCAGCTGCTAACTTGCAGGCTTTCAGGAAAGCTGGCCAGCCGGTGGCACTTTTATCTGTTTCTACCGGCTAACCCCAGCCATCCCGGAAAAAGGGCCTGCTGCAGAGTCATTTTAACTTTTTAGGTCAGAGGCTCTGGAATTCCATCTGCGGATTTGCTGCTGGCTGCCTCAATCTCGGTCTCGACCTGCATCTCACCAGTGCCACCGGTCAGGACTCTTTCTTCATATCCCGTTCACTTCTCGGTGGTATCTCCCCTTGAAGTATGCTATAATTATCGCAAGTTCATAGCAAAAATTCATAGTTCCCATTATTCAGGATGGTTTGTATAGCAGGTAGAAAAGTAGGGAATTTTGGATATTTGCTAAATAAAAAAAGGGAGGAACAGTAGAATGGCAGGAAGTAAATGGAAGAAGATTCTGGCCGCCGGTGTGTGCGGCCTTTTGGCGGCAGGCCTTTTCGCAGGCTGCGGCAGCAGTCAGGGCGGCTCCGGCAGCGGAAGCGCCAGCGGTAAGATGAAGGTAGGGGTTGTGCAGATCGTGCAGCACCCGGCCTTAGATGAGGCCAATAAGGGCTTCGTGGATGCCCTGAACGAAGCAGGACTGAAGGATAAGGTGGAAATTGACCAGCAGAATGCCCAGGGTGACCAGTCCAATCTGAAGGCCATTGCCAACCGCTATGTGTCCGGCAACTATAATCTGATCTGCGCGATTTCTACGCCAGCAGCGCAGGCCATGGCCAATGCCACTGACAAGATTCCGATTATCTGCACTGCTATTTCGGACTTCGAAAATGCAAAACTCATGAAGTCGGAAAAGGCACCGGACAGCAATGTCACCGGCACCAATGATCGGGGCCCCATTGATAAGCAGGTAAAGCTGATCAAGGAAATCCAGCCGAATGTAAAGAAAGTCGGCATCATCTACAATTCCAGCGAAATCAATTCGGTGATCCAGGCAAAGCACCTGAAAGAAAACTGCCAGCCCCTCGGCATCGATGTGGTGGAACTCACGGTAAACTCTGTGAACGATGTGCAGCAGGTGGCAGAAGGCTTTTTGGGTGGCAAAGTAGATGCCATCTATGTGCCAACGGATAATATCATCGCTTCCTCTATCCCTACACTAATGGCTGTGGCCAACAAGGAAAAAATCCCGGTCTACGGCGCTGAAGTGGGCCATGTGAAGAACGGGGTCCTTGCTTCTGAATCCATCAGCTTCTACGATATCGGCCACCGGGCCGGCGAGATGGCTGCAGAGATTCTCAAGGGAAATAAGACGGTGAAAGATTTCCCCGTAGAAGGAGCAGGTAAGTCCAAGCTTTATATCAATAAGAATGAAAAGGAAACTCTGGGAATCAAGATCCCCCAGGAAGTGCTTGACAGGGCAGAAATGATCTGACAGACGAGTGGGGTAAAAGAGTAACTTCCGATTTTCCGGAAGTTACTCTTTCTCTATGAATTCTCATTTGCAAGTGGAAAGGTTTGTGTCGTTGTGGCTTCTAAACTGAAACAGCTCTGGTGGTTAATGCTTATTTTTGCGGTCTGTAATGTGGTGATGGCTGTGCTCCTGTACCAGTCTTCCCCTTCGGAACCGGAGACCGCTGATGTGGTACCTGTTCCACCTAAGAATATTTATACCGTAGGTATTCTTCAGTCCGATGACCTGGCGGAACAGGATAAAATGACTGCCGGTGTCCTGGCGGCCCTGGAAGCAGAAGGGTATAAGGACAAGGTGAAAGTGGAAGTGGTCAAAGCCAATGGCAACGACAGGAAACTGGAAGAAACGGCCAAAAAGTTCGTAAGAAACAAGAAGGACCTCATTATTGCCGTAGGAACCGATTCCGCCAAAGAAACGGCGAAGGTGACAAAAGCCATCCCTGTAGTAGGCGTAGGGGTGATGAACTTCAAAAAAGACAAGGCCTTTGAAGACCATCGGAACTTTACCGGCGTCATGGATAATCCGCCGGTACTGAACCAGATTGGCATAGCAAGGCGATCCTTCTCCATCAGCAAACTGGGATTCCTCTATAACCCTAAAAACGAAGCATCCCTGCTGCAGCTAGATATTCTCCGGGATGTGGCACAGCGGAAAGGTATCCATCTCTACGAAGTAGCCTTCAATCCTGATAAAGTGGCAGGCCCCCAGATTGAAAAACTGGTGGGCCATGTGACCGCTCTTTACGTGCCGGAAGATCCGGACGTGCTTTCCCATTTCGACGAAATCGTCAAGATGATGAACGGCGCAGGCATTCCGATTATCGGGGAGCAGTCTGAAATGGTACGGAAAGGGGCAGTTCTTTCTGTATCTCCCAGCTATTACCGTATGGGCTTCTCCGGTGGGCGGATTGCGGCAAAACTGCTGCAGGGAGAGCTGATTCCTGCAGACATTCCCATTGTTCGTCAGTCGGACCCGGATATTGTGGTGAACATGAAAGAAATCAATCTTCTCAATATCCCACTCCCCGGAGATCTCTGGCAGCGGGCACGGAAACTGTATCTCTACGATGGACAGCCCGCAAGGCCATGACACCGTAGCAGAAGAAGTATGGAAGAATAGAATCTGAATCGTATAGAAGAAGGGAAATGAAATGGTAGATCTGGCAATTTCTACGGTTGCCCAGGGACTCATGTGGTCCATTCTGGCAATCGGCGTATTTCTTTCATTCCGGGTATTGGACGTACCGGATATGACCTGTGAAGGAAGTTTTCCACTGGGTGGTGCTATCGCAGCATCTCTTATCGCTTCCGGATCCTCCCCCTGGGTGGCCATTGTGGCTGGTGCCATTGGGGGCCTTGTGGCAGGAACGGTGACGGGCATCCTGTATACAAAGTTGAAGATTCCCGCTATTCTGGCGGGGATTCTCACCATGATTGCCCTCTATTCCATTAACCTTCACATCATGGGGAAGGCCAATATTTCCCTCCTTCGGGTGGATACCGTATTTACCACTACTGCCCACGTGCTCCACGTGAGCCAGTCTGTAGCTGCCTTCATCGTGCCGGCGGTGCTGATGATTATTATTTCCGCCTTCATTTACTGGTTCTTCGGTACGGAACTGGGTATGTGCATCCGGGCCACCGGCTTCAATCCCCAGATGGTCCGGGCCCAGGGCGTTAATACAGACACCATGATTATCATGGGCCTTTTCATCTCCAATGCACTCATCGGCCTCTGCGGCGCTGTGGTAGCGCAGAATAATGGCTTCGCCGACGTAGGCATGGGCATTGGCACCATCGTCATCGGCCTGGCTTCCGTCATTATCGGCGAAGTTATCCTGGGAGCCGACAGCTTTTCTGCCTCCCTTCTGGCCGTTGTGGTGGGATCCATCATTTACCGCATAGTCATTGCGGTGGTCCTGTACCTCGGCATGCCGCCGAACGACTTGAAGCTGTTTACCGCTATCCTCGTCATGCTCGCTCTGGCAGCGCCCATGGTGAAGGGCAAGATTAATATCGGAAAGGCGGGCTGATTATGCTTAAAGTCACAGACATCAGCAAAACATTCTTCAAGGGCACCACCAATGAAAAGAAGGCCCTGAACCACCTTTCCCTCACATTGAACGACGGAGATTTCTGCACCGTCATCGGAAGCAATGGGGCAGGAAAGAGTACCCTCCTGAATTCCATCGCCGGCGCCTATATTCCCGACAGCGGCACCATTGAAATCAACGGCACCGACGTGACTAAGGTGAGCGAATACAAAAGAGCGAAATACATCGGCCGGGTTTTCCAGGACCCCCTGAAGGGAACCGCTGCAGGCATGCAGGTAGAAGAAAACCTGATCATCGCTTCCCGCCGCGGCGAAAGCCGCCGCCTCCGCTGGGCCTTCTCAGGTGGGGACCATGAAAAATTCCGGGAAATGGTGGCCCGGCTGGATCTGGGCCTCGAAGACCGGCTCACCACAAGAATCGGCCTCCTCTCCGGCGGCCAGCGGCAGGCACTGACACTCCTCATGGCTACCCTGAAAAAACCGGACATCCTTCTCCTCGATGAACCGACGGCAGCCCTGGACCCGAAGACCGCATCAAAAGTGCTGAAAATTACAGACGAAATCGTCCACGAACAGCACCTGACCACCCTCATGATTACCCACAACATGAGGGATGCCCTGAAATACGGCAACCGCCTCATTATGATGAACAGCGGCACCATCATTGCCGACTACACACCGGAAGAAAAGCAGAAACTCACCATCGACGACCTGCTGAAGAAATTCGAAGAAAACTCCGGCGCCATGAGCGACCGGGTACTGCTGGGGTGAGTGGCATAAAAAAAGCTGGGAGAAACTCGGTTTCTCCCAGCTTTTTTCGATTGGTGCGTCTGACTGTATTCCCGAAGGTCCTAAGGGTTGTGGCTTTCACATTGCTGCGCTTGTGAAAGCGGGGTGTGCGCAGCGAACTGAAACGCAAGGAAACGACAGGCGACTGAGCATTCAGTGATCCCTTTCCCCCTCGGGTGGAAGGGTGGCCGTGAAGCGACTGGGCTTGCGGCGAAATACAGTGGGAGCGACTTCAGAGGGAGCCCCCTCCGCCTTCGGCACCTCCCCCATAGATGGGGGAGGTTAAACCGGTAACCTCCCCTCTTTAGAGGGGAGGGGGACCACGAAGTGGTGGAAGGGTGGCCGCCGCAGGCGGCAGCCTCGGCCCTGACGAAGTCACAGCCCTGCCGCAGGCAGAGCCTCGGCCAAAGGCCGCAGCCCGGTGAAGCCCCTTTTACCATTCCACATCATCCATATCGATATCATCGTCTTCCAGCAGCTTCTTCCAGGAATACCGGGAGAGTTCAGATCGGTCTACTTTTTCTCCATTTCTGGATACGAAGATATAGACCTGCTTCAGGTCATCCAAGGTCATGGGGGCGATGGTATCCGTTTCCTTATCGTAGGACCCGGTAATAGCGAAGAATTCATCCAGAAACATGGCTCTTCCATCTTCATCGTCCACGCAGATTGTGCCGACATCCTCATCATAGGCGTTGAAAGACTCTGCTGTATACCAGACGGTATAAGAGCTCCCGCAGATATCCAAAGGGACATGGTTGACGCTATCATCTTCCTCAAAGACGAATTTTTTGAGACCATTGACCGGGTGGTGGGGATCTATGTGGTGTACGAAATTCTGGGGATCATAGATTTCCATCTCATCCAAAAGACAGAAAACAAGAACATCCGGGCTATCCGGCCGGAAACCATCCAGGCAGTGGGAAAGAATATCCACCTGCTTTTTGAGGAGACAGGCCTTTTCCTCTTCATAGATTTTTTTGGCTTCCTGGGAAACGGTTTTATCCTTCAGGGCGGCATTGATCTCTTTCAGCCGGGGATCGTCGTATTTCTTCACGTCTTCCATGGAAAATACGTCGTGGCTGTTCAAAAATCCATCGGCCTCCTTTTGGATGGTCCTGTAAATCTTTCGAAGTTCCCGAGCCTTCTTGTACAGCTCTGTAATGTCTGCTCTTTTCATGGCAAGCTCCTTTCATCACTATGGGGGATTCTTTCTGTCCTTATTATAGTGGATATGGCAAGGGAAAACAGGAGAAAAAATTGGCCTGCGGTCAAGGAATATAGTGGATTGGCGTTCAGCCGGATTGAATGAAAGGTTCGTAAAGATTGTGGCTTTCACATTGCTGTGCTCGTGAAAGCGGGGGGTGCGCAGCGAACTGAAGCGCAAGGAGCCGACAGGCGACTGAGCATTCAGTGATCCCTTTCCCCTCGGGTGGGTTGGCAGCACTGGCGCCTGCCAACCGGGCCCTGGCGCTGCGCTTAAGAGGAAAGGAATGATATATAACGCGGCCCAAGGCCTCTTATGCACCTCATGCCCCCGGTGCGAAGCACCTGCAGCCCGGTGAACGAGCGAAGCGCAGTTTACCCACCACCCTTAGCCCCATCCATTCGGGCGACCGCCTGTCAGCCACCATTTTATTTTCCATTTCCCCTTGCATTAGCCCTCCATAGTCGGTATAATAGCAAAGGTACGAACTGTATCTCAGTCCGGCGCAACTCCGGCGCAGACCTTGATACAGCAATTTATTTATTTTAGGAGGCTATTATGTTAACAGCTGAAGCAAAGAAAGAAATCATTGAAAAGTATGCCGTTCATGAAGGCGACACCGGATCTCCGGAAGTACAGATTGCTATCCTCTCCAAGAGAATCGCTCTCCTCACCGAACATCTGAAGTCCCACAAGAAGGATCATCATTCCCGCCGGGGCCTGCTGAAGATGGTCGGCCAGCGCAGAAACATGCTGGACTATCTCCGCCGCAAAGACATCGAACGCTACAGAGCTCTCGGTGCAAAACTGGGCCTGCGTCTGAAATAAGATTTCACTAAAAAAGACTACCGCAAGGTAGTCTTTTTTAGTGAAAAGAAGGCTTGAAAGATATTCACAGAAAGTGGCTGTATGGCAACAGACAGGCTGCCAGGAGAGGGAAGGGGGATGAAGTATACAGCTTTCTTCCTCTGGCAGACGACAGTCCTGCAGCACTGTGGCGTAAGGCTGTTATTGGAGTATAGACTGCACATCATGCGGGCACCTTAATGCCCGACGGTGGTGCCGCAGGCGGTGGATAACAGCAGACTTTTTGCAGGAAAGATAACCCCCCATGAAATCTGGGATAGCTCATTTTCAGAGTAAATTTATCAACTCATGAATTCAATAAAAAGATCCCCACCCTTTGTAAAAAAAGGCGGGGATTTTTTTATTGAGCCCGATTTCATCACGACCGGCAACACGAATAGCCTGAAAGAGCTAGGTCCGACGGACAGAAGACAGATGCGCCAATCTTCCACCGCTCCATCATGATGATGGCCTCTTTCAGGCATTTCGCTTGTAAATCCTCAGAATGAACCGAGACATTTAATCAGGTAATGCAGGTATCACTCATAACGCATCGAACGGACCGAAGCCCGGAGCTCTTATGGTTTCATCCATGCGAGATGGCTTGCAGCCGGACAAGGAACCGGGTATTTTTTCGTGGCCACTCCCCGGACCTTGTCCAAACTCTAATCTATGCTTATTATACTATATAAAATTCAATAATAGAATAGTATGATAAACAAATATGCTTGTCTGTTTCGCAATTAAATATGAATAGATGTAATGAAATAGAAGAATATAGACTTTCTGCAGGGAGAATACCATATGCGAAAGATAAAATTTCTAGACATGTAACTTTCTGAAAAATCTCCTTGACTGCCGGTGAAGATATCTCTATGATGGATGAAAAGGAACATCACGAAACCATCCACGAATACCACTCCCACGTATCCGGACTTCTCTCTTCCAAGACCAAAGACCTCTATGAAGCAGGGAAGACAGACACTGTGAGAGGAAGCCTTATCTCCGGGACTGAAACCCATATGGAAAGCGGAAGAGACATGACCATCACAGGAAGCGCCGTCATCAGCGATAAAGATACCACCCTTCTGGCCGGGAGAAACTTCAAAGCCGACAGCGCTGAAGAAAGAAGCGGCAGCACCTACCGGGAATCCGTCAAAAAGAGGGGCCTCCTCTCCGGAGGCGGCCTGGGCTTTACTATGGGCAGCGAAAAGAGAAAGGACCGCTACGACAGTGAAGCTGTAGAACAGGTAGGAAGCACCATAGGCAGCGTGGAAGGAAGCGTTCGTATCAGCGCAGGGAAAGATGCAGATATAGAAGCCTCCCACGTTTCAGCCGGTAAGGACCTGGCGGTTAGCGGAAAGAACGTGACCATCACCAGTAAGGATAATGTGTACACCAATAAAGAAGAACATGAGTACAAGAGAAGAGGGCTCAGTGTATCCCTGGGAGGCAGCACGTTAAATGCACTTTCTGATGTAGCTGCACCGGTAGAAAGGGCGGCGGATGTACAGGACTCAAGACTGAGAGTACTGTATGGATATGATACATATAAGAATTTAGATAAGCGAAAAGAAACTTTGCAAGACTTGGCAAAAGGAAAAGTTCATGCCTCTTTAGACATTGGCTTTATAAATTCTTCGTATGCCTATCATTCTGTGAGTCAAATGACGGAAGGCGCAATCAGCCGGATTCAGGCAGGAGAAACTGCAGTACTCATTGCAGAGAATGACATTCATGTACATGGATCAGATATGTCTTCGAACAAGGCGGTATTGCTGGCAGGAAAAGACATAATGCTTAGCGCATCAGCGAACAGGATGTCAACAAAATCCAATGAAAAATCCAGCGGCTTTGGAATTACTGCATCTATTGGTCCGTCTGGGTTAGCGGGAGTCAATGGCTATATTTCTCATGGCAGCGGACAGGAAAAGGAGCAGTCTATTTCTTATGATGCTTCGAATATTCATGCTGATCATATAGTTTATCTATCCGGTGGCAATGATATTGTCCTGAAAGGAAGTCAGGTGCGGGGAAAACGTATTGTGGCAGATGCGGGGCATGATTTGACAATAGAAAGTCTGCAAAACAAGCATACCTATGATTCGGAAAATAAGGGATGGTATATCAGCGGCGGAAGAAGTGTGAAATATGAGCCGGAAGGAAATCAGACAGTCAAAAAATGGGGTGCTTCTTCGGTTGGAGCTGGACACTCTTCGGGGGCCGTTCGCTCCGACTATGCAGGCGTAGTGGATCAGGCAGGACTTTATGCAGGAACAGATGGGATTGCTGTGTCCACTAAGAATAAGACTTCATTGAAAGGCGGTGTTATAGATAGTCATGGGACTCCGGATAAAACCAGACTGAGCACCGGAATTTTGGAATGGGAAGATATAGAGAACCATGCCTCTTATACTTCAAAAGGAGTGGGGGCTTCCTATAACTACTACAGTCATTTTCAAGAGATGAGCCAAAAAGAAAAAGACGAAGTGAATAGTAAAAGAGGACTTACACCTCAGATTCCTACCGGAAGCAAGGGTAAGTCTTCTTCAGTAACCCGTTCGGCAGTCAGTCAGGGAAATATAGTGATTAACAAGTCTGATCGGCAACGGCAGAATCTGGAAAAGCTGGAAAGAAATCCTCAAAATACCCTGAACGGACTGGGGAAAATTTTTGATAAAAAGAAAGTAGAAGAGAAGCAGGAGCTGGCAGGCCTCTTTGGAAAGCTGGCTTATAATGAAATCCATAACATGAAAGATGGTCCGGAAAAAACAGCAATGCATGCCCTGGTCGGCGGTATTATGAGTCAGCTTACAAATGGTGACTTCATGGCAGGAACGGCGGCTGCTGCAGTGAATAAGATGCTTATACAGGAAATTAAGAAAGCATCCCACGGTGATCCGGCAAAAATGCAGTGGATGAGTGCAGCTATTGGAGGGCTCGTTACACAGATGCTAGCCGGAAATGGACAAATCGGAGCAGGTGTAGCCAGTAGTGCAACTAAGAATAATTATTCATGGAAGTATATTATTGAAGCTATCAATGGTACTTTCAATCCTGATGAGGTGGTTCAGTCAACAACGCCCAGCTCTGACGATGATGGATCAGAGACCGCTAACAGCGGTATAGATCAAGAACAGGGGACTGTTAATGTACCAGATGATGATGGCACAGCTGCTAATCATGCTTCCTACCCCGCAGAAAGATTATCTAATATAACAAACTTGGATGTAACAGGAATGGGACTGGCTGATACAGCAGGGGCTGAAGATAGAGCAAATGATGGTGATGCAGGAAGTTATACTCAAGGCAGCTATGCTCAAAGTAATAATGAAGATGGAAATACAGCTGATTCCAGTACTGATAATTCCGATTCCGGTTCAGCAACAGGGAGTACTGAGACGCATCATAAAAGTGCAAGTTACCAAGATGCACTGCAGCGGGTCAGCGATGCCTCAAAAGATGAAGCCAGAGATGAAGTCGGAAATACATTTGCAACATATGCCATGCTTAATGAAATGAAAAAGAAGTTCCCGGAATTCCCGGAAGACTATTTAAAAAACAAGGTGGAAAATGCGGTTAAGCTGGGTGGCTATACGACAGCAGCTATTAACTATGGATACAATGTCTATGAGAATCATCAGGAATTTAAGAGTTTTCATAATGCGCTGCAGGCAGATGCTTGGGATACGTTGCCAATTTCCGGTGCATTATTGAATAGCGGCATTATGGCTATATATGGAATGGGCGTTTCAACAGAGAGACAAGTTTTGTTAGGCGTAGGAACTGGTGTAGCAATAAATGTTATTGTGGATAAGAAAAAAATTGAATTAAAAGCAGAAGAAGAAACACAAGAGGAGGAATCCGCGGAATGATACTTGAGTGGATATTAGATATAACAATATTCGTTCTTATTATTGAATTATTGCAAAAATACATTTTCAATAAAGAGCCGACGGCGGATGACAAACTTTTTCTAGAGCATTCGAATCCTATTTTTCTCTATTTTATTCTATTACTGATGGTGATGGGGTTAATTTGGAGTGTATTGACTGATTTTATATCGTATGATTACGATATTATGGCACACTTGTTGCCAATTATAGGATTTTATATTTTGGTATCAAAAGGTTTATATATCAGGTATGTATATGGACCTAAAAATTGGCAATATGTAGAAAAAACGAAGATTGGATTTATTTCAATTATTATACTAATAATAATTTTCATAGGATTATATATAAGTTAAAACTATATGCGATATTATTAATTTAAGATATGTGACTTTTAGCTTCCGTGAAGGAATCATTCTTGATTCCCAAGAGGCCCTCACTGTAAAATCCGGAGAAGACATGACCGTCAAAGGAAGCGAAATGAGTGCAAGAAGACGTCTACTTGAAAGCAGGAAAAGACATTTATATCCTTTCAGCAGAAAACAGAAGCACCACCAGAGAAAAGGAAAACTCTTCCTCCACCAGCCTGGGAGGAAACATAGGAAGCAGCAGCCTCACCGGTATCCGTGCGTCCTATGGCAGGGGCAGGGAAGAAGGAAAGAGTGAAGGAATCTCCCACACAGAAAGCAATATCAAAGCTGACCATACCCTTTCCCTGGAAAGCGGCAGGGATACGATTCTTAAAGGAAGCCGGATAGAAGGAGAAAAAGTACAGGCAGATGCAGGCGGAAGCCTCAGCATGGAAAGTGAGCAGGACAGGAAGACCTACCGGGAAAATGGAAAGAACACCGGTATCTCCCTGGGCTATGACATTTTCTCCGGCAAAGTATCCGGCTTTGCTTCGGCCGGTAAATCTCGCACAGACTCCCATTACGAAAGTGTGACAGACCAGGCAGGCATTTACGCCGGAGACAAGGGCTTTGATATCTCTGTCAAGAACAATACCCACCTCAAAGGTGCCGTCATAGACAGCAAAGGCGATGCGGAAAAGAATACCCTCCGCACCGGTACTTTAAGCTGGGAAGATGTGGAGAACAAAGCGGACTACAAAGCAGGAGGCATGGGCATCTCCTATAATCCCAAAGACAGCACCACGCCCCTCAACGCCCGCGGCCTTACGCCTCAGATGAGCCCCACCGTGAAGGATAAGGCGGATAGCAGTACCAAAGCGGCCATTGCGAAAGGGACTATCGTTATTATGGACAAGAAGAACCAGGGGCAGGATATTTCTACCTTGCATCGGGATACAGAAAACAGCCTGAACCGGCTGAAAGAAATCTTTGATAAATCCAAGGTGGAAGAAAAGCAGGAACTTCTGGGCATGATGGAGAAATACGGCAACCAGGCTATTCATGCCTATGCAGAAAGCAGGGGATGGAAAGACGGTTCCGCAGAAAAAGTTCTTCTCCATGGAGCCTTTGGCGCCCTTATGGGAGACATGGGAACAGGAGAGACTCTGGCAGGCGCCCTGTCCGGAAGTATCCATGAATATGTGATGGGATACCTGAACCGCACGAAATCTCCGGAATGGGTGAGAACCCATCCGGATGCGGTAGAATGGCTCAGCGCAGGCCTGGGGACAGTAATTGGCAAAGCGTCTGATGCTTCTATTTCCGGTATGGCGGGTATTTCCCTGGATGCGGCAAAGTGGAATGACTTTGCGATAAATGGGGTTGTAATTAAAGCTGGTATCGCGGTAAAATTATCGAATGCTCCGGGCTTATCATTTGGACATGTTGGAATGATAGCTGAATATGCTAATGGTCAATATGTATCAGCTGATTATGGACGTTACGGAAATGATGTGGATACTATTGGATCTTTACCATTAGCTAATCCTGTTGGAAAAGGAACATTTATTACCCGAGAATCCTTTAACCCTGATGATAAATATATTTTTATATTTAATCCGAAATTTGTAGATAATTCAGCTTTGATTGAGCATTATAATGCTCAAATCCATGATGGTGGGTACCATTTGATGGAAAATACAGAAGTAGAAGAAATTTTTTCCGATAATAATGCAGAATATTATAGAAATGGTGAAAGTGAAGATTATCGACTATTAGGGCATAATTGCGTAACTACGAGTCGTAACCCATTACTGGAGAGTGTCAAGCAAGGGACATCCATTTATTACACTTTGTATCGGCTGAAAATGGCGGAAACTCCTGATGATGTCTACCGAGCATTAATGGCAGATTATGAAGCTCATCATGGCGAAGGTTTGGTACAGTCTGTATCATATCAGGAGGTCCCTAATGATTAATCGGCGTATGCAGATAATGTTGATTATCGTAGTAATTGGTATATTTTTGATTATAGGGATGAGCAGAGTATCTGAGTTTTTCGCTGCAAAGTCAAATGCTATGTCTGGAAGCATCATTTTATCCTTAAAAGGCAGTACACAAACATACCGGGCTATCAATCCCAATAATACCGCAGAATATGTAGATCTTTCTTTCAATAAATTGAGAGCGAAGAATGATTTATCCTTCTATAGTCCTGTTTTTAAGCCAGAGCACCTTTATATATTGGGAGTCAGGGATTCGGATAAGTGTTTGTCAGGTATTGAATTGTTTGACATAAGCGATGGGAAAATATCTATGATTCCAATTCAATGGGAGAAAAAGGAAAGGGAATATCCTATTCAGCTTTTTTATTACGAATCTGGTTATTTTATTATCCGGGCAGGAAAGCACGCCTGGATGGTGCCTGAATCAGGTGGTAACCTGAAGTCCTGTCATTTTATATCTAGGTTGGTACATCCACACCCATCATCTC
>ERZ791746.1019-NODE-1019-length-20959-cov-3.748995_pt1 | contig 20959 bp, 26 predicted proteins | sample MGYA00510038_ERZ791746 | MGnify/ENA primary metagenome ERZ791746 (study PRJEB30046, sample SAMN00792018) | human gut metagenome | study: EMG produced TPA metagenomics assembly of the A metagenome-wide association study of gut microbiota in type 2...
ACGTACGGGTTCAAGTCCCGTCACTCGCACCATAAAAGAACAACTAACACTTGTGTTGGTTGTTCTTTTATTTTACCAGCAAGCGATGACGGGACTTGAAGGCGAGCGTTAAGAAAACAGTCCTGTGGACTGTTTTTAGCGAGAGCGTTGATGATTTTTTGATTATGAATAAGCCGCAATAAGCGAGGTAGGCATTTTGCTTATATCTAAACTCCGTCACTCGCACCATACAGCTGTCAATTTTGTTAATCTGTTTTTTATTTTACCGGCAAGCGATGACGGGACTTGAAGGCGAGCGTTAAGAAAACAGTCCTGTGGACTGTTTTTAGCGAGAGCGTTGATGATTTTTTGATTATGAATAAGCCGCAATAAGCGAGGTAGGCATTTTGCTTATATCTAAACTCAGTCACTCGCACCATACAGCTGTCAATTTTGTTAATCTGTTCTTTTATTTTACCGGCAAGCGATGACGGAACTTGAAGGCAAGCGATGACGGGACTGCGCCAAAATGCAGTATTTTTCTTTTAACTTAACTTTATAATGCAATACACCTTAACATACTTATGATGAGTTGTGTTGCTCATTGCTGATTGCAGAGTGTTTCATCTGAGGAAGAGGAGCTAAGCGGTTATGCTGAACTCCGGTGCGGTACTGCAACAGCGGACATTGCCTTACCTTAAAATGCCCTCAGGGCAATGTCAACATTTGAAATTAATTTTAACCGCTGACCTTATGGTTGGCGGTATTTTTTATGCAACTTAACCTTTGTATTTTGCATTTTACCTAAAAACACTTTAAATTGAATACAATTTCTGCTATTCTATAAATGTACTTAATAAATGAATTTAACTTCACAGAGGGAATATATGAAGATAAAGATAATTAAAGACAGCACGGTTACCGAAACCGAGATTACGGTTAAATGTGCGGCTGTTGACGAGAATTTAAAAAGACTGCTTGACGAGCTTGAACATAACAATGCAAAGCTGACAGGCAGAATTGATGATAAAACATTTCTTATATCTGCTGAAATGATTTATTACATAGAAAGCGTTGATGAAAAGACATTTATTTATTCTCAAAATAAGGTGTATGAAACCGATTACAAACTCTATCAGGCAGAACAGCTTTTACCGCAATCCGATTTTGTAAGGATAAGTAAAAATTGTATTCTTAATATAAGCAAACTTACGAGTGTAAAGCCATTGCTTAACGGAAAAATGGAAGTACATATGAATAACGGAGAAGTTCAGATTGTAAACAGGCATTATTTAAAAGATTTTAAAAGTAAATTCGGACTGTAAAGGGGATAGAACAATGAATAAATTAAGTCAGTTTTTTTCTGTTTTTGTAAATTCATTTGCTTGGCAAACACTTATACTTGCTTTGCTTAATGTATTTTTAGGCAGCGGTTTTGTTTTTAATGCATACAGCGTAATTCAATGCTTTATTGTCGCATTGGTTATTTCTGTATTAATGTTCGTGACCGACATGATATTATCAAACGGTTTTAAACTCAAACTTAGTTTGTTGACTGTAAGCATAATATATATTTTAGAAGTTTTTGCCGTGGTTATGGTAGTAGGCGGAGCAATATTCGGTTGGTTTGATTTTGTAATGTCAGACTTGCTGATTGCGGCAGGTGTAATTATTGCGGTGTTTTTGATAGTGTTTACAATTCAAATGTTGAGAATGAAAGCAGATTCAAATACGATTAATAAAATATTAAAGGAGAGAAACGGCAATGAAAAAAGCAATAGTAATTGAAAATTTAACAAAGACTTACGGCGATTTAAAGGCTGTTGACGATATTAGCTTTTATGTTGAAGAAGGCAGTCTGTTTGCCTTTTTAGGGCCTAACGGAGCAGGAAAGTCAACCACCATAAGTATATTGAATACTTTTTTAAAGCCGGACGGCGGCAGAGTTGAAATCGGCGGAAGAATACTCGGAAAAGAAGATTCAAAAATAAGAGCCGAAATCGGTGCGGTATTTCAGGAAAGCTTGCTTGACCCATTGCTTACCGTAAAAGAAAACCTCTCGATACGAGGCAGTTTTTACGGATTAAAAGGTAAAAGTTTGAAAAATGCAGTTGCCGATGCTATCGAAAAATCGGGTGCAACCGATTTTATGAACAGACCGTACGGTAAACTGTCGGGTGGTCAGCGCAGAAGAGCAGATATTGCAAGAGCATTGATTAATACACCTAAAATATTATTTCTTGACGAACCGACTACCGGACTTGACCCGCAAACAAGACTTGCGGTATGGGAAACCGTAAGTAATTTACGAAAAGAATACGGAATAACGGTTTTTCTTACCACTCATTATCTTGAAGAAGCAGAGAACGCAGGATATGTTGTAATTATGGATTCGGGTAAAATTGCGGCGCAAGGAACTCCCGTTGAACTTAAAAGCAAATATGTTTCGGATATGCTTACAATATACCATAAAGACAGTACAATGGCGGATATTGAAAGGATACTGAAGTCAAAGAATATGAAATACACATTTACGAAAGAAACTGTAAAAATTCCCGTTAAGTCAACTTTTGCAGCTTTGCCGATAGTCAATGAGCTAAAGGATTACATATTTGATTTTGAAGTTCAGAAAGGTAAAATGGATGATTTATTTGTAGCTGTTACAGGAAAGGAGATAAAGTAATGCTTTCTTTGGTAAAAAGAAATATTAAAATATATTTCAGAAATAAGGGCGCTTGGCTTGCGTCTTTGCTTACGGTATTTATAATCGTCGGCTTGTATGCGCTTTTCCTCGGAGATCAACTTTCAAAAGGCTTTGAGGGTATAGGACTTGACAGTCCAAGACTTCTTACAGACGGTTGGATAATGGCAGGGATTATTTCTATTATGCCGCTTTCAATATCTCTCGGAGCGGTATCAATAGTAAGCGACAGGTCAAAAGGACTTTTTAAAGACTTTTACTGTTCACCTGTAAGCCGCAGCAGAATAACTCTCGGATATATTTTAAGTCTTGCTTTGATTTCGTTTTTTATTACATTGATAGGTTTTATTCTCGGTGAAATATACATAGTTGTAAACGGCGGAGAATTATTAAGCCTTTTGAATATGCTTAAGGTTGTCGGCATAATTGCAATTGACGACCTTGCAACAACTTCTATTGTTATGTTTATTGCAATGTTTATAACAACCGAGGGCGCATATACCGCCATATGTACGGTTATAGGTACAATTTCCGGATTTATTACAGGTATTTATATTCCTGTGGGTTCGTTGCCCGATTCGGTTGCAACTGCAGTAAAATGTTTTCCGATTTCTCATGCGGGCAGTATGTTAAGACAGATTTTTACAGAGAGTGCAATTACCGAATGTACCAAATCTGTACCTGCCGAATTAAAACCTGATGTAATTGATCAGATTAATTCCGAGATGGGTATAATCTATTCGTTCGGCGACCATACTGTGACTGATTTTGAAAGCATAATTGTTCTTGTTGCAACCGCAGCGGTTTTCTTTGTACTGACAGCTTTTGCGGCAAGAAGAAAAAAGAAATAATCATATAATATACATAAAAAGGGTGTTGTTTACAGACAATGCCCTTATTTTTTATATAAATACTTTTATTTCCCGAAAAATTATGTTATACTAAACAATGTATATTAGATTGGAAATAATATAGATTATAGATTCGGAGATGATATGATGAATTCTGTTGAAAGAAAAATTATTGCCGACGGTGTTGCTTTTAACAACATTAAGGTAGATAGATTTAAAACAATCAGAATGAGTGTAAATCTTTATGTTCCTTTAAATGAAAAGGACGCAGCGCACAATGCGCTTTTGCGTGGACTTCTTACACGCTCGTGTAAGGCTTATCCCGATTTTACTCAGTTCAGCAAAAAGCTCAGTTCACTTTACGGAACAGACATTGTTTCAAGCGTAAAGAAAACAGGCGATTATCAGGTGCTAACTTTTACAGCGGTTGGTATTGACGACAGATATGTGTTTACCGATGAGGTTATCTCTGCCGAGCTTTCAAAGCTTTTGTGCGAGGTTATTTTTAACCCTAACATTACCGACGGTAAATTTAATGATAATGATTTCGAGCAGGAGCGCAGACAACTGCTTGACGCTATTGACGCAGAGTTTAACGATAAGCGTGGCTATGCGATAAGCACAATGCTTACCAATATGCTCAAAGGTCAGACTTGCGGAATCAAGCGCTACGGCAGTGTTGAAGAAATCAAAAAGATTACTCCCGAAAGCCTTGTGGATGCGTGGGAAAAGGTGCTTAAAGAGTCTATCGTAGAAATCTTTTACATTGGCGACAGCGGCGCAGATAAAGCGGAAAAGGTATTTACAGACGCATACAGCAAGATTGACAGAACACCTTGCAAGGTTGATATGAGTTATGTCAAGAGTGCGGACGAAGTACAGCGTGTTGTTGAAGAAATGGATGTTTCACAGTCAAAACTTGTACTCGGTTTCCGTTCGGGTGTCGGCTGTACAGATACCGAAAAAGAGTGGATTGCAGGCAGACTTATGTGCGCTGTTCTCGGAGGTACCGCCAACTCAAAACTTTTTAACAATGTAAGAGAAAAGCAGAGCCTTTGTTACTACTGTGCGGCAAGCTACAATTTTATTAACGGTCTTATGATTGTTGACAGCGGCGTACTCAATGAAAATATAGAGAAAACCGAAAAAGCTATTCTCAAAGAAGTTGAAGATATGAAAAACGGCAATATCACTGACTTTGAAATTGAGGCTACAAAGCGTGCAATGGTAAACGGATTCCGTACATCCAACGATACCACAGCCGGTATAGACAACTGGTATTCTTCACAGTTTATAAATGACGGTTTTAACAGCATTGAAGAACTTGCGGCTAAGTACAATGCCGTTACAAAGGAAGAAATTGTAGAGGCGGCAAAAAAGCTCACACTTGACACTGTATATGTTCTCAAGAATAAATAAGCGAAAGGGAGTGTGTAAAATGGAGATTAAAGAGATAAAATCCGAAAGAGTTGCAGAAAAATATTATAAAATAAATCATCCGTCGGGACTTACAATTTATGTATATCCAAAAGAGGGCTACAATTCAGCCTATGCTATTTTTGGCACAAAGTACGGCAGTATCAACACAAAGTTTTCCGTAGATGACGGCGAAACAATTACCGTACCTGACGGTATAGCGCATTATCTTGAGCATAAACTTTTTGAAAGCGAAGACGGCGACGCATTTGTTCGCTATGCACAAACAGGCGCAAATGCCAATGCTTATACAAGTTTTGAAAAAACCTGTTATCTTTTTTCTTGTACCGAAAAGTTTGACGAAAGTCTTGAAATTTTGCTCGACTTTGTGCAGTCACCGTATTTTACTGCGCAGACCGTAGCTAAGGAGCAGGGTATTATCGGACAGGAAATCAAGATGTACGATGACGCTCCAGATTGGCGAGTAATGTTTAATATGCTTGAAAATATGTATCACAACCACCCTGTAAAAATTGATATTGCAGGTACGGTTGAAAGTATTGCTGAAATTACAGCCGAAAAATTGTACGAGGTGTATAATGTATTTTACAATCTCAACAATATGGTGCTTTGCGTTTCGGGCAATGTTACAGTTGACAAAGTGTTAAAAACAGCCGACAGACTTTTAAAACCAAGCAAAAAACATACTATTCACAATGTGTTTGAAAACGAGCCTTACGAAATCGTAAAGCCGTATGTTGAGCAGGAATTTTCTGTATCTATGCCTATATTTAATCTCGGATTTAAGGAAAAAGCTGATTGCGTAAAAGGCGACGCACAGGCGGCTCATACAGATATTTTGCTATTCCTTTTAGCGTCTGAAACAAGTGAATTGTATCGTAAATTGCTTGATGCAAACCTTATTAACAGCTCATTCTCTTACGAGCTGTTTGACGGCCCCGGTTACTGTTCGGTTATCTTTGGCGGCGAGTCAAGAGAACCGCAGAAAGCGGCAGAGATGATTAAAGATTATATAGTAAAGCTCAAGGAAAACGGCATTGACAAGGAAGAATTTGAAATTGCCAAAAAATCAATTTACGGCGATACGGTAGCATCGCTTAATTCGGTAGACACTATTTCAAACATTCTTGCCGACTACCATTTTAAGGGCAACAATATGTTTGACTACATTGACGAAATCGCAAACGCTACAATAGAAGATGTTACAAAGCGACTTAACTGTATGCTTGATGTAAATAACTGTACTTTGTCGGTTGTAAAGCCAATTCAGGACGGTGAAAAGTAATGGACTATAATGTTTCGTTTCCGGGACTTGGTCTTGAATTTACCGTAAATCCTGTTGCTTTTACCATTGGTAATTATCCGGTTTATTGGTACGGTATAATTATTGCGTCGGGACTTCTGCTTGCGGTGCTTTACGCTTATGTAAGCTCAAAAAGATATAATGTTGACGGCAACAAGCTGATTAACTGTATTCTCGTGGGTATTATTACGGGAATTGTCGGTGCAAGACTTTACTATTGCTTTTTTGAGTGGGACTATTACGGCAAAAATCCGATTGAAATTCTCTATATAAACAACGGCGGTCTTGCAATTTACGGCGGAATTATCGGTGCACTTTTAGGCGGTCTTACGGTTGCCAAAATTCAAAAAATGAAAGTTATGCCGATTCTCGATATTACTATGATGGGCTTTTTGCTCGGACAGGGAATAGGCAGATGGGGCAACTTTATGAATCAGGAGGCTTTCGGTGCGCCCACAGATTTGCCATGGGGTATGGTAAGTCAGGGTACGGGCAACATTGCCGTTCACCCTTGCTTTTTCTATGAATCAGTATGGTGCCTGCTCGGATTTGTGGTTTTGCATTTTTACGGAAAATACAGACAAAGATATGCAGGACAAATTTTCTTCAGCTATCTTGTGTGGTACGGCTTTGAAAGAATGATAGTAGAGGGACTCAGAACAGACAGCTTATATATGCACTTCCAAATTTTTGGCAATGCGGTGCGAGTATCTCAGCTTTTGTCGGCAATTATTTTTGTTGTAGGTATAGTTATGCTTTTGATAAACATTAAGAGAAAGGATAGTTTTTATGCAGATTATAGACGGAAAAAAGGTATCGGCTCAGGTAAAGCAGGAAGTAAAAAATGAAACTGAGCTTTTAAAGAAAGAACATTCAATCATCCCGGGACTTGCGGTTGTCATTGTAGGCGACGACCCTGCCTCAAGGGTATATGTAAACAATAAAAAGAAAGCCTGCGAGCTTGTGGGATTTCATTCTGAGGAATATGCTTTGCCTGCCGAAACCACACAGGAGGAGCTTTTAGACCTCGTAAAAACACTTAACGAGAAAAAGGACATTAACGGTATCCTCGTTCAGCTCCCACTTCCAAAGCACCTTGATGACAAGGCAGTAATCGGGGCAATCAGTCCGCTTAAAGATGTAGACGCATTCCACGCTGTAAATGTAGGCAAAATTATGCTTGGCGAGTACGATTTTCTCCCTTGCACACCTGCCGGCGTAATGGAAATGCTCCATCACTACAACATTGAAGTAAGCGGTAAAAATTGCGTTGTAATCGGCAGAAGCAACATTGTAGGCAAGCCGATGGCAATGCTTTTGCTCCACGAAAACGGCACTGTAACAATTTGCCACAGCCGTACCAAAAATCTCGCAGAAATTTGCAGTAAGGCAGATATTCTGGTTGCAGCGGTAGGCAGACCAAAGTTTGTTACCGCCGATATGGTAAAGGAGGGCGCTGTTGTTATTGATGTAGGTATGGACAGAGATGAAAACGGCAAACTTTGCGGCGATGTTGACTTTGAAAATGTTAAGGACAAATGCTCATACATAACTCCTGTTCCGGGCGGCGTTGGCCCTATGACCATTGCCACACTTATGAAAAATACAATAAAAGCTGCAAAAATTCAGAATAACCTGTAAAAATAAGGTTGACAATAAATTGTATTTGTGTTATGCTATATAAGCCGCATATTGTGGGTTGCTAAATGAGTTTTTACTCTACCTGCAGATAGCGAGACATATGTAAAGGTGGGTACTAAAATGTACGCAGTTATTCAGACAGGCGGTAAGCAGTACAAGGTAACAAACGATCAGATTATCTTCGTTGAAAAGCTTAACGCTGAGGCAAACGAAACAGTAACATTCGATGTTATTGCTGTTGGCACAGACGACGGCATTAAGGTTGGCACTCCTGTTGTTGAGGGTGCAAAGGTTACTGCAGAGGTATTAAAGAACGGTAAAGGCAAGAAAATCAGAGTTGCTACTTACAAGCCAAAGAAAGGCGAGAAGAGAGCAATGGGTCACAGACAGCCTTACACACAGGTTAAGATTACTTCAATCGAGATCTGAGAATGATTACGGTAACATTTTTTAAATCGGCTGATTATTTTAAAGGCTTTAAAATATCCGGTCATGCTGATTTCAATACCAGCGGGCCTGATATAGTGTGTGCAGGCGTAAGCTCTGCCGCAATTATGACAGCCAACACAATCACCGAGGTTCTGCATACAGATGCAGAGGTTACCGACAGCGACGGTTTTATTAATTTAAACCTGAGCAGTAACGAGGCAAAAGAAGCGTCTCATTTAATTGAGGGCTTATGGCTTCACTTATCTGCTTTGCAAAAGCAGTACAAAAAGTTTATTAAAGTTATTATTTCGGAGGTGTAAGGTAATGATTAAGGTAAATCTTCAGCTTTTCGCTCATAAAAAAGGTATGGGTTCTACAAAGAACGGCCGTGATAGTGAATCAAAGCGTCTTGGTGTAAAGCGTGCAGACGGACAGAAGGTTCTCGCAGGCAACATCCTTGTTAAGCAGAGAGGTACTCACATTCATCCAGGTAACAACGTAGGCATCGGTTCAGACGACACATTGTTTGCAAAGATTGACGGCGTTGTAAAGTTTGAGCGTGTAGGCAAGGACAGAAAGCGTGCAAGCGTTTATCCTGTTGAGCAGTAATTTGCGCATTATCTTAGGGTGGATATTTATTATCCACCCTTTTTTGTTAGGTATTGATTTTTATTGTACTTTGAGGGTATAATAAAAATGGGTTTACAATTCATAATACTTAATTTTAAATCGTGATTTTCGGCAAATTTTGATAATGAATTAATCACGCATTATAAATTATGAATTAGAAATAAATTCGTCATTTGGAGGTTAGCAGAAATGTTTGTAGATACAGCGAAAATATATATAAAAGCCGGTGACGGCGGTGACGGTGCAGTATCGTTTCACCGAGAAAAATACATTGCGGCAGGCGGCCCTGATGGCGGAGATGGCGGCAGAGGAGGAAATGTAGTATTTCTTGCAGATACCAATCTTTCTACTCTTGCCGACTTCAGATACAAACGCAAATACCTCGCAAAAAAGGGTGAAAACGGCAGAGGCGGTCGCTGTAAGGGCAAAAATGCCGAAGACCTTATTATTCGTGTGCCGCTTGGCACTCTTGTTAAGGAAGAAGAAACAGGCAGAGTTTTGGCGGATGTATCATCTTCAGAGCCGTATATTGTTGCGAGAGGCGGTAAAGGCGGCTGGGGTAATCCCCACTTTGCTACTCCTGTTCGCCAGGTTCCTCGTTTTGCAAAGCCGGGTTTGCCGGGAGAAGAGTTTAATGTTACTCTCGAGTTAAAACTCCTTGCCGATGTCGGACTTGTTGGATTTCCTAATGTGGGCAAAAGTACGCTTGTTTCTGTTGTTTCGCAGGCAAAGCCGCTCATTGCAAATTATCACTTCACCACAATTACCCCTGTTTTGGGCGTGGTGTCAATGGGCGAGGGTTCGTCATTCGTTATGGCAGATATTCCCGGACTTATCGAGGGCGCATGGCAGGGTACAGGTCTTGGACATCAGTTTTTACGCCACATTGAGCGTTGCAGAATGCTCGTGCATATTGTAGATGTGTCGGGTTCAGAGGGCAGAGATCCGAAAGAGGATTTTGAAACAATTAACAACGAGCTTAAAAAATTCAACCCTGAGCTTGCCGAGCGACCAATGATTGTTGCAGGCAATAAGTGCGATATGGCAACCGATGAGCAAATAGCTGATTTCAAAGCATATGTTGAACAACAGGGATACGATTTCTTCCCGATTATGGCGGCTATTCGCTATGATGTTGACCCAATGTTAAACAAAATCAGAGAAATGCTCTCAAAACTTCCGCCTATCGCTCACTATGAGGCAGAGCCTGCTCCGATTGTAACCGCCGAGGATTTTGACGACCACGCAGTTACCGTTAAGAATGTAAACGGCATTTACACGGTTGAGGCTGATTGGCTGTTGCAGGTTATGAAAAGCATCAATTTTGATGATTATGAAAGCCTTAACTATTTCCAAAAGGTGCTGATTGATAACGGTGTAATTGATGCGCTTAGAGCAAAAGGCTGCTCGGAGGGCGATACGGTTTCAATCTATGAGCTTGAATTTGATTTTGTTGATTAATAGGGTGTTTGTATGGAAAACGATAATATAATTGAGCATACCTATGCCGACGAGGTTTCTCCGCTTACGCTTGCGTTTGTAGGTGACGGTGTGTACGATTTGCTTGTTCGTGCATACCTTGTACGGCAGAGCAACCGCCCTGTCGGCGAGCTTAATAAAATAAAAGTAGGCTTTGTAAATTGCAAAAGTCAGGCGGAATATGCCAAGGTTCTGATACCTCATCTTACTGATAAAGAATTATCAGTGTTTAAACGAGGCAGAAACGCCGCTCCGAAATGCACTCCCAAGAACGGTACAGTGGCAGATTATCACAGCGCTACCGGTCTTGAAAGCCTTTTTGGATATTTGTATTTAAAAAACGAAAAAGAAAGAATTTCCGAATTATTTGATATTATTTTACATATTTCGCTAAATGGAAGTGGTAATTGTGAAAAATAAATTCGACATTAAATCCGCTGTTGCCGATTATGCAATTATGCTTGCCGGTGCGGCGGTGTACGCAGTTTCTGTTGTAGTATTTACAGCGCCAAACGACATTGCACCGGGCGGACTTACCGGTGTGGCAACAATGCTTAACCATATGTTCGGCTTGCCAATCGGTACAATGGTGCTGATAATGAACATACCGTTGTTTATATGGGGCGCAATCGAAAACGGCATTTCGTTTCTTACCAAAACAATAGCAGGTACGGTATTCGCTTCAATACTTATTGATGTATTTACGCCTATTATGACTGCCTATACGGGCGACAGAATTTTGGTTGCGATATTCGGCGGCATATTAAACGGTGTCGGACTTGAAATGATATTTATGCGTGGCGGTTCGACAGGCGGCACGGATATAGTTGCGCTGAATTTGCACAAGCATTTCCCGTATTTTTCAACAGGAAATCTTATTTTTGCAGCAGATGCACTTGTGCTTATTATGGCATTCTTTGTATATAACAGTATTGAAAGTGTTTTGTATGCTGTGGTTACAATATTTTTCAGTATTAAAGTTATTGACACCATTTCATACGGTGTTGCGAGAGATAACGGCAAGCTTATGTTTATAATTACTGATAAATACGAAGAAATTTGCAGTATGATTATGACTGAAAATGACAGAGGAATAACTTTGCTTAACGGTGAGGGCGCATACAGCGGCAAACCGAAAAGAGTTATTATGTGCGCAGTAAGACCGCATCAGGTATATAAAATTACAAACACCGTAAAAAGTGTGGATAAAAGGGCTTTTATTATAGTAACTACAGCCGGCTCTATCAAGGGCAAAGGCTTTATAACAAAAACCGGCATCGGCTCATAAGCTGATGTCGGTTTTGTTTGTAAGTGGAAGTTAGTTTTTCTTATTTTAACAACGGACTATCGTCTATAAAACAAAAAAGTTTGGTCACCTTTTCAAAGGTTGTGGGTGTGGGCAACGCCCACAAATGCTTTATATTATCGCAAATTTTTGATAGCCGAACGGCTTGCCGTTCGGCGGCTTGAACACAACGGTGAGAGCCTGAAAATGCGACAGCATAAAGGAAAAGCCACGCTGCTACAACTACTAATTTGCCGCTTTTCAAGGGCAAATCAGCCACACCTTAAAACTCTTGCGTTCTTTAGAATATCTTTTCTCTGCTTTGCTCAAACCCGCAACCCTTTAAAAAGGGCTGACCTGAATTTTAAATTTATTAATTCAAACTTTGGTATGAAACATATTTACTGATTAACAAATATCCCCACCAAGTGATTTTGAAAAATTATCGTACAGCTTTTCGCTATTGCTTTCGCACAAAAGCCATAGCTTAATATATGCCGATACAGGCGATACGGGCGGAAGTATATTGATTTTCAGCTTTTGGTAAAGCTCCTTGCTTTCGTAAAAAAATCCTGCCTCACTGCCTGTTAAAAATACAGGTATTTCAAGTTCTTTTGCTTTATTGCAGAATTTTTCAAGCTCTGTGCTTGCTGTATTTATAGTGCCCGAATGGTAGCTCTCCAAAAGTATGGCTTTAGTGGATTTGTTAATATCGGGGTAAATCATTCCGACATATGGAGTGATTTTTAAAACAGGTGAGCTTGCCGTAGAAATCGGCATTTTTTCAATTACCAATTCGTCACTTTTTTCGCTGTAAGAATTATTTTCCACAAACCCCGTATCTGTAATTTCACCGTAATATTCATTCTTTATGCTGTATATGTTGTCATCATAAGCGAGATGATGTTGCAGGCGAGAGCCTCTGTGAATTTTTGCGGGTTCACCGCTATTTTTATAAGCCACAAAAACGCCCTTGCCTTTGCCAGATTCAATGAATTTTACGGCAGAGGTAAAGTTATCAAGTCCGTTTGATTTTTCGTTTTCAAGCGGATAATTTGCGGAAACAAGCACGATCGGAGTGCTGCATAGACCGAACATATACGAAAGCATAGCAGAGGTGTACTGCAAGGTATCAGTGCCGTGAGTTACAATTATACCGTCATAATTTTTATTTATATTTTCTTTTATGGCATTATAAAGCAGGCTGAAATGCTCACCGCTGAGGTTTTCGCTGAGTAGCGTATAAGGAGAAATTGTGTCAAATTCCGCCTTTCCGCCACGCTGTTTATACATTTCAATCAGCTTGTAGCGAGTGCTTGAATCGGTAGAAATCACATTGCCGTTGTAGCAGCTGCCTATCGTTCCGCCCGTAAATACAACCAAAATTTTCATAACACACCTCCGACATATTCTTTTAGTATTGTATCACATTTATTCTGAAAAATCATCTTGTTTGACTTTTGTAAAAATATTTTTGCTCAGCTTTCTTTCCTGCGCCGAGTATATGCCCGACTTTCCCGACGCAATAAAACTGATTAGACTTGCAAAAACAAAGTAGGGAACGGCCTCTGCTCCGAAAAGCTCTATTCCAAGCATAATTGTGGTGATTGGAGTGTTTGCGGCAGAGCCGAACACGCATATAAGTCCTATTGCCGCAAGAAAACTCGGTTCAATCCCGAACATATTTGCATACCAGCCGCCAAATGACGCACCTATGTCAAACAGCGGTGTAACCTCGCCACCTTGAAATCCCGCGCCAAGCGTTAAAGTCGTTAAAATAAATTTTACGGGCATATCGTACCAATTAGCGTTGCCCTCAAAGGCGGTGGTCTGTTGCCAAGTGCTAAGTCCCTCGTATTCGTTTAAATTGAGTAAAACGATGAGCAATACCACTATAACAGAGCCTATAAATGCCGATAAAACAGTATTTTTAAAAATTTTTGCATATAATAATTTTAAATATTTAACCCCAAGCGCAAATAATTTGCCGATTAATCCGAATAAAATTGACGCCGATATAAATACTAATACCGATTTAATATCTAAGCTCGGTATGGCTGAAATTTTATGTACCTCGTGCTTTGCACCGAGCAAAAGAGTGACGGCATTTGCAAGATATGACGAGAGAAAGCAGGGAATAACGGCGCTTACAGAAAGCTGACCGATACAGCAGACCTCCATACCAAAGAATGCTCCTGCAAGCGGAGTGCCGAACACCGAGCCGAAAGCGGCGCTTAAACCGCTGAGAATTATGATTTTTCTGTCCTCATTTTTAAATCCGAGTTTATCGGCAACATTGCTTGTAAGCGTTCCTCCGATTTGTACGGCAGTGCCCTCTCTGCCGGCAGAACCACCCGAGAAGTGGGTCAGCAGGGTAAATATAAATGTGAGAAACGCAAGCCTTTTAGGCACTTTAACGCCCTCGTTTGCACTTTGTATAATAAGGTTGTTGCCCTTAGAAGATTCGCCGCCGTATCTTTTATATACAAAAGCGGTCAGCATACCCGAAAGCGGCAAAAACCATATGCAATACGGGAAAAATTCTCTGAATACAGAGGACAAACCAAGCATTTTTAAAAAGACAAACGAAATTATTCCCATTACAACGGCACAACAAAGTGAAACCAAAATCACTTTTAAATCAACAAACTTCCTTTTCATAAATTCACCTCAAATAAATTAAAAATGGCATAAAAAAAGCCAATGCCCCTGTTAAAAACAGAAGTCATCAGCAAAAGCGGTTTTGGAAAATCCATGGGAGAACCTCATTCCCATACATATATCAGACTAATATGTATATAGTATATACTGTACCACTCAAAATTGCAAGTGAAAATTTATATTAAAAAATTTAAAAATGGGTGTTGACAAATAGAGGAAGATGTAGTATTATAATTATGCAAAAGGTTAGTAACAACTAACTTAACGCATGAATCTTTCCATTATTGTAATTGTGCCTCTATAATTACAGAAATAAATGTAAATCAACGCCTGTAAGGGCGTAAAATTTAAAACCAAAGTTAGCCAAAGCTAACTAAAGGAGTATTATGTCTGAAGAAATTTTAGTTCGCCATTGCTCACCGACATTGGCGAATATAAAAACAGGAAATTTGGTTAATTGCCGAATTGACAGCATATTTAAGCTAAAAAAAGATATTATCTCCCTAAACTCTGTTCTCAACGCAAAAGGTGTGTCAATCCGTATACTGTACTTTTCGTCCGAAAGAGCGTTGATTTATGTTTATCGCCCCGAAAAATTAAATTTTGATATGCAAAACAGCAGGAGCAAAAGTTTTCTTGAGTCAATAGGCTACAAGGGCAAAACCACAGATGAGCTTATCAATGAGCTTTCCGGGAGAGTGTACTCGTGCGGCGGCTTTCCTCACGAAATCGGGTTGTTTTTAGGCTATCCGATTGACGATGTGATTAGCTTTATTGAGAATAAGGGCAAAAACTTTAAATGCTGCGGCTGTTGGAAAGTATATCACGATGAATTGAATGCCAAAAAGACATTTGAAAAGTATAAAAAATGCACTAATATATATTGCAAAAAATATTTGCAGGGTTCGTCGCTAAAGCGGCTTACCGTATAATTTTACAAAGGAGTAATTAAGTTATGAGTAAAATAGCAGTAGTATTCTGGAGTGGAACAGGTAATACAGAGGCAATGGCAGACGCTGTTGCAGAGGGCGCAAAGGGCGCAGGTGCAGAGGTTTCTGTGTTTAATGTATCTGATTTTTCTGCCGACAAAGCAGATGAATTTGACGCAATCGCATTCGGCTGTCCTGCTATGGGCGCAGAAACACTCGAAGATTCAGAATTTGAGCCTGTCTTTAACGAATGTGAACCAAAGCTCAACGGCAAAAAAATTGCCCTCTTCGGTTCATATGGTTGGGGCGACGGCGAATGGATGAGAACATGGGAGGATACCTGTAATTCGGCAGGTGCGGTTCTCGCAACAGAAAGTGTAATCTGTAATGACTCTCCCGATGACGATGCCATTGCAAGCTGTAAAGCACTCGGTGCGGCACTTGCAGGCTGATTAATTAACCAATCCCTTATACATTTCATATTTTTTCTTAAAGACTGCCGCTTGTAATGAGCGGCAGTTTTTAATTGTAAAACTCCCACAACCAAATTGGCTGTGGGAGTTCTTAATTATTTTTGTAGTACGCCGTTTAGTTTAGTTGGTGCAACTGCAGAAATTTCTGTTTCAGTATTTACAGATGTTTCTTTATCTTGTTCAATTTGATTTTTTGAATATTGAACATTTAATGTAGGAGTATTATTTGTTTTTTCGCTTTTATTTGTTTGTATTCTAATAAATAAGCTATAAACTCCAATACAGCATAATGTTATACCTATTACAATTAAAAGAGAACCTAATGCATATCTATTTATGCGATTTCCATCTCTGGCTGTTTGATTGGCTATCGCAATGGCATTTTGTATACCTGTATATGCATCTCCGCCATAAGTTTTATAACTGCAAAATGAACCGATGGAGAGTGAAGTGGTTTCAATACCATTTATTATTGCAAAGATACCATTTCCGATTAATACAAGAGAAATTATTTTTTGAATTACATATTGAATAATTTGTATTGATTTTTTATTCATAATATCACCTTTAATAATTAATATATATAATATTTTATAGCTTATGAAATTTTGCCTGCTTCATCGCTGGCATCAATGATAGATTTTGTATAGCTGGTATATGCTTTGTTGAAAGCGGTAACATCGAATTCACTCGGTGTTTTTGTTGCAACTTCAAGAATATCTTGCGAATTTAACAGGTGACTTTTTGCTTCTTTTACTTTTGTATCAACAGTACTAAAATATGAATGCTGATGTGTAATTACTATTATTTTGTCAACCTCTTCGGTAAGTATTGGTGTATCGTCATATACGGATTTAAATGCACTTTGTGTATTCGCAACTTTAGCATAAACGTATTTTAAAAAGTATTGTTTATTCGTTTCTACTAAATTTTCCAAACAAGACTTAATATCAGATACAAGTTTTGTGTCAACAACTTCTGTTTCCTCAGTAGCCTCTTCAGCTTGCGAGGAAACAGAAGAATTGCCACATCCAACAGATATTGGTAATACCATTGTAATCATTAATAATAATGATATTAATTTTCTTTTTTTCATAATATTTCCTTTCTATTCTACAAATAATATTATATTTGAATGCAATATATAATTTTATATCATTTATGACATTTGATAAATAGTATCTCCTCCTTTAATAAATTTTGCACTCAAATATGACATTCACTGAATGTCAATTATGAGCATATTATAGCATAAAATATTCTTATTGACAAGTACTAAATGTCAAAGGAGTATAAAAAATGTTTAAAAATAAAAATGAAAATATGAATAATGTATGTGGAAAGAGAATTGCGGAATTAAGACTTGCATTAAATCCTAAATGCAGTCAAAGACAGCTTGCTGAAAAATTACAGCTTTTTGGATTGGATTTAGATAAAAATGCAATCCAAAGGATTGAGTGTGGCAAAAGATTTATAACTGATATAGAAATTGTCGCTTTTTGCAAGGTGTTTGAAATTGAACCTAATGATATATTCATATAATATGAATTATCTATCATAAAAATAAGCCACGAACCGTTATTTCGATTCGTGGCTATAACCATACTATTTCTTGTTAATCACTTATTCTCCTCGTTATACTTGAGCTGATTATAAATCATATTTGCGCACATATATACATTGCCGCCGCCCATTGTGAGAATGAGGTCGCCCTCTTTTGCGTTTTTGCATACATAGTCTGTAATTTCCTCAAAGGTGTCAAGGCAAACTGAGTTTGGCACTTTTGCGCCAAGGTCAGTTGAGTAAATATTGTATGTGTTGGTTTCTCTTACAGGGAGAATTTCTGAAATAATCGCAACATCCGGGATCTTGAGCGCCTCGGCAAAATCATCAAGCAAAAGCGCTGTTCTTGAGAAAGTATGCGGCTGGAAAATTGCCCATACCTTTTTAAATCCCATATTCATTGCGGCGTTAAGAGTAGCGGTAAGCTCTGTTGGATGATGAGCAAAGTCATCTGCTACTGTAATTCCCTCAGGTGTGCCGAGAATTTCAAAACGGCGGTGAACGCCACCAAATTTATGGAGATTTTCGGCAATTTCTTTTGGAGTAGCGCCAAGGTAATGTGCAGTGGCTGCCGCAGCAAGCGCATTGTAAATGTTGTGCTTGCCGGGAACTATTAGCTTAATGTTTGTGAGAAGTTCGCCCTTGTAGTAAATATCAAACTGCTCGTGAACACCCTTGTCGGCAGAAATATTAACTGCTCTGTAATCGCAGTTTTCGCCAAAGCCATAGGTGATTTTTTCAATATCAACATCGCTTACTGCGTCAAGCGTGTTTTCATCGTCACCGTTAATTACAAGCAAGCCCGTTGTCTGCTTTGCAAACTTGTTAAACGACTTTTTAATATTGTCAAGGTTCTTAAAGTAGTCAAGGTGGTCTGCATCAATGTTAAGTATAATAGAAATAAACGGATTAAGCTGTAAAAATGTATCTACATACTCGCACGCCTCGCATACGATAATGTCGCTCTGACCCACATAGCTGTTGCCGCCGATAAACGGAAGTTTACCGCCGATAATGGCAGACGGGTCAAATCCACTGCCGATAAGCACCTGAGAAAGCATAGCAGTTGTGGTTGTTTTGCCATGTGTGCCCGAAACCGCAATGCTTCTCTTGTATCTTCTTGTTACAACGCCGAGCATTACACTTCTTTCTATGCAAGGAATACCCTGCTCAACAGCTGCCTTTCTCTCGGGATTGTCTTCCTTGATAGCGGCTGAGTACACAACAAGCTCTGCACCGTCAATGTTCTCTGCACGATGTCCCATATATACAGGAATACCGTAACCCTTGATTCTGTCGAGAGTATCGCCCTCGTTCATATCAGAACCCGAAAGCTGGTAGCCCTCACTGTTGAGAATTTCAGCCAGCGGACACATACCGCTGCCGCCGATACCAATAAAATGTATCCTTTTTATATTGTCAAGTAAAATGTCGTAATTCAAAACACTCATTCTCCATTCACAAAAATTCTACCTTATATTATAAAGCCATAGTCGAAAAAAATAAATACTTTTTTTAATTTTGTAATATATTTTTTGAAGTTTTGGCTTTTTAGTTGCCAACTTATATTAAAAATGATAAAATAAACTTGGTGATGTATTGTGAATTTAGTAAAGAATGATATTATAAAATTAAATATAACTTCCGCAACAGCAGAGGGCAACGGCGTTGGAAAAACCGGGGACGGAATAGCGGTGTTCGTACCGCTCTCAGCCGTTGGGGACGAACTCGAAGTAAGAATTTTAAAGACCAAGAAAACCTATGCTTTCGGAAAAATAGAAAATATAATCACTCCATCTCCGTCAAGAACAGAGGCAGATTGTCCGCAGTTTTCAAAATGTGGCGGCTGCACTTGGCGGCATATTTCATATGATGAAGAGCTTAATATAAAATCACAGCGTGTTTACGATGCCGTTACAAGAATCGGCGGAATTAAAGACTTTGATTTTAAAGATATAATCGGTTGTGCAAATCCCGACAGATACCGCAACAAGGCGCAGTTTCCTATCGGAAAAGATAAAGACGGAAAGGCAATTTTCGGCTTTTACTCATTCCATACCCATAGAATTATACCTTGTGACGATTGTCTTTTGCAGCCGGAGATTTTTAATTCTGTAATAGAAATAACAAAGCAGTTTATAGAAAAAACAAACGCAGACATTTATGACGAATCAACGGGCAAGGGCAGACTTCGCCATTTGTATATGCGTTTGGGTGAGGTAACGCAAGAGCTTATGGTGTGTTATGTTGTCAACGGCAACGGTTTAAAGCAAGAGGATGAGCTTGTAAGAATGTTAAAAGACGGATTGCCAAACCTAAAGAGTGTAATTATTAATTCCAACAGAGAAAAAACAAATGTAATTCTCGGCAAAAAGAACAGAGTAGCCTACGGCAGTGACCACATCACAGATATGTTGTGCGGACTTAAATTTAAAATTTCGCCGTTCTCATTTTGGCAGGTGAATAGGGCACAAGCGGAAAAACTTTACGGTAAGGCAAAGGAATATGCCAACCTTAAAAGTGACGATGTCCTGCTTGATTTGTACTGCGGAACAGGCACAATAGGACTTACCATGGCTGATAAATGCAAAACACTTGTCGGTGCAGAGATTGTGGAGGACGCAATTAAAGACGCAAATGAAAATGCGGCAACGAACGACATAAAAAACGCAAGATTTATTTGTGCCGATGCCTCTCAGGCGGCAGTTCAGCTAAAGTCAGAGGGTCTGAAACCCGATGTTGTAGTCTTAGATCCCCCACGAAAAGGCTGCGGCGAAGATGTAATTTTGACGGTAACTCAAATGTCGCCAAAGCGAGTAGTGTATGTTTCATGCGACCCCGCAACCCTTGCAAGAGATTTGCATATCTTTGAATCAAACGGCTATAAAACAAAAGAAGTAACCCCATGCGATATGTTCCCAAGAACAGCGCATGTTGAGTGCGTAGTAATGATGTCAAGGAAAGAGGAGTAAATCGGTATAGGTGGCTTAACGGTGTGGTTTGTGCGTATTGGTCAGGCTGTGCTGTTTTGGCAGGTTGGCTTTGATTTGGATACAAATAAGGGAATGCTGACAGCACACTAGGAGAAACGAATGGATAGATTTTCAGAGAAGAGTCTTCTTTCACTCGAAGATCATTATGTGTATGGACTCATAGATCCACGCAGTAAGCAAATTTTCTATATTGGAAAAGGCACTAAAAACAGAGTGTTTTTCGTGGATGAAAGATATGAGCAGGGGTTTCCGTTGGATGAGAATGAAACATTCTACATTGGAAAGTCGATAGCCCGACTGAAGTTGAATCAGTCGGCACAGAATCCGATTACATATCTGAATCCACGATAGAGAAATAAATTTCATATTTAATGAAATTGACAAATCGTAGTTTGTAACGAAGATATTTGCGATGAAAGGAATTAAGATTGAGTAACTGGGGATTGCAATAATACTTTTAGGAATTGCTGTGACAACAAATAATTTTTGGGGATATGTCCTAGGTGTTCTTGGATTTGGCGTCGCTGTAGTTGGCTGTTTTCTAAAAGATAATCACTGATAACTTCTTGTTTGAAAAATTGAGAAAACGTAATATTGAACAAAAA
>ERZ791746.1020-NODE-1020-length-20954-cov-3.037801_pt1 | contig 20954 bp, 18 predicted proteins | sample MGYA00510038_ERZ791746 | MGnify/ENA primary metagenome ERZ791746 (study PRJEB30046, sample SAMN00792018) | human gut metagenome | study: EMG produced TPA metagenomics assembly of the A metagenome-wide association study of gut microbiota in type 2...
ACTGGTTGAAACCTTCCGGATACACTTCGAGGAAACGTTTGCTCAACTCCTTGTCTTCCGCCAGCTTGGCCGATATCTCGTCAAACGAGTGGCTGCCCATTTCAACCGGGTTCAAAGGAGGCCCGGCAGCCTGTTCCTTCAGGTCGGCAGCACGTCCGTCCCAAAACTGCAGGATATTCAAAGCCGAGTTATACACAGTCGGAGCATTCACGCCGCCGAACTGTCCGTCTATCCCCTCGGAATATTGTTTGCGGTCCACACCGGCAGTAGCCAACCCGTGGCAGGTAGCACACGAGATCGTGTTATCGCCGGAAAGACGGGTGTCATGATAAAGATCGAACCCCAACGCTACCTTGGCCGAATCGGTCGGAATGGAAGCCATCAACGGTTGCACAGGCTCATTGGCAAATTCTTCGGCGACGGTAGGTGTCGAATAGTTCTTCTTACGGACATCCTTCGCCCAGGAAAGCAAGACCGCCTTTTCGTCGCTATCGAGGTTTGTCCCCCAGTGCATCGGCATGTGCGAATACTTGGCGGGAGGCATGGAACCTGAGAGAGCGGCATCTTCCACCTTGGCCAGGTCGGCTTCGGAAACGAGTTTGCCATTGTCGAGCGCCTCCAGCATCGCCGTCAGATCCAGATAACGCGTACCTTCCCGCATATCCGCCTTGACAGTCGGACCGATCAGAGGAAGATTACCGTAGAAAGGAGTCGCCGCCGTAGCCGAGTGACACTGCATGCATCCGTTCTCACGAAGGATGGAAGCTACCTGTTTTGCCTGATTGTCCGCATACTTCTTGTATTCGGAGGAACCACACGAAGGCAGAACCAGAGCCAATGAAAGCAGCCCTAAAGGTAATGCCGTCCTCTTACAAAGAATAGTGTTAAGCATAATTATTGGTTTATTTAGATTTGTTAAATGCAAAGGTATGCAGAATTATCAAGAGGCATATAGAAAGCTCATCAGTTTTATCTATGGCATGATAAATAAAAACTATAGTCCCTTGTTATTCTCCAGCACCTCTCTGAGACCGTCGAGCATTTTGCCCGAAAGTTTCAGGCGGGCAAGGTTTCTCTTGTAATCGTCGGGATGATGCAGGTCGGAGCCAGCATAATCGTAGAAGCCTTCCTTCATCAGGTATGCGGCATATTTGGCAGGACGGGCGCCATACACGCCGGCAAGTGAGAACAGGTTCAGCTGGAACTTGTACCCCTTGTCCTTCAGCCGGAAATAATCCTCCTTCGTCATATACATATACCGTTCCGGGTGAGCCAAGACAGGCGTGTAGCCCTCCAAGCTCAGTTCGTAAAGCAAGTTCAGATAGTCGGGAGGAGGCGAGAGATAGGAAGTCTCGACCAGGACTTGCCTGTCCGCATACGTCAAGAGGCCGTCCGCCATCTGCAAACGGAAACCGGCGTCCAGCATATCCTCCGCCGCCAGCCTCAACTCGATCCCTTCCGGGGCAAACTGTTTCATACAAGCAAAACGATCCTGCAAGTAACTGCGCCGGTTATCAGGCAGGTCCGCCATTACATGAGGAGTCAGGAAAACACGTTCCACACCAGCCTCCTGCATCGCATTCAGAGCCGCCTGCATATCATCGGCGCTCTGCACACCGTCGTCCACACCGGGCAGCAGATGTGAATGCACATCTGCCGTCCCCCTCAACAAATCGGTGTGAACCGCGTTCTTCTTTGGAAAAAGTAGGGAAAACATCTTTTCTATTTATTTTTATGTTGTCCGTAACCATACCCATAGCCGTAGGAATAACCGTAGCCATACCCGTAACGGTAGCCGTACGCGCCATGCTTGTAAACCGTCCCGTTCAGGATCAGGCTCATGTTACGCAGCTTGCCTTCCTGGTAGAGTTTCTCCACTTCGGGAAGGGCACGGCGGTCCATTCTGCCCGCACGGACGACATAGATCGTCAGGTCGGCCACCCGGTTGACGATCACTGCATCGGCAACCACACCGGCCGGTACGTTGTCCAGGATGATATAATCATACCGCTTACGCAGCTCGGCGATCAAAGTCTCCAACCTGTCCCCCAGCAAGAGTTCAGCCGGGTTAGGCGGAACAGGACCGGCATGGATGATATCCAGCTTGTCGCACAACTCGTTCTGCCGGATGATCTCATCGACATTGTCGATACGGCCGGACAGATAATTGGTGACACCCTTGTCCGATACCCGGACATGGGAGCTAAGGGTACCCTTACGTATATCGAGGTCGACCAAAACGACCTTCTTGTGCGTAAGGGCGAAACTCATCGCCAGGTTCATGGAGACGAACGTCTTGCCGGCTCCCGGATTGAACGAGGTGAACATCACCACCTGCATCTTCTTATCCTTCACCCGCATGAAGTCCATATTGGTACGCACGATACGGAACGCCTCCGAAACCGAGTCGCGGCCGTTCTCATGCACCACCACCTCGCTCTTGTCCTTCTTGTCGCGCATCGGGATCTCGCCCAGGAACGGCACGGAGAGTACCCCCTCCACATCCTTCCGCGAGCGCACCTTCGTGTCGCTGACCGCCAACAGCCACAAGACACCTGCCGGTATCGCACATCCCAGCACGATGGAAGCCAACAGGATCATCATCGACTTCGGAGCCACCGGAGCATTGCTTCCCGCCGCCGGGTCGATGATACGTGCGTTGCTTTCCGTCATCCGCTGCGTCAACTCGTTCTCCTCGCGCTTGTTCAACAGGTAGAGATACAGTTCCTCTTTGATCTTCTGGCGGCGTTCCACCGAAAGGACCTCTTTCTGCTGGGTCGGCACAGCCGAGATGCGGCGGCTCGTCTGTTCCTCCTGCGCCCGGATATTCTTGATCTTGATGTTCAGGCCGACGATCAGGTTATCCACCGAACGGATGATGGTCTGCTTCATCGCGATCAGCGAATTGTTCAAGTCCTGCACCACCGGGTTCTTGCTACTGCTGTTGCTGATCAGCTTGTCGCGTTTCAGCAACATCTCGTTGAACTCCCCGATCTGCGACTCGATGTTCACATCCGATATGCCCGTGTTCGCCGGGATCAGGTCCGAACTTTTGCCGGGGTCCGTCAGGTAGTTCTTGATGTATTTCGCCAGGCTCAACTGGTTCTCCAGACTCAATCCCTCCTGGCGGTATTGGCTGGAAGTCTGCAGGTACATGCCCGTCTCAGACGAGATATCCGTCAGCTGGTGTTCCCGCTTGTACGACTCGATATCCGAATCCACATCCCCCAGTTCTTTCTCGATCACGATCAGACGGTCGTTGATGAAGTTGGAAGTGTTCATCACGATCTGGTTCTTGTCGTTGATCGCATCCGTGTTGTAGACGGAGATCAGCGTGTTGATCACATCCTCCGCACGCGGGATGGAGACATCCTGAAGCGTCAGGTTGATGATCGTCGACGCCTTGTTCGCCAAAGTAGCCTGCAAGCCTCCCTGGAAGCGGAGCGCCACATCCTGCAACGGCGATTTCGTCACCTGCACGACCGTATTGAAATACTTGTCGCCGTAATAAAGCGACGGGACCACCACCACCCGGCCGACAGGCGTCGTGACCGTGTCGTTCAGCGCCACCTTCACCGGCTTGCCGTCCGCCACCTCCTGCCCGCCGAGGGTGAATCCGGACAATACCACCTCCTTTCCGGAGACAGGGACCGCCTTCAACGAAAAAGCCTGTGCCTCTTCCGCATCCGGGAAAGAGAGCTGTACGGGCGACTGAGTGTACAGTTCCACCGTCCGCAGCCCGTCTTTTACCGTGTAGCTCACATCCAGATGCAGGTTGCGCGCCACTTCGGTCATCAACCGCCTGGACTTGAATACCAGCACCTCGTTATCCACATTCCGCTTCGTACCGAAAAGCCCCAGATCCTCGAAAGCGGCCGACTCGCTCATCGCACCGCCCTTCGCATCATCTTTGATCAGTACCGAAGCCGTCCGGGTATATACCTTGGGCGCCCACTTCAGATAGAGGAACGCCGTCCCGGCACATACCACGACAGACAGAACAAACCAATACCAGTTAGCCAACACCGTTTGCAGGATGTCCCCCAGGTTCAATTCGTTCTCTTCCATGCGGATGTTCGTTTCTTGTTCTATGTTCATAGGTTCTCTTTTTTTACTTTGTTAATGTCACAATCAGAGACGCGATAGAAACCAGGATCGAAGCGGCGGACAACCACACTCCCACCGACTTGTTCTGGTTGATCTCGCTCTGCCCCGCTTTCGCCTTGTTCGGTTCGACATACACAATATCGTTCTGCTGCAAATAATAGCAAGGAGAATTGAAGATATCGGACGAACGGAGATCATGCATCAGGATCGTCCGCTTCCCGTCCTTCTCGCGGATCACGGCCACCCGGTCGCGTCGTCCATAGATCGTCAGGTCGCCCGCCATACTCAAGGCCTCCAACAGGGTGATACGGTCACCGGAGATATTGAAGGACCCCGGACGGTTCACTTCACCCATCACCGACACCTTGTAGTTCAGGAACTGCACCGTCACGATCGGGTCCTTGATCAGGTCCTCGTCTATCAGGCGTTGCTTGATCATATCGGTCAACTGCAAACGAGTCAGCCCCGCCACATGCAACTTGCCGAGGATCGGGAAATCGATGTCCCCATTGGTATCCACCAGATAGCCCAGCACACGCTGCTGTCCTCCGCTTTCGCTTCCCAACTGGTACGATACCATCGGCATATTGAACGGCAACGCCAGTTCCGGGTTCTTGCTGTTCACCATGATCGCCAGCAAATCGTCATTATGGACATACACCTCGTACTTCTGCTTGATATCCTGCTGCTTCAGCGGGACGACATCCTGCAAGTAAACCACTTTCTTGGAAGATGCGCAGGAGGTACAGAGTACCACCACGCACATCAACATATAATTCCAGATTTTCACTCTTCTTTCCTGATTAAAATAAGTAATTACGGTTTATTGGATAGCACCGCCGGAATGTCCCGGATGGCTTGCGCCGCCTTCCTTGGTGATCGTCGTGCTTACACCTGCGTACGTTGCAATTTCCACGCTGAACGGAACGACACGGCCCTGGTAGTTGAAATTGACAGAGAAGGAAGAGAGGTTCTTCTTGGCCTTCATATCGATCGTCACCTTCTGGTCACCGTCCACTTTGGCCGTACCTAAAGAGAAAGGAATTTCTTCCACACCGGCAGTCGAACCTTTGGTAGACGTAATCGCCGCGTTCAGCTGGTTGGCCAGACTTTCGAGATCAGAACTGCTCAAAGCGGAGAACGCGCTGCCCAACAACTGTTTCAAGTCGCCCTGGATCTCCCAGCCGATTTTTTGCTTGCCTGTAACTTCCTGTTCTGCGGCAGCCATCTTGCCTAAGTTGTCGATTGTGACGGTAGACAAGTTTTCCGTCGAGCTTCCAGCATCGGATACCGAATAAACCGGACCGAAAGAGTGGTTGGAGAAACCGTCCAAAGTGCAGGCATAAACATTACGGTCCGCATCAAAATCGGCCATGCCCACTTCCTTCCAAGCATTGCCATCTTCCACGAAATGCTTTACATCGGCAAAGCTGATCGCGTTGCTGGTCGCGTTCTTGACCGTCACTTCCACGCTCTTCTCAAATTTCAGTCCGTCAGGTGTACAATTGATTGTCGAAAGACTGGCATGGTCGGCTCCGGCTTTCGCACCTTTCAGATATTCGGTCATCGTGATCTCGGTATCTTCCTTTACGGCTCCTGCCGGAACTGCCAGTTCGGCCACATGCGTACGTTCATCATATACGACCGCGTCCTTATCAGCCGATACGGTCACCGAAGCAGCCAAAGATGTCAATGTCTGTGACAAAGAGATACTGCCCTGTTTCGGCGTGCCCGAAGGGATCATCGCGTCAGCCGTTACTGTCACATATCCGTCCTTTGCAAACGTCACAACATAGATTCCGACCTTGTCCATCGCCAACTGGTACGTCCCGTCGGCAGCCGTCTTGACCGATTTGCCCGACGTGCTGACCTCGACACCTTCCAGCGACTTGCCTCCTTCCGTCACCTTACCTGCGATATAGTAGACCTCCTTATCCAATGGATTATCGGTCACGATTTCAGGTGTCGGTTCGTCATCATCGCTACATCCTACAAATCCCACACTCAATGTCGCAGCCAAGCCCATAGCCAGCACTGCGCTCCAGAAATTTTTCTTTTTCATACTCATTAAAAATAAAACATTATATTATTTATTATACAATATTCATCCCCCATCTCTCTTTTCAGCAATAATTCATAAATTATAAATCATCCCTCCTCCTATCATAAGGAACACTATTGCTCTCATCCGGCCGAGTCTCGTAGTCCTGTCCGAGTTTCCGGCGGAAATATTCAAGGCCGCTCTGTCCCGAATATTCCATCTGGTAATATTCCGGCAGGCGCACCCTCACCTTGCGCGACTTGCCCCATTGCGGCAACGGGACGGCAAAATGGAAACCGCCGTTCGCCTCGCCCCCCGTGTACATGGCATACAAGCCGGCCGTCGTCCGTCCAAAATGGCGGATGCAGTCCACCCGCACCCCATAGTCGCCATAGATATACCGGTGCACGCCCAAGTTGAAATCCATATTGAAATGCCTTTCGCGGAAACGAACCTCCGCCGCCCCGCTCACCCGCTTCCAATTCGACACCTGCCATTTGCCCTCGTAGAAGGTGGACGATCCGGTCACACCGCCTTCCAAGCCGAACATCCAACGGTCGTCCGGCGTGACATAGCGCAGTTTCAGGTCCGCCCCCATCCGGTTGTTCGTGAAGTTGCCGACCGTCACCCGTCCGAACGCCCCTCCGGGCAATCCGAACTCTTGACTCAAGGTCAGCACCCCGGCCCGGATATAGTCCATCTGCCCGACCATATTGTTCCAAACCGGCAGGATCACCTGCCCCGTGAAAGCCGCCCCTTTCCAAAGCCGCGCCTCCACCGCCGGAGCGATATTGATCACCGCCCCGTATATCTTGTCCAGCCACGAATTGCTCAGCGAGATCTGCGGATACAGCACCAGCTCCACCCGTCCGTCCCAGGGCATACGGACCTCGTCGGGGTTGAACACACGCTGACGGGGCGTCAGCTCATACCGGATTCCACCCGCCACCGTCTTGAAATCGTAGCAATAGGCATACAATGAAAAATGATCGAACAACCGTGCCGACACTCCCATGTTCACCGCCTTCGAGTCATATTCCGCCATCACCTCAAGCGGCTTCAGGAACGCCGGACGGTAGCTCACCCCGCCGAACACCCCCTTGTTCTCGCTCCTGCTGCGAAACGGCACATGCCCTCCCACCGTCACGCCGATATCATGGCCGTAGAAACCGAAATGTTTCGTCCCGACCGCATAGACGGAAGAGAAATAACGATTTCCGCCCGAATCCAGGAAAGGATTCAATTCTCCGGTCGTCAGCAAGTCATTCGAACCGATCACGACCGACGGCCACCATTTCCCCTCCTTCAACGGACGCAGACGCAGGGAGACCGAACGGTCCTGGTTCCATTTGCCGGTACTCTCGACCTTCAGCAACGTGCACCGGTAGGCCACCTCCATAAACGGCAGGAACGTCAGGTTCACGAAATAGTTTCCCGAATTATATCCCCACTCCTGAGGCAGCATCTCCTGAGGCAGGTAATTGCCTCCTGCCATGAACGTACCGTCCTCCTGCATATCGGCCGAAGGGATGTTCAGCAGACCGGAAACACCCAACGAGCGTTGGGCGATTGACAAATGAGAATTGACAATCGACAATGAAATGCCGATTGTCAATAGGGTTTTCTTTATTATTTTATGTTTCATATTCTGTTTTCAAGGTTCCCCAAGGACCCGCACAATCTGTTCCACCTGCTTTGGCGTCAGCACCCGCCGCGAAGCCGTCCAGCCGTTCTCGTGCAAGAGTCCGAGCAGGACGGGATTGCCGACGATCCACTGTTTCAAGCGCCTGGAAGCCACTTCGGGCGTGACATCCGGGCTATATTGCCGTCCCAGCCTCCGGAGCGTGGTGGAACGGTTTTTCCATTTTCCTTCTTCATCATCCGACGTCCCGGTCATACCCACCTCCAGTCCATTGTCGCCGGACGGCAAGCACCGACGGACAAGCCCTTCAACTGCGTCAGGCAATCCTCCAGCACCCGTAACAAGCGTTCCCGTTTCTCCGCTTCCGCCACACCGGACAAAAGCCCGATACCTTTCCGGATGCGTCCGAGCAACACCTGTTCTTCCGAAGGCCGGGTCTGCCGCACCGCCTCACGGACGTAAGCGGCAAACGCCTCTCTCCCCAGCCGGCGAAAGAGCGAGTCCGGATCGTCCCCTTCCGGCAGCCCGATCCTCACCGCCTCCATCCCTTCGCCTGCAAGCGTCGGGACAACCGCATCCGCCGCCTTGCGCCCCGCCTTGTCGGCATCCAGCATCACGCGGACAGATGTCGTATATCGTTTCAACAAAGCAATGTGCCCCGTACAAAGCGCCGTCCCGCACAACGCCACCGTATGCCTGAATCCCGCCGCATGCATCGCCAGCACATCCTTATATCCTTCCACCAGAAAGACGCTCCCCTCCCGGCGGATCGCCTCCCGTGCCTCATACAACCCGTACAACAGTTCGCTCTTCCGATACAGCCCGCCCGTTTCCGAATTGACATATTTCGGTTTATCCCGATCTTCGTCCGACAACCTCCGCGCGGCAAACCCGGCCAGCCGGCCCTCCTCATCGCGCACAGGGAACACCAACCGGTTCCGCATCGCTTTCCTGCGTTCGGGAACCAGGCAGGGCGACTGCCCCACCCCGAAATCCAACCAGGTAGGCGTCAGTTCCGAACATCCGCTACCCGCGGGCAGCAACAAAGCCAGGAAAGCTTCGTTTTCAATTGACAATTGGGAATTGACAACGGGCAATTGCTCCGCGTCGCTATTTTCTTTTTTCTCCTTGATTGCCAACCGTTCCGGCAACAACCTCGCCTCCTTATTGTCTTTCCCTTCAATAGCCAACTGTCCACTGTCAATCGACAATTTGTTCGCCGCCTCGACAAAGCCGACGTTCTCGATCTTGCTGACAAAGGCGAACACATCTCCCCTCTCTCCGCAAGCATAGCAAACAAAGCTCCCCTTCTCCTCATTGACGGAAAGGGAAGGATGCCGATCCCCGTGGAACGGGCAAAGCCCCATCCATCGGCGACCGACACGGTTCAGTTTCGTATAACGCCCGATCACCTCCCTGATCGACAGGGAGGCTTTCAGTTCTTGTATCTCTTGCTTCGTCATAACCCTAAAGAGGTTTGCGTACCAGGCTGTATATAGTCCGTGATACGGGTGAACGAAGGGTTGTACCGGAAACGGGCGATCCCCGTCGAACCGTTACGGTTCTTCGCGATATAGATCTTACCGACCCCCACCAAGCTATGCCCCGTCTTTTCGTCGCGGGTGAAGCCATAGCGTTCGGGACGGTAGATGAACGCCACGCAATCCGCCACCTGCTCGATCGTCCCCGAATCGCGCAGGTCGCTCATCACCGGCAGGTACGCCTTGTCGGCACGCGCCTCACAGGCGCGATTCATCTGCGAAACCGTCAGCACCGGACAATTGCTGTCCAACGCCAGTTGCTTCAACGCCCTTACATTCCGTCCCACCATCTGTTCCTGTGTCTCCCCCTTCCGGCGGTCGCCGCCCAAAAGGTGCAGGTAGTCCACGACCACTAGGTCGCATTTTCCCAGGCGGCATTGCAGCAGCACTTTCGCCCGTATCTGCTCGACGGTAGCCCCTACCGTATAGTCGAGATAGAAAGGCAAGTCCTTCAACCGGAGGGCAGCCTCTTCCAACTGTCCCAACTCGCGTCCGGTCGGCTTGTTGATGCGCAGGTGATCCGGGTTCACGTCCGTCATCCCTGCCAGCACACGGTTCAACATTTGCAGGCTCGACATCTCCAGGCTGAAGAAGCAGACCGATTTCCCGGCACGCGCCGCGTTCAAGGCCATCTGCAACGTCACCGCCGTCTTCCCGTCGCTCGGCCGTCCGGCGACGATCGTCAGCTCCGTATTGTGGAACCCTCCGGTCACATAATCGAACTCGGCAAGCCCGCTCTTCACCTGTTCGGCCTCCAGCTCACCGCCAAAGCGACGATAATGCCAGGACACCGCCTCGGCAGCCAGTTCGCCGATCGTACGCACCGGAGCGCCCTCGGCCGTCTTCTGGCGGAACTGCATCAGAAGGCGCTCCGCCTCGTCGACCAGTTCCTCCGGGACGGACGATACCTTGCCAGCCTTGAACGCCATCGTCCCGAACGACGTGACGAGGCATCTCAGCTTATATTGTTTCTTGATTCCTTCCACATAGGCCGCCACGTTCCCGTCGTGGCGCACATTCAGCATGTAGGGCAACAGGAACGACAAACCGCCCAGCTTGGCAGCCAGTTCCTCGTCCGCTTCGCGCATTCCGCGTTCCACCAGCACCATGTCCGGCCGTACCCCCGTTGCATAAATTTTCATGATCACTTCATAGACGAATCCCAACGAAGCATCCGCAAACATTTCCTGAGTCAGCCCTGCAGACTCCGCCTGCACCGGCGCTTCCATCGAGGTCATCAACAGGCAGACCAACGCCTTTTCCATATCGCCCAAAGAGATTCCTCCGTCCGTTTCTTCACCGTTCATCATTGCAAGCCTCCTTCCCCGTCTGCGGTACAACAATCGAACTGCATGCTTCGTCCGCCCATACGGCGTTCGGCCTCTTCCAGGGAGAGGAAAGCGGATTGCTCCGGCGCATCCTTCCCTGCTTCCTTACGACGGATCCCCATGATCGAATCGTATCCGCAGACACAAACACGAATCCCGCCGTTAAGTCGCTTCAGTCCGATCAAATCCTTTTCTTGCAACCAAACAAGACTTCGGTTCAGAGTTTTCGTACACATCCCGCATCTTTTCGCCAGTTCTTCACATTGTCCGACAAACTCGCCGCGCTTACAGACATAATAACGCTTGTTCAAAAAAACCTTCCCGTCCTTGAAAAACACTTCCGAGAACAAAGCCAAGTACACCATGCCGACCGATCTTTCCCGGCCTTCGCCACGAAATAACATCTCCAACACTTTTCGCGGAATGAGGACATATGACTGTCCCAGGAATCCCACAATCCTTTCGTTGTTTAAATTCTGATCCATAATAGATGGATTTAATAATGAATAAATTTGTTATGGCTTGTCGTTTTGCAAATCGGCCCGAACGGATTAATAAACAAATATTTACGACAGCAAATAGACAGTAGGTGTCCATTTGCCCTGTCCGTTCCCTAATATATAATAACTAAAACATACTTCTTATAACTAATTATAAAAAGCGATTTTCGCATTTTTTTCAGAAGAGCGATCTTCAACTTTCAGCCATCACAAAGGTAGAGTCAAATCCATTATTAAAAAAAACTATTTTATGCAGAATTTCAATTCCTTTCACCCTTTAAAAAGAAGCCATATAATACCGCCGATCGGTTTATTTTTTATTACGTGATTTGAAATTCTTAAATTCCGCTTTCATTCCGTCCACGATCGAATCGGCCTCCGGAAGTTGCTCCTTCAACTTGTTCAAAACGGTGTTTTCCGTATTTCCCGTGTCGAAGATGCGGTCCACATGACCGGCCATCCGGGCGAACGAGCAGTCCTCGATAATGCCGGCCCTCATCATCGCCCCCATATAGACCATGAACAAGTCGGGACGGGCCACCCATACCCGGGCAAACCCCGGAGTTTCCGTCTCGTAGCCGCAATAGCGGTACAACTCGTCACTGTAAACTTTGAAAAAACGATCCGCCAAACGATTCCACGATTCGTTTTTCTCACCCCTCAACCCTTTGAACAGGAAAGCGAGTGCAAACAACTCCACCTCCCGGTCCGCCTTCAAGTTGGCGATATAATCCTGCAGAAGCGGAAAAGACAGATATTTACCCGTTATCGCCCTCACTTTTTTTTATCACATCTTAGGAAATCCTTCATGAAATTTTCCCTTTTGTTTTTTTGATCTTTCATTAATTCTAATGTTTTTCAGACCGTAGTATTATATGACATTCTTCCTTTTTTCCCTTCCTTTCAAAACATATATGTTTTGATTTTAAAACACCTATGTTTCGTTTTCAAAACACCGGTGTTTTGAAACTGAACAATCGGATGCAAATATACGAAAGATTAATCGACTCTAATCGACTCTAATCGACTTTGCGTTTTTTCCCTGCCGTATCTTTGTATAGTCAAAAGGGACATCTCCCTAATTTTCAATCTTTTAATTTTTAACTTTTAATTTTTCAATCCCTATGCCATTAATTTACACTCTCGTCAAACGCAAAGACATGAGCAAAGACGCAGCCTCAGGCGCAACTCTTTATCATGCACAGACCAGCATCACGAAAAAACTGACGCTGAACAAGATCTGTACCCGTATCGAAAACATCTGTACCGCCAGCCGCGGTGAGATCATCTTGGTGCTCGACGGCCTGATCAAAGTCATGAACGAAGCCCTTTCCGACGGCGAATCGGTTCACTTGGGCGAATTCGGCAGCTTCCGTATGGTTGCCGGCAGCAAAGGTTCGGCCACCGTCGACGGTTTCACCACCGCCCTGTTCAACCGTGCCCACATCGTCTTTTACCCCGGCACGATGCTGATCAACCTCGTCAACAACGTCTCCTTCGAACGCTACGTACCGAAAAAGGACGCCTCCAGCGAATCGGCCGGCAGTGGCGGTGGCACGGATGATCGCCCGGGAGAACTGTAAATCAAGTGAAAGTTGAAAGTAACTCCACGTTGCTATTTTTCAACTTTCAACTTTCAACTAAAAAATCACCTTTCAACTAAAAAAAATGAAGCAAAGCGAATTTTTTTCCTCCCTCCTTCCCCTCGCCCGAAAGGCGGGGGAAGCATTCCGGATCAATCCGGCGGTTATCCTGGCACAAGCGGCTATCGAGTCGGGCTGGGGACAAAGTGATCTCGCCAGCGAGCATCACAACTATTTCGGCCTCACTGCCTACGGCCGCTCCAACGTCTGGTGGAAAGGCGCAAGCATCGAGTTGGGCGCCCATTCCCTCCGTTTCCGTACCTACGACAGTCCCGGAGACTCGTTCATGGACTACGCCCGCCTGATCCGTTCGGTCTACCCGTTCGCCGCCGACGTCAGCGACGACCCGAAAGCCTTCGCCCGCAAGATCGCCTACAGCAAATACATCAGCGAAGTCAACGGCGACAACCGTGCCGCCTATCAAGCGTTGTTGGTCAAGGTTTGCAGAAAAATCAGTAAACTCATTCCCCACCCCATAAATCATAATTCATAAATCATGAACGTCCTTGAAACCATCCTCAGCTTCCTCACCACCCTCGCCCGAATCATCTTTCCCCGGCGCAAACGCCCGGTTGCCAGTGACGACCTTTGTCCTTGTCCTCTGCCTGAGCCTCCTATCCCTCCTCTCCCTGTGGAGAGGGGAAACGGAAGTAACCCTCGCCGCTCTCGGAGCGATTCTCTCCCTCCTCTCTCCCCGCCCCCCGAAGCCGACTGGCTCGGCCTCTCCGGCTATACCCTGATGCTGGCAGGAGGGATCGGGAGTCTTTATAAGGTGCTGGCGGGATAAAGGGGCTACAGCACGAAACTGCTTTCCAAGACTTTCAATATATTGCGATGCATTGCGGAATATTATTTCCCGCTCCAAAGTGTTCCACAAACGTTGTGCTTTTGCATTATAGAAGTCTTGGAAAGTTCACAATCTATTATTTCTTCACCGAATTTTTGATCTCCTGCACGATATAAGCCACATCCTCGTCCGTCACACACGGGCCACTCGGCAAGCAAAGCCCTTGTTTGAACAAAGATTCGCTCACTCCGTTCACATAACGGGGATTGTTCTTATATACAGGTTGCAAATGCATCGGTTTCCATAACGGACGAGATTCGATGCCGACAGCATCCAATGCCATACGCATGGCTTCCACATTCCGGTTCGGTTCCGAGTCGGTATGCAAGGAAGAAGCAACGTGTGTCACACCGGCTGCGCCTCCTACCGCTCCCTGAACAGCCGTTTCGTAGGCATGTTCCTCGCCTTTCACATGCAAGGACGGATCGAGCAGGATCGTATTCAGCCAATAGTTACTGTCGAAACGGGAAGATGGATTCTCGTGCAATACGATCCCTTCCACTCCGGCAAGCAGTTCCTTATAGAGTTGGCAGATATGCTGATGGTGGGCGATATGTTCATCCAACACCGTCATCTGGCCACGTCCGATACCGGCACAGATATTCGACATACGATAGTTGTAACCGATCTGCTCATGCTGATAATAAGGATAAGACTCACGGGCCTGTGTAGCATAGAACATGATCTTCTTTTTCGTTTCTTCGTCCGGACAGATCAAAGCCCCACCACCTGAAGTAGTGATCATCTTGTTCCCGTTGAACGAAAGCACCCCGTATCGTCCGAACGTACCGCAAACCTGTCCGTCATACCGGCTTCCCAGCCCTTCGGCAGCATCTTCGATAACCGGAATATCATATCTGTCGGCAATCGCCATGATCTCCTCAATCTTCGCTGGCATCCCGTACAGATAAACCGGAACGATCGCCTTTGGCTTTTTACCTGTCTTGGCAATCCGATCTTTGATGGCCTCTTCCAACAACACCGGATCCATATTCCAAGTATCCGCCTCCGAATCGACAAACACCGGAGTAGCCCCCAGATAGGTCACCGGATGCGAAGAAGCGCAGAAAGTAAAACTCTGCACAATCACTTCATCTCCCGGACCAACACCACAGGCCAACAATGCCAGATGAACGGCTGCCGTACCAGCAGAAAGGGCAACGACTTCTTTATTATTGCCTACAAAATGTTTCAGATCCTCTTCAAACCCGTTCACATTCGGTCCTAAAGGCACAACCCAATTGGTATCAAAGGCTTCCTGGATAAAAGCCTGTTCTTTGCCGCTCATATGGGCAAGGCAAAGATAAATTCGTTTGTTCATTATAATTTATGATTAAATCTACAAAGACAATAATTCTTTCAGAGTATGTATCTTTACATTAGGCAGGTACTCTTCCGGACAGGAAAAGTCCTGACGGTGGATATTTCTTCCATCATCCAACAGGCAGATCGTTTTCCATCCCAACTTATTAGGTGTAATAAAATCTTTCCGAAGGTTATCCCCGATATAGACAAACTCCGCATCAGCATATTTATCCTGAAAAAACATGAAATTCCTCTCTGATGGTTTTTCAGAGCCAAACTCTTCGGATATAACCAGGTTCTCATTTTCGATAAATTGTTCAAGACCCAATGCCTGAAACTTATTTCGTTGGGTAATAGAGCGACCATCCGTGATCATCCCCAATGTAAAATCCCGCTTCAAAACCTCCAATACTTTCAAGGTGTCAAGCTCCAACCGGATATTAGGACGATGAGACCTGTAGATGGACAGTAAATCAGCTTTCGTCAACGACAAATCGTAAGTATCAATCAAACGAGAAAAAACATCCGCTTGCTCTTTATAAGTTTCCAACATAAAAGCATAAATCCCTTTCAAAGAAAACTTCAATTCTATCCATCCGGCAATTTCCCGATAAGCAGAGTATAAGAAATCGATTTCCTTATACAACGTATCATCCAGATCAAAAATGAAAATCTTATTTTTCATATACGATTACCTCGCTGTCATATCGGAGCATCAAGGTATTGTCCGCCCAAGTATCCATATAGGACAACGTTTCATCCAACATGTACTCCCTTACGATATATTCCGGAAAGTTGGCTCCCGCATAATAGGAAAGCGGATATCCCCCACCGAACCGTGGATTGATCTCGATCCCGACCACATCATCGTCCGACTCTCTATAAAACAATTGGATGCAGATACAGCCAACCACACCCGGCAAATAGTCCAGCCGTTCTTTCAAAAACCGAACCAGATAGTTTTTACGGGTAAATCCCTTATTGATCTCACCGGCACGGATCTCTATCCTTTCACGAGGCACGATAGCCTTCACTCTATTATCCTTGCCATAATACATATCGACCGTAAATTCCTTGTATTCCTGTTTGTCGATATATTCCATAAAAATCAACTTCGGATGATTCAATATTTCCGATGTCAGTTCCTCCTTACCCCTCACGACATACAGGTCTTTGCTTAAGGAACCATCATATGGTTTGGCGAAAAGTGGAAAAGTCGGATGATATTTATCCACTGGAGCCGGAACGCGAATATCATGGCTATTCAAGAATGTACCGGTATTCCGCTTATCCCGGCAAGCTTGTATGAAAGGCAATTCCGATACCATCGGTTCTATCCCATTCTCTTGAAACAGTTCCTTATTCTCCGCCAAAACCAACAACTCGGTATCGATAGTCGGCACAATAATCCGAATTCCTTTTTCTTTACATATTGTCAGCAACATTTCTATATAACCGGAATCGGTTACCCTCGGTACTGCTATACATCCGTCTGAAACAATCCCGGCAGGAGCCATCGCAGGATTCATATCTGTCGTGAACACCTTCGCTTCTGGATAAAAACGTCTCAATGTTTCTTGAAACTGCTTTGTCAGTGTAACCCGCTTTCCGGCGGAGGTGATTAAGATATTGATATTCATCATTATAATTAATTATTTCCCGTAAAAAATTCCATCGTTGCCTGTCCCTCTTGTGAAATGCCTTCCCGGACAAACACTTTTTTTATCGTCAAAAAGATAATCTTCACATCCAGCCAAAACGAACAATGATCCACATACCAAACATCCAGTTCGAATTTCTTCGTCCAACTGATTGCATTACGTCCGTTCACCTGTGCCCATCCGGTAATACCCGGTCGCACGTCATGACGACGCGCCTGCTCCTTACTATATAATGGCAGATACTGAACCAATAAAGGACGAGGTCCAATCAACGCCATATCCCCTTTTAGGACATTTATCAACTGGGGCAACTCATCAATCGAAGTGGAACGGACAAAACGCCCTACGTTCGTCAACCGATCCGCATCAGGAAGTAAATTACCGTCAGCATCCCGTTCATCCGTCATAGTTTTGAACTTGATCACCTTAAACACTTTTCCCCCTTTACCGGGCCGTTCCTGTGCAAAGAATGCACCGGCTCCCTTGTTAGCAAAATGCAGCCACAAGGTAATAATCAACAATATCGGCCAAATCACGACCAATACACAAAAGACGATGATAAAATCAATCAATCGCTTAAAAAAATACTTATACATGGATTACCCCTTAAATTATAGACTTGTATTCATCCAACAATGCATTCCACACTATCCGCTGTTCATAACGGGAAGCGATCAGCGGACGAGCATTGGCAGCCATCTTTTCCACTTCCACCGGATGGGAAGCAAAATATTTCATCGATTCATATAACGCTTGTTCATCTTTCGAAGGAATGATCACCCCGTTCAGATCCGGCAAGACAATCTCATTACATCCGTTTATATCTGTCACAATAGCCGGAAGTCCCATAGCACCTGCCTGTATGACCACATTCGGGAATCCCTCTCGATAACTGGGAAACACCAACGCATCCGAAGCCACTAAGAAAGGACGAACATCATTTTGATACCCCATATAGCAAATCCCCGGATGGTGCAAGATATGTTCTTCCACCTCCGGCAGAACCGGATCCAATTCTTTTTCGAAAGGCCCGACTAATAACAGACGCACCCGTTCATCTTTTTGATATAATCGCAAAAAAGAATGTACCAATTCGTTTATCCCCTTATCTCTCACCATGCGCCCGACAAAACAGAAAGTAAAAGTTCCTTCTTTTTTATAAGAGCAAGCCTTTTCCACGACCTCCGGGGTCTTGTCAAAATATTCAAGATCGATCCCGTTCACATTACCATTAGCAATAATATGAAGAGGTCTAGATGTAATATTGTAATTGACCAAATCCCGCTTTACCCCTTCCCCTTCCGGATTGATGTGCGTTGCACAGAAACAAGTCAAGCGATCCATCGCAATCAGCAACTTCTGCATCTTTCCGGTAGCCGTAGGAAATACCAATCCCGTAAACGTATGCATACGGACGGGAACCCGTGTAATCCAAGCAGCCAACATAGACAACAATCCGGCTTTCGGTGTAATGGAATGTACCATATCCGGCCGTTCCTTGGCAAAGAGAACTATCAGACGCAAGAGAGAAATAAAATCCTTCACCAACGAAATCCGTCGTTCCATCGGAATGGAAACGGTACGCACCCCTTCCCTCTCTTCCAGCACTTTCATCTTCTCTCCCGGCGAAGATACCGCCACGACTTCATAGTATTCGGAAAGCATTTTAAGCTGACCTTTTAAAAGGGTTTCAAGAGAGGTTGGTATAGTAGAGATACGAAAGAGTTTCTTCATGATTATTTATCGTTTTTTTCTAATTTGACACCGAACAAATAATGTCCTAAGAAACTACTGCATCTAATAACTTCACTGATCACAAGAGAAACTGCAATGACCATAATAGTTAAAAAAAACGAAACAGATATTTCAGTTATGATATTCTGCTGAACAAATGATTTTAATTGCGGAAAACTCGACAACAAGAAATAATGGATCACATAAATGTCTAATGTCCGACGTCCTATAAATAAAATACATTTATTAAACCAATTTTCTCTTTTAAAAAATTCTTCTTTGCTTAGGAAAAAAGCAAATACAACAAAAATCCCTGTATATCGGACAATTACATCCCGAACCAAAGATTTAACAATAAAAGATTCATTAACCCAATTAGTAGCAGTAATTATCACAATAGAAAATATAAAAATTAAAAATACAAAAGCTTTTGTATTTTCATTTCTAATTAGAAATGAAAATTTCGTATTATACTTCTTAGCCAAAATACCCAAAGAAAAAAACTGGAAATACTTGCATAAATTCTCCAAGCAAAGCATATTCCACCAAGCTGCATCTGATCGGAATACCACCAAAGAGAACACTCCGAAAACACTCAACGCAACTAAACAATGATCCAAATATTTTTTATACCAATAAGACAATGAATAAAAAAGCACAAACATTTCAAATAGGACAAAAGTAAACCAATATCCTCCCCATCCATTTGTAACAAAGGAACTAATCGGATTCCCTGCTTTTGCAATCGTAAACAAAGAAAAGAAAAATACCGTCGGGATCAACTGAACAATTGCTTTCTTTCTCAAATTCGAACAATATGCATCCATGTTCCAATCAAAAGACACCTTATAAGCAATATATCCACTAATAAAGAAAAACATCGGCATCCGAAAAGAAACTAAAATATTCCCTAATACTGACTCGTAAGGATGTATCCCAAAACCTATACTTTCTATATGCTGTAAAACAACTAAGAACATCGTAAATCCACGCAATGCATCAATATACTTAATTCTCTGTTTACTAAGCAAAATTTGCTGTTCTTTTTTCAAATCCATAAACTAACTATTTCATCAACTGTTTGTATATTTCCAAATAAGCCACCACTGTATTCCGTATGTTATATTCAGAGACACGAAGCATACATTGTTCAGCAATTCGCCCATAATAATCCCCATCAGCCATCAATTTCTGAATCGTCTCAGCCAAAACTTTCACATCACCATGTGGAAAAAGGATTCCTGCATTCTCCGTTATCTCATGTAGACCATCAACATCGCTCGCTACAAAAGGTTTTCCGACAGCCATTCCTTCTATACTTGACAAGGAGAGACCTTCAAAGTGAGAAGACATCACAATTATGTCTGACGATTTCAAGATAACCGGAATATCACTTCGAATCCCCCAAAAACGAACATTATCCTGAAGCCCAAGTTGACTAACCAAATCTTCCAATACAGAACGCCTTTCTCCATCTCCCACCAGCCACAACTCATACTGCTCAGCTGGCAAATATTGAAAAGCCTTTATCAATGTATCTTGGTCTTTCTGATAACGAAAACCTGCAACCATCGTAACAACAGTCTTACCATTACGAAAAGATGTGTCTGCCTGCACCTCCTGGAAACACTTCAAATCAATCCCATTGTAAATTGTTTTAATAAATTTACCTGTCTCTAAATAAAGACAAAGATTTTCACGTGCTTTATCTGAAATACAAATTATAGATCTATACCTGCTATACATCCACTTATCCAATAATTTATACCACTTCCAGTCACGTCTCCGATTGGAAGTGTTATGTTCGGTGGTGACAAGCACCACCGAACATAACACGCTACCTATAGCTGCAAACAACTGACAGGCAGTATTATGTGTATGTACAATATCATACTTACGCAAAAAGGGGATCAATTTGAATATATATAATGGATTATACACTGATCCACCTTTACCTAATTCATAAATAGTCACTCCCTTAGCTCGCAATTGCCTTTTGAAAGGTGTTTCCGTACCATCAAACAACAGGACATCTACCTGGTATCCAAGTTCTTGATACAAAGGGACCATATCTACGATTAGTTTTTCTGCACCACCAATATGGAGAGAAGTAATTACTTGAAGTATTCTCACGAACGTAAATCTTTTAAATGGAACAATAACCCTAATGGAAACAATAATAAAGATGCCAAACCTATCCGTTCTACCTTATCTGCAAATTTTTCTTTTGAGCAAAGAGCAAAACGCCAATAGTTGATAGCAGCTTTCAATTTTTGATCAAAAGGAATAGGTATTTTATACAACTCTGAATAATATAACATCGATGCTAAAGGACTATTCATTCGTAATTTTACGATTTTTGCAGTCAGTCCATCTTGCAAATAATCGCACAAATATATTTTCTCATTAAAATAACGTAAACGATATTTCATTCCTATTCGATTCCAAACAAGAGCTTCTGGGCAGAAACATTCACCTTCTATATCAGGAAAAAGATATTTTCTAAAAATTTCAGTTCTAAACACTTCCGCCATATCTCCTTTCATCCTATAATTATAACGAAACAATATTGAAGAACAATCTAATATATCAAAATCAACCTCTC
>ERZ791746.1024-NODE-1024-length-20914-cov-2.586605_pt1 | contig 20914 bp, 14 predicted proteins | sample MGYA00510038_ERZ791746 | MGnify/ENA primary metagenome ERZ791746 (study PRJEB30046, sample SAMN00792018) | human gut metagenome | study: EMG produced TPA metagenomics assembly of the A metagenome-wide association study of gut microbiota in type 2...
CTATACATGAGTGGCACCGCTGTCAAAACCAACGGAGCCGAGGTCACCTTCCCGAAAACGGAAATCGGAACCACTCTAGCCCGCACATGGCACACGATAGTCGTTGATGCCGGCTCGGCTGGACAAGCCAATATTACCATCGATTTCGATGACACCCCCACTTCCGTAGAGGTAATCGATGTCGAACTAAATCCTGAAGCCTAATTAGAACTCAACTTAAAAACGACTTCCTGATGAAAGAGTTTTTACACATATTCTGCCTGGCATTTCTATTACTTTTGTCAGGTTGCAAAAATGAAGACCCTGGTTTTCCGACCACTCCTGGGACGGATGACGAAGTAGGTTATATCGTCACCTCCGGATTATCGGTTACTGTTGCCGACAATGAGATTATTTCTACTACAACAGGCGAAAGTTCCCCGACAAAATCCGAGGCTTCCGGTTCTGAAGCAACCAATCTCACTCGAAGCAACAATACACAATCCGCTGTTGATTCAACGACCACTAAAACGGATCCTCCTACAGCAGAAGCCAGCGACGACTACAAGGTAACCATCCTCAACACGAAGACATCGGAGACCATGAATTACACTTATGCCGATCTCAAGAAAGAGGAAAATCAAAAAATACCTGTAGCTCCGGGAACATACAAGATCTCTGCAGAATCTCCCGATTATGCCAGCTACATGGCCGGAGATTACTATGCCAACTGGGACATGCCGGTTTATGCAGGGTCTGTAACGAAAAATGTAATCAAAGCAACTGAGACAACCGTTAATGATTTGGTATGCTCGTTAGCGAACATTCGCACATCAGTATCATTAACCCCTGATTTACAAAGTCTGTTCTTACCGGACGATCAAGCGACAGAGCAGTTGCCAGCCTTAACGGTAACTCTGTCAGTCGGAGAAAATAGTCTGGTTTATGATCGCGCTGCTGCCGATGGAGAAAAATATGGTTATTTCAAAGCGGTCGAAGCGACCAATACCATCACCGTAGAGTTGAAAGGCGCTTATAATAAAGCACCTGGGAATGTTGCACCTGAATACGTACCAATCAAATGGACCCGCGAAATTACGGGATGCAAAGCCGGACAATGGCGTAAAATCTCGATTCACGTCACCAACGCATCTCAAGGCAACATTCAGTTCCAAATGACCGTAGAAAACTGGGTGTACGATCAAAAGATCGATGTTGATGTCACCAATTTGTATGCATTTGGAGAAGAGGTAATTCCCGATGAAGAGCTTTCGGATGCCAACTCTCCGGTAGTAACCCTTGAAGGACATGACATTGCTCAGGGTTATACCATCAACCAAAGCATGTACAACGAAGACTTGGGCAAATGGAATGAAAATTTACAAGCCATTATCACGCCTCAATCGGACGTAACCTTGCGTTCTGTCAAGTTGCTTTTCGCATCGGATAACGCTACATTACTGAGCGATTTATCCGCAGCAGGATATACAGATTACACCATCCCCATCTGGCCACAAAACGACGCTTTAAACTCCTATCTGCTAATCCAACAGGGATCGACCGGATTGGTCAAAGCGACTCTCAAAGATGCGGGCATGACCAAACTCTTTAATTATAAAGGGGTACACACTGTGAAATTCATTGCGGTCGACACCAAAGGTCGCACCTCTTACACCAACTTGAAGATCACGGTATCGGAAGGCGGTTCCATCGTCACAGAAGGGCCTACTGCTACATGGGTCAATGACCGTGGAGGCCAACTCGACGTGCCTTTCCAACTTGATCCTAACGACTTACCTCCCGTAGAGCTTAAAGTAGAATCAAAGACTGGAATCACTGATTTCAAGATCGAAATATCTTCAACGAACCAAGAGTTTGCAGAGTTAATATCTACTATGTTCTCTACCAATAATCTGGATTTGATCAATCCGGGCAGCAATGCTGAAACTTTGGCTTCATTGGGTTTCCCAACTGGAGATCAGGTTCGCAATCAGACCAGTTTATCATTTGACATTTCTCAGTTCATGAGCGCGTTGGCAGTCTTTAGCGGTGAACACACTTTCAAGCTACAAGTCACAGATGCAAACGGACAAATTGCCAAATCACTCATATTAATCGTCAAATAGAATTCTATCTGTAAAATTTTATATCGTCATTGACATCATGTTACGTTATATTTCCAAATATATTCTGTCGGTGGGAACTATCGGCTTAATGTTGATAGCCACCGCATGTACCAAGGATCCTGGCATCGACAAAGATGAGATGGGTTCAGTTGCTTTCATGCTTGACTTTAACGGGAAACAGATCTCTTTATCCGGCAATAGCACTAAGTCTGACGCACAATACAATCCACTTGAGGTCAGCACCATGTGGATTTATAGTGTCACATCGGACGGTGTAGGCGAAACAACTGACAATTTGATTCGCAAATACAAACCTGCTAACAGTGTTCCATCCAATCTATATTTAGCAGCAGGAAAATACAAAGTAGTAGTGGATGCGGGTGACTTAAACGAAGCCACTTTCACCAACAAACACTATGCCGGTGAAACAACATTTGACGTTGTAGCTCAAGAGACACAACCAGTTACAATCACCTGCAAAATCACTAATATCGCAGTACGAGTTGAATTTGAATCCACTATTCGTGAAAAGTTCGATTTGGGTTATGAAGCCTACGTTTGTGCATCAGATGATTATTCACAAACTGATGCTGAAAATGGCACTGTTCCCACGCTCCATTACGACACCGACACGACTGGCTTTTTTATCCTGCCAGATGGAGTTAACAATCTGAGTTGGGGATTTTTAGGCGAAAGTTCTGATCCTGCTATCAATAAAAATAATTCAAAAACCGGCACAATCGAACTGCCAGAAAGCGGCAAACAGTACACACTAAAATTTAAATATTCGAAGACTCCAGATGGTTCTCTGACCGTTATCGTTAAGGTACAGGAATATGTCAATGCATTTGATGATTCTTTCCTGTTTAGTCCGGAACCGACGATTATGGGCGATGGTTTCAACATTGACAATGTGACGGGTTATTACAGTGATCCTGTTAAATTTAATGTCTCTTCGATCAACAATTTGCAGGCCATGAAGTTCACTGTCCACGGAAGCGGAATTACATACGAGATTATGCACGATGGATCCGTTCTACCCGAAGCAGCTGCCAATGGTATCACATACACCCCAACAGATGCTATGAACGGAGTATTAACCTTAACTCCATCTTTCTTCGAGAAACTGGAAGCAGGTATAAACTCTATTAACTTCGAAATCAAAGACTCGGGGGCCAATACCGGCAAAGCTACGGCACAGATTGCATTGGCCAAACCGGTGTCGATCATCGCTCAGGACCTCTGGTTCGGCACAGCCGATATGAGTGCCGTTGTGACCAATCCGGCCACCAGTGACGTAACAGTCAAGTATCGTATATCCGGGACTGGTGAGTGGAAAACCCTACCGGCAACAAAGGGAGCCGACGGTTATACCTATACAGCACAGGCTACTGATTTCAAACCGGGTAAAACATACGAATATCAACTCTTTGAAAATGGTATTGAAAGCGGAGAGGTAAAAAGTGAAACAACACCTGCTGGCACCCAAATGCTGAATGCTGGCTTCGAGGAGTGGCATCAATCCGGGAAATCATGGTATCCTTATGCTGCGGACGGTACGCCTTTCTGGGGTACCGGTAACCCTGGTTCAACAACAATCAGTGCAAACGACAATGTCACAACGAGAGTAGCAGATCCGCGTCCTGGCTCATCAGGTCAATATTGTGCCAAATTACAAACCGCAAGTATATTTGGCCAAAAAGCTGCCGGCAACATATTTGTTGGTGAATTTGGTGAAACAAGCATTGCAACTATGTCTGGCACCGTACTAATGGGACGTACATTCACCTTCAATGCACGTCCAACCAAACTGCGTGTTTGGTACAAAGGCAATGTCGGCAGTGAGGACAAATCCCGGATCTTCGTCTGCCTGACCAACATGACCAAAGCGGGTTGCACCTCGCACACGATCAATACAAATAAGAGTGAAATTGACAAGACAGTACTCGATCCGACTAAGGAGTTTCTGTACACCAATTTGCAAGACCCCTCAACGCTGGAAGGCCATATCTTGGGTTATGGAGACTTGTTAATTGAACAGACACAGTCCGAATGGACCATGATTGAGATTCCAATCAATTATCGTAAAAAATACGAATCGGAAAAGCCCAATGTACTCATCTTGACCGCATCTGCCAGCTATCGAGGCGATTACTTCGAAGGTAGCACAGACAGCAATCTGTTCCTCGATGACATCGAATTCGTTTATGAAGGAGACTACGGCTACGTCGATCAAGAATAATCTTTACTAATGAAGCAAGGATTAACGCCAATTATATCTATTCTCCTCATTTTGGGGAGCATACATTCAACAGCTTTCGGATCTGTTCCGGCCTCAGGGTCGGAACAGATCGATAGTTTGTTATCTGTTGCGGATTCCATTCCGACCCAGCAGGACAAACAACAAGACCATACGACAACATTATCGACCGAATTACCGGCAGATAGAGATCTGCACCTGACAGCGTCACAGGAAACGTGGAAAGATAGATCAACAAACAAAAAAGTATCTAAGCGTCGCCAATACAAGCCGCCCTATCCTGAACTGTCGGCCGATTCGATCCGTACGCTCAAACGGCAACGAGGCTTAACCAGTCTATCCAATACGTTTGTTCCGAAAGGGCAATGGGTGATAGCGACCAATGTCTCTTTTTCCACCCATTCGAACAACAATTACACCTTTGTAGTAATTGAAGGCATTGACTCGGAAGGCCACACAATGAAAATCACACCGGCCTTGGGTTATGCATTGACCAACAACATGGTAGTCGGTGTACGTTTTGCATATTCCCGCACCTTCCTGCGCATTGACAACGGCAGCATCCAACTGGGAGATGACGATACAGGCGTTGATTTGAAAGCCGACTATTTTTATTCTTTGAAACACACCTACCAGGCATCGCTGATTTGGCGACAATACATTCCACTAGGGAACAATAAACGATTTGCTCTGTTCAATGAGATGCAGATCGGCATGGGACGTTCTCAAGCAAAATTTGCTGCAGACAGCCCAATACGCGGCACATACGAAACAGGCAAGATCTTCTCGATCGGCATGACCCCAGGATTGGTAGCCTTCGCCACCAACAACATGGCTGTCGAGTTGAATGTCGGAGTGTTGGGTTTTACCTACAACAGTGTCAAACAGATCCACAACCAGGTCACAGTCGGCAAACGTAATTCGAGTGCAATGAATTTCAAAGTCAACATCTTTTCCATCGGGCTGGGTGTTGCATTTTATCTCTAATCCGGCGACGCGATGAAAATGAAAATTAGATATATCTCGCTGTTGATGGTCATCATCTCACTGATGATCTCTACGAACCTTTATGCACGAGAGGGGCGTTCCGGTTTGTCAACACACGGTGACAATAGTGAACTTTCTGTGATTGCTGACAGTCTGCTTATAGATCAATCATCACACAACCAACTTGACAATAGGATTAACACTCTCGACACGCTTCAGGTTGTATCAACGATTTATAAAAAGGATACGACTTCAACCCTCTCAGCAGACGCACATAAGGAGAAAAAAGCCAACAAAAAGAGGGACAAGCGGGAGGCAAAGCTGTCAAACGTTTCCCAACAATCGTCTCCGATTGCAGACGCCTCCGAAATGCAAACCGTTCCGCAGACTGCACCTAAACGGTTAGAACCCTTCGATTCCATACCCGCTCCGACATCCAATACAAAAGTGGATCTGGAGCTACCCATGATCTCGACACATACGCCGAATCAACGCTCTGGTCAGTTGTTATCAGGAGGAGATTCAACCATGCTTTCTGTTCCCCCCAAGGCAGAGAAAAAGCATTTTCTTCCGACTCGTCGCCGTATGGATCGTGAAATCAATCGCATTCCTTACATCTTCAAACGGGAAGTAGCAATTGGGTTGACGGTTTCTTACGGTGCAATCAACAGCGATGATACAGACTATCTGCTGATCTTTGACAACCTGAATTTCAAAGGGAGCATGTTTACGATCAATCCGTCGTTTATGTTTTTCCTCAAAAACAACCTCGGAATCGGTGCCCGTTTTGGTTACTCAAATACAAAAGGCGATATTGGAAACGCGACATTGAATCTGGGATCGGCCAATGACATGAACATTGATTTGTCAGATATCCATTTGGACAATCAGGCTGCTTCGTTCGGACTCTTCATGCGCTCCTATGCCGCCATAGACAACAAAGGGCACTTTGGCCTTTTTGCCGAGTTGGAAGCCTCGTACAAAACTGGCAAATCGCTCTTTTCCTACAACTCGAACGATCAGATCAAAAAGACCCACAGTAACACCCAGCAATTTAAATTTTCCTTCAATCCCGGATGTTCGGTCTTTATTTTTCCCAATGTATGCAGCACGATCTCTTTCGGATTGGGAGGTCTCCAATATACAAAGGTGACTCAAAGCGACGGTGAAGGCAACATTATTGGATCGCGTGAAACCGCCAAAATGTTATTCCGTCTGAATCTGGCCAATATCCGTATCGGTGTCAACTTCTTTTTGTAACAACGCATGAATAGGTTTTGCCACATATTCTTATATGTTTCCGTTCTCATTCTGGTCTCCTGCATCAAGAATGACATTCCCTACCCGGTCGTAACCCTTGACATTCTCGGGGTTCAGGGAGAGGGGTTCACCTGCGAAGCATCTGACATCGATCAGAAAACACGTGTTGTCACATTGCACCTGGAAGAGCAAACCAACATCAAACAGGTCGAGATCAGTAAATTGGAGATCACAGAAGGAGGTTCAAGCTCCATTACTGTTCCCGGAACCTTTGACCTGAGTGCAGACCTGCCGGTTACCCTTTCACTATATCAGGATTATGAATGGACCATACGTGCCGAGCAAGAGATTGAACGCATATTCACCGTTGAGTCGCAAATTGGAGCTGCAACCTTTGATGTCGAGCATCACACCGCCACGGTACATGTTCCCGAAGGGACAGACATGGATAACATCAAAATAACAGCCCTAAAGCTGGGGCCGGCAGATATCACCACCATGACTCCCGCCCCAAGTGAAATCACCTCATTCGAGAACTATCGTACCATCGATATCACCTATCACGGCGAGACTGAACGCTGGTCCCTATATGTGATCCCGACTGAGGTAACCGCACAATTCTCACGGGTAGATGTTTGGACGCGGATTATTTGGTTGTATGGCGAAGGGCGTTCGGGCACAGATTTGGGGTTCCGCTACCGCAAGCAGGGCACTACTGACTGGATCACAGTACCAACAGAAAAGGTAGAGGTGACTGGAGGTGCATTTAAGACCTGCCTATCGGGACTTGAGCCAGAAACCTCTTATGAACTGGTGGCCTACTCTGACACCGATGAATCACCGGTAACTACCGTCACCACAGACATCGAACGTGCTCTACCGAATGGAGGATTCGAAGAGTGGTGCACTGAGAATGATATTGTATATCCGGGAGTGACCCGAGATGAGGCGTTCTGGGGAACCGGTAACACCGGTGCAGCCGTTGTCAAGGAGACGCTAACCGACAAGACGAGCGACAAACGTCCAGGCAGTGATGGTCAATATGCGGCCTTACTGCAATCGAAGCTGGCCGGTCTTGCTGGTATCGGCAAATTGGCTGCCGGCAACCTGTTTGTCGGAGAATATGTAGACACACGAGGCACGAACGGCATTGTCGGTTTCGGTCGCCCATTCACACAACGTCCAACGGCATTACGGGGATGGGTCAAATACAACTGTGGAGCCATTACTGATGTTGGGACAAGTCAACCTACAGGTGTAACCATCAACAAGGGAGACCCTGACAATGGTATCATCTACGTTGCTTTGGGCACTTGGACGCCTGAAGAGTATGGTGTCTGCGAAAAAGAGACAACGGGAGACAAGATGTTAGGCACTGACGAAGTACCTATATGCGTCGATACACGAGATAAGAACACCTTCTTTAATCCGAACAGTCCGGCCGTGATTGCTTATGGTGAATTAGTTTTGGACAAAACGGTAGCCGATTGGCAGCAATTTACCATCAAGCTCAAATACAATGAGACCAATTTGGTACCGACTCATCTTGTGTTGGTGATTTCGGCTTCGCGTTACGGAGATTACTACATTGGCAGCCGGGACAGCAAGATGTGGGTTGATGATTTCGAACTGGTTTACGACGAGGTTACGGAATAGGCTATCAACGGATGTGGTTTATCTCGCAAATCCTGAAGATTAGGGTAAGTATCAACAGTAAACTCTTGCCCTAGTCGACATAGGGCATAGATAAAACACAACATAAATCGCAAGCCACAGACACAGTTCACAAGCCTAAGGGGGAACGAGAAGTAAATGCCAAACTAAACATTAAACGAAAGCCCCATCCACTTTTCTGCATACTAAGAAGAGCTCGGACACGTATCAAACGTTCTCGCATTTTGCAGATACCCCCAGGGGCAAACTGCAGTCTCGATAATACAACAATCTAAAAAGAGCAGGAAAGACAATGACATTTAGTCTTCCCTGCTCTTTTTTTTAAATCCTAACGATAGAGTAACTTCTGGTCAGAGTCTCACATTTTCTGCAATCGCCATTTTGAAACTCATGTATATCTTACTTATAGAACAACCATATAGAACAACCACGCCGCCTTTTCTTTCAATAGTTATTTTAAAGGCTATAACTACCTCTGTTTCCCGACACAAGCCTATGCCACTCACCCCCCCAAATCTCCTAAACGGGATTGACTCGTGACAAGATGCAACTCATTTTGCCTAGGCCCACCCCCAGAGTTCTACAATCAATCCAGGTTGTTCTCTTCCACTCTTTTCTTGCGGAAGATATTGAGACGCTGCAACAATCGGCTGCGTCGATTCGGAATCAACAGCTCAACCAACAACAATGCCAACGCAATGGCAAGCGGGTAATGGTACTGTTCACTGAAATCCTCAAAGATCGATTCAGTTAGGTCTTTGCGTTCCACCTCGTTGATCTGTTTGATGATCTCATCCAACCCCAAACTGCGATTTGATGCCCGAATATATCCCCCACCGGTAGCCATTGCAATTTGCTCCAAGGTTGATTCATCGAGTTTGGAAACCACCATTTTACCATCAGCATCTTTAATAAAATCACCTCCAATCCGAATGGGGGCACCTTCAGGGGTACCGATACCAATCGTATAGATCTTAATTCCCCGTTCAGCTGCCATCTGAGCAGCCGCTACGGCATCATCTTCGTGGTTTTCGCCGTCCGAAATCAAAATAATCACTCGACTTCCCTCACTACCTGCTGAAAAGGAGCTGGCTGCCAGATCAATTGCAGCCCCGAGGGCCGTACCCTGACGTGAAACCATATTGGGCGAAATCTGCTGGGCAAAATTACGTGCCGTTACATAATCCGACGTAATGGGCAGCTGTACATAGGCATCACCTGCAAAAACGATTAATCCGATGCGATCTTCATTGAGTTTTTCGGTCAGTCGATCGATCGCATATTTCGTTCTCTCCAGGCGGCTTGGTTCGAAGTCCTCGGCCAACATACTGTTCGACACATCGACAGCAAGCATGATTTCGATCCCCTGACGTTTCTCCTCACGCAATTTCGAGCCAAACTGAGGACGTGCCAAAGCCAAAATCATAAACAGTATGGCCAACGTCAACAATACAAAACGTAATTTGAGTCGTGCCGGCGAAGCCTCGGGCATCAATTTCGGGAGCAGAGCCCGATCCGCGAAGCGCTCCAAAGCACGGTGACGCGCCTTTACCGCATAAACGAACAGCACTACCATCAACGGTAGTAACAACAATAAATATAGATATTCCGGACTTCCGAATCTGAACATTTTTATTGATTATTAATAGCTGATAATGAAGTTTATAGAAGACACACAACCTCAAAACAGCTGACAATTCACATCCATGTAACGCACATTGACTTTTGGATCAGGCTTACCCTCCTTTCAACATTAGGGCAAGCGTCTCAGCCAGGTCTGTCGCAGGACAAATTCACCGATAAGCAACACCAAAGCCAATATAGCAAACAGCGTAAAACGTTCTTGATAATGGGTAAAATTCTCCACCTCTACACGGCTACGCTCCAACTGATTGATCTCGTCATAAACGTCCTTGAGCCGCCGATTGTCGGTAGCTCTGAAATATTTTCCACCGGTCATTTCGGCAATCTCGGTCAACATCTTTTCATCGATCTCGACCTTCATCGGTTGGAACGTTAAATGTCCCCACATATCGATAGCAGGATAAGGAGCCATTCCCATCGTACCGACACCCACAGTATAGACACGGATCCCATAACTCTGGGCAATTTCGGCGGCAGTCAACGGTGCAATTTGTCCACTGTTATTGACACCATCTGTCAGCAAAATAATCACTTTACTTTTGGCCTGACTTTCGCGCAAGCGGTTCACAGCGGTTGCCAAACCGTTACCAATCGCAGTACCATCATCGATCATTCCGCTCTTCACGCTACCCAGCAGACTGAGCAAGGATCGTTTATCAGTAGTCAGCGGGCATTGTGTAAAGCTCTCACCTGCAAATACGACCAACCCGATCCGGTCGTTGGGGCGGTCCATAATGAAGTTCGAAGCCACCTCTTTAGCGGCACCGAGACGATCCGGTGTAAAGTCGCGGGCCAACATACTACCCGAGACATCGACCGACATAACAATGTCAATACCTTCAGTCGTGCTGTTCGAATTGTGTTCGGCACTTTGAGGGCGGGCCAGAGCTACCGCAATCAGAATAACCGCCAACGAACGCAACACGATCGGCAGATGGCGCAGATAATATTTCATCGAACGGGGAACACGACGCACGCCATCTACCGTCGAGATACGCATTGTCGCTCCACCGCCTTGGCGCAACCGATAGATATAGTAGGCTACCATCGGCACAACCAATACCGATAGCCACAACAATTCTGGATTAACGAATCTTATAATATCCACAATCTTTTTCTTCTTTACTTCGTTCTCCGGCTTTATACATTGGCCGGTTCCCACCACTTTAGTTTACCCGCCTGAATTCCGCATTGGGTTTGAGCTCAAAAAGCAACTGTTCAAGCATAACCAATTCCGGTTCATTACAGACAACCACGTGTCCAATTCCTCTCACCTTCGAGCCCTCTTTGTCCAAAATTGCTCCACAGAATTCAGATCCTCGTCTAATCCCTTCGCTACAATTTCCTCCGTTCAGCCTCTCCAGTTCACTTGATAAAGTAAAGCTCTTCACCAGAAAAGCATCCTCAACAAAAATCTGCACAAAAAACAATTTCGTACTACCAGTTCTTTCCAGAAGGAGCCACAGCCCGTGCTTTACGAGCCTCAACCTTCTTCTTGGTATTGTCTTCATTGCTCTGAACGGCATCCAACATCCGATCGGCCTCCTCCCGACTCATCCGATTGGGTTGAGACTGGCCATCTCCCTGTTCTGGATTCTGTCCCTGAGGATTCTGACCGTTCTGATCCGGATTCTGCTGTCCGTCCTGGTTTTGATTCTGATCGTTGTTCTTATCCTTGTTCTGATCCTGTTGATCATTATTTCCATTGCCCTGATCCTTCTTGGGCGGCTGCTTTTGATTATTCTGATCGTTCGGATTATTCTGGTTTTGATTTTGATTATTGTTCTGGTTGTTCTGATTCTGATTGTTCTGGTTATTCTGGTTGTTGTTCTGATTGTTATTCTGTTTCATCAGCTCCAACACATAGGCCAAATTGTAACGGGCCTCGTCATCGTTAGGATTGCGTCGCAAGGTATTTTTGTAGGCTTCCGCCGCCTCGGGTAACTTCTTCATTTGGAAGTAGGTATTACCCAAATTGTAATACGCATCGGGAGCATGCATCCCAGCCACATCATCCCGCGCAATCTGCTTGAGAATATTGAGAGCCTCTTCGTACCGTTTCTGTTTGTAAAGCACATCTGCAAGATTAAACAGGCCTTCATAGGTGGGATTCATATCCTGCGCTTTACGATATTGAGTTTCAGCCTCCGCATACTGCTCTTTCTCGTAAAGTTTATTTCCGGAACGCAACACACGCCGTTCGGGATAACGTTGTGCCCACGCCGACTCTACTCCCAAGCCGATCAACACCAGGATTCCCCATGCAATTCTCCGTATCATCGCCGTTTTCATGCCTGCTCCTCCTTCTTAGCGTTATCATCCTTCAAATCCTCCGCACTCATATCAACTGACGGCAGGTTTTCCACAACACCTCGATAGGTTGGAGTGTACTCATCTGCAACAGGTGGCATAAATTCCGTTTGCGATCGCTGCTTGATTGAGTTAGCATCGGCAAGTGATGAGATTGGCTCGTAAGATCCGACCGCATTCTGAACCTTTGGGGTTTGCACGGATTGTTCCGCACCTGTTCCCTGCGGACTCACTACCCGCTGAGCCGTAATCGGCTGAGAAGTGCTCTGCGGCATGCCCGACGCTTGCGACACGACAGGCGACTGAGGCATAACGGTGGACTGCATCGCATTCGCTCCGCTCTGCCCACTCTGTCCGTTCCCGTTCTGCCCACTCTGTTGCTCGGCTGGTTGCTCTTTCGTCTCTTCAACAAAATAGTATGCATCCTGGTAAGCATCTTCGTTCTGCTCGGGATCGGGTTCGAGTTTGGCAAACTTGACAAAATCGGCCACTTCAAGCAAACGCTTCAGGCGTGCAGCCGAACGCTCTTCGACAGCCAGCTCTCGAATGCAAGCCAAAATTTCAGCCGAAGTCATCTCCATCGCCTGGAAATGGTAACGACTGACCAGATATTCACGCAGGATTTCGGTCAAACCGGTATAATACTGCTTGGACTTACCACATTGCCAGAGCTTTTGGGTATGCAGTTTTTCAAGCTCCTTGATTGCCGTCACGTGAGGAGGATCGGCCGGTCCCCGCAAGGCAGCCAATAATCCTTTACCCCGTTTAAAGAGCAACAGATAGATGACCAAAGCGATAATCAGGGCTACCACCAACCCAATCAGCATATAACCGCTTACCTCGCCGAAGCGCAACAGAATAGGCATCGGAGGACGAATATCATAAATGGTGTTATTGACCGTATCAACGGGCGGAGCCATAACGATCAGCCGTATAGAATCGACTGACCAGACCGTATCGACAATATTTTTGTCGGCCCACAATGCAGGAAACTTACCCATCCGATAATCGGCGGGCGAGAAGCAGGTGAGCAGGTATTCGCAACTCAGGTGCTCGCGACGTCCCTGACGCACCGTATCGATACGAGATTGCATCAGTATCTCCAGCGAATCGGCCAAACGACCATTTTCAAATTCGGGGAAGCCAATCATCTGCATCACATCTTTGTCCACCTCGATCCGCAATTTGACCCGTTGACCGATCAGAATGGTGTCGGCACTAAGTTTTGCCCGCACGACAGGAGCATCGTTTCGTCCCTTGCGGGTAGTATCGACACTGTTGCGAGCCACAATCGAGTCTATTTGGGCTGCAGCCTCGGCACGCGACGGCAGCGCTCCCTGTGCCCGAGGAGCCATCAACAGTCCCGCCACATAGAAGCCCGCAGCCATCAACAATACAACGGTCCAGCGACACATATATCTCCAAAACATCTTTTGCATCATCTGCGCTTAAAGAGTTTCATCAACGATTTGACATAATCTTCATCCGTAGCAATACGGACATTATCCACACGAGCGCGACTCAGTGCGTGGTCGATCAGTGTATTGGTTTTTGTCCAATGGTCGGCATAGGCCTTTCGGGTCGAGGCTGAAGAGGTATCGACCCACACCTTTTCTCCAGTTTCGGCATCCTGCAACTCCAGGATTCCCACATCGGGGAGACTCTCTTCACGCCGGTCATAAATACGGATACCGACCAAATCATGTTTACCGGAGGCGATCTTCAAAGGGTCTTCAAAACGGACCCGTTCCACACCATCACAATCCATAAAATCGGACAAGACGAAAGCTGTTGAACGTTTTTTGAGCACGTTGGTCAGATAGTGCAACGCTTCGCCCACATCCGTACCGGTTGCTTGGAGGGTAAACTCGATCAGTTCACGGATAATCATCAGAATATGGGCCCGACCCTTCTTGGGCGGAATAAATTTCTCGACCCGGTCACTGAAGAAAATACAGCCCACCTTATCGTTATTTTCGGTAGCCGAAAAGGCCAGCACGGCAGCAATCTCGGTGATCAGATTCTTTTTGAGTTTGGAGGTCGAACCGAACAGGCGCGATCCACTCACATCGACCAGCAGCATCATGGTCAATTCGCGCTCCTCTTCATAGACCTTGACATGTGGAGCACGACTCCGGGCGGTTACATTCCAATCGATGTCACGCACATCGTCACCGATACGATACTCGCGCACCTCACTGAAAGCCATACCCCGTCCTTTGAAGGCACTGTGATACTGCCCCGCAAAGATTTCATTGCTCAGTCCGCGCGTCTTGATCTCGATTTTACGAACCTGCCGAAGTATGTCGTTGCTATTTTCGCTCATGTTGTTTCACTTTGCACGACTTTCGTGCTTTGCATCCTTATTCATGCTATACGCCACAATCCTGACGCTCAACACATCTTACACCAAAGGTTTTTCGGGTATCATACCCACTCTGGAGCTACCGTTGAAAAGCTCAAAATCGGTCCATCGATCTCATCTTCATCGACGGTCTCAATTTCATCACTCATTCGGATACGGTACCGGGAATATGCCAAATATTTTGTAAAGCCTTCCCAATGCATCCTTCGTTTAGCCCTCACACTATGGAAAAGCCGATCTCAAAATCCTCATCATACTGAATGCAGGGCCACCTCGCACTCCTAATCATATCTGATCAGACCCCAACGTTTGCACTACGCTGCCGACCAGATTACACAAGGCTATTGCACAGGCTCTTCCAGTAGCAAGAGATGGCAGCAAGATTAGGGCACCTCGACGTTATTCAGAATCTGAGTGATAATCTCTTCAGTAGTCACATTTTCGGCCTCGGCCTCATAGGTCAATCCGATACGGTGACGCAACACATCGTGACAAACTGCACGCACATCTTCGGGAATTACGTAACCTCTCCGTTTGATGAACGCATAGCTCTTCGCCGCTTTGGCCAACGAAATTGAGGCACGAGGAGAACCACCATAAGCAATCAGCGGTGTCAGCGACTGTAGATTATTGTACTGTGAAGGTTCGCGGGTCGCGAAGATGATGTCCACAATGTATTTCTCGATCTTCTCATCCATGTAAACATCATTCACCACAGTACGGGCCTTGACAATATCCTCAGGTTCGATTACCCGATTGGGTTTCGGGAAGGTTCCCAACAGATTAAGGCGCATAATATCGCGCTCCTCCTGTTTTTTAGGATAGGTGATGCGCGCCTTCAACATGAAACGGTCGACCTGTGCTTCAGGCAGCGGATAGGTACCCTCTTGCTCCAACGGGTTCTGGGTCGCCAATACGAGGAAAGGTTCCGGCAATTTATACGTCTCGTCACCGATGGTCACCTGCCGTTCCTGCATCGCCTCGAGCAGTGCACTCTGCACCTTGGCTGGAGAACGGTTGATCTCATCGGCCAGAATAAAGTTGGCAAAGATCGGGCCTTTGCGTACGGTAAACTCTTCGCGTTTTTGCGAATAGATCATGGTACCGAGCAAATCGGCCGGCAACAGATCGGGGGTAAATTGGATTCGGCTGAATTTGGCATCCACGGCCTGAGCCAGCGTTGTAATGGCTAAGGTTTTGGCCAGACCCGGCACACCTTCGAGCAGGATATGACCGTTTGCGAGCAGACCGATAAGCAGGGTGTCAACCAGATGTTTCTGACCGACAATCACTTTGCTCATCTCCATATTCAGCGTATCGACAAAAACGCTTTCGCGTTCGATACGTTCGTTGAGCTCTTTGATATTGATTACCTCACTCATTATTTATATGCTATTATCGTTTAAATTTCTTTTGTGCATCCACCCCACCGACACCATGTCACAGAGGCTTATCCTTGTAAAGGTAGTTTTTTAACGGCAGAGATGCAAAAATATTATAAAATATCTCAGCTTAGCCACTCCACCACGCTCAAACAGAGATTATATCATCATGGCTATCTGACATTTATTCATTTAAATCATGTGACCACGTAAACCATTATCACAAGAGTTCAATCCTTTTTGAGTGGGAGTAGGCGAAACCCAATCAGAACCTTATAACCTCATAACCGCTACCGGAGATACTATTTGACGACCTTTAAAAGGCGACACGAGCAACAATAGCCACCTGACCTGAATCATCAGCCATACCAACAACCATCAACAATACACCTGTTTTCTTTTTGCTTTTTATGCTCTCTACCCTCTCTTCCTCCTCCTCTTCTTTTTATACCCCTACCCTGCACAACACTCCCCTAAGCACCTACTCCCGAACCTTCAAATCTCATGCAGCCACACACAATAACACGTTGAATCAATACCTGATCTACTCCAGAATCCACACAACCCATTAGCTGCAATCCGATATTTTATGTTCGTTCTGTAAAATCACGGCACAAGACAACAATATTTGACAAAAAGTTTTTGACGGTTGCGCGGGTGCGGTGGTTTGAGTACCTTTGCGGCCGTGGAGGAGACCCAATTTTCCCTCCCGAATGACAAGATGTCGGACTATATCCAAACCCTCAATCCCACCCAACACGACGCAGTGGTCAACTACCAGGGTGCTTCGTTGATTATTGCCGGCGCCGGTTCCGGTAAGACCCGTGTATTGACCTGTCGCATTGCCTATATGCTCTCTCAGGGCATTCCGGCCAGTTCGATTCTCGCACTCACCTTTACCAACAAGGCAGCACGTGAGATGCGTGAACGTATCGACACGCTGGTACCTGGCGGGATGAGTCGTCGGTTGTGGATGAGTACCTTTCACTCGATCTTTGCACGCATTCTGCGTGCCGAAGCCGACAAGTTGGGTTATCCGTCATCGTTCACGATCTATGATGCCTCCGATGCCAAGAATCTCGTCAAACTGGCGATCAAGGAGCTGAACCTTTCTGACGAAACCTATAAGCCCAACAACATTGCGGCCCGCATCTCGAAAGCAAAGAACAATTTGGTTACCCCACAGGCTTACGAGGCGAACAGCTCTTTACAGGCCGAAGATCGGGAGTTGCGAATCCCACAGTTCCTGGACATTTACAAGCTCTATATGCGCAAATGCCGCGAAAACGGAGCGATGGATTTTGACGACCTGCTGCTCAATACCAATATCCTGATGCGTGACCGACCCGATGTGCTGGCCAAATATCAGGAGCAGTTCCGTTACATTCTGGTGGACGAGTATCAGGACACCAACTTTGCCCAATATGTCATCATCCGCCAGTTGGGAGCACGTCACGGCAATGTCTGTGTGGTGGGAGACGATGCGCAGAGCATCTATTCGTTCCGGGGGGCGAAGATCGAGAATATCTTGCGCTTCCAGCAGGATTTTCCGGGAGCCAAGCTTTTCAAGCTGGAACAAAACTACCGTTCGACCCAGACGATTGTCAATGCGGCCAACTGCGTGATCGAGAAAAATCAACGTCAGATCCGCAAAAAGTCCTTCTCTGCCGCAGAGAAGGGAGAAAAAATCCGGGTCATGAAAGCATACACCGACAAAGAGGAGTCCTCTTTGTTGGCATCAGATATCTATACGACAGTCCGGACACACGGCGCCCAATTCAGCGACATCGCCATTTTGTATCGGACGAATGCCCAATCCCGCGCTTTGGAGGAGGCTCTCCGAACCCGCAACATTCCCTACAAGATCTATGGCGGCATGTCTTTTTACCAACGCAAGGAGGTAAAAGATCTGTTGGCTTATGTACGGTTGGTGGTCAATCCGCGTGATGACGAGGCGCTGCGCCGCATTATCAACACTCCGGCCCGAGGAATCGGAGAGGTGACAATCAGCAAGATTGCAGCAGCCGCTACCGCCCATAACCTGAGCATGTGGGAGGCTGTAAGCACCTTAGGGGTATCGGGAATCGGCCTATCGGGGGCGGCAGCCAACAAAGTCGCCCAATTCGCTAAAATGATCGGTGAGTTATCCGAGATGCGGGCCACGACCGAAGCCTACACGTTGGGTTTGGAGATTGCCACCCGTTCGGGACTGATCGGCACCTACAAGATGCAACAGACCCCGGAATCAATCAGCGCACTGGAAAACATCGAAGAGTTACTCAACTCCATCCGCAGTTATGTCGAAGATCAGGAGCGGGCAGTAGCTGAAAATACAGCTTCGGATGAGGCACCTGCGCCGGGCATGATCCAAATTGACGAATGGCTACAGAACGTTTCGCTGCTGACCGACATGGATAACGAAAAGCCCGAAGAGTTCAACAAAGTAACTTTGATGACGGTTCACTCAGCCAAAGGATTGGAGTTCGAGTATGTCTATATTGCAGGATTGGAGGAGAATCTGTTCCCAAGTCTGATGAGTCTCGGCTCTCCGGAGGGGCTGGAAGAGGAGCGACGGCTCTTTTACGTGGCACTCACCCGAGCCAAACGGGCAGCTGTACTCTCTTTTGCCGAGTCACGTTTCAAATGGGGAGAGATGAGCTTTAGCCGCCCGAGCCGTTTTTTGGGAGAGATCGATCCGTGCTATCTCGATGTACAATTCGATCTCGACTGTGATCCCGAAGAGGATGAAGATTCGACTTCGGCCTATGGGCGTGCTGCCGGAGGTTATGGCCGTGGAGCACACACATACGGAACAAGTCGAACCGGATATGATTCCACTCGCAGCAGTTACGGCGATCGTTCCCAATATGGAGGCTATACTGCTGGCTCCGGACGAAGCAGTTATGGCAGTTCTCGCAACGGAAGTTACCAAACCAACGGAACAGCTGCTCCTCGCACCTATTACCCCTCACGTGAGCAAGCCCCTCAACGGGTAGAACCGCTCAAACCGGGAGGACGTCTCCGCAGCATCGACGCCCGTCCTGGTGGTCCGCTGACCAACCGTCCGACAGCGACAGGTTATGCCGGACATATGGGAATATCATCAACGCCCCAGGGCATGGGACAACCACGTACTGCGACCTCTTTCCCGGGTGGCACAGCCGGTAACGGAATGGGGAACGCAGCAGGCAGCAACATGCCTTTTTCCTCAGGAGCCGCCACTTCCCCTGCTGCTTCCACCTCATCGAATGGAGGAGCTTTGGCAGTAGGCACTCGCGTGGTCCATGCAAAATTCGGACAAGGAACCATTGTTGCCATTGAGGAGTGGAGCAACGACACCAAATTGACTGTTGATTTTGGGCCAGTCGGACGCAAAGTGCTTTTACAGAAATTTGCCCGGTTACAAATTTTATAGATAACACCAGCCGAAGGCCTAAAGCCCTTGAATCAAACGCTTGCGCCCGAGCCGATAAATAAACAAACTGACAAAAAAATAACTATACACTAGCTCAACCAACATCTTCCAATAATGTTAATCCACAGACCATAACAATTGCGTCCCTATTGAGAAAGCCCAAGTGCCTGTTATAAAACATCCGCAAAGTTGATTTTCAGAGGAAGTAGCTTCGTAACATCGAATTGGGTTCTGCGACCAAAATCAGGCAACAAACGGCGAACATCATCAGATTTGAGAAGAGCGAGTGCAAACAATGACCAACCGTTTCAACGAAATCATATAACCACCCAGAGTTGACGTTTAACCAAGTAAGATAAATAAATCGACAACTACCAACTGCTAACCTCGAAACATCGAACCGACTGCCATACTGTTTATCAAACTCACACCTTATGCAAGGAATTGTTTGGATTCTATTTTTCTACCTGTTGGGCTGTGTAGTCGCAGCTCTGACCGGTAATTTCATTCCCGGAAGCGTTGTAGGCATGTTGTTGCTGTTCGGCGCACTCTCTTTAGGATGGATTCGCCCGTGGCGGATGAAACGGGCTGCAGGCTTTTTGCTCGACAACATGATGCTCTTTTTTATCCCGGTAGGAGTTGGATTGATCGCCTCATATTCGTTGGTGAGCAAATACCTGACTGCCATTTTGGTTGCATCTATAGTCAGTACGGTATTGGTGATTATCGTGGTCGGCATCGTGGAGCAAAAGCTCGAAGCAAAAAAAGGGAGCGAAAACGACGACGATCAACCAGACAATGGAGTTGAGACTTTGCCCACAGACAATCCCATTGACAATAAGCCCACAACCGGAGAGGAGCAAACCATTGCCCCCAAAGCTACTGCGGCTAATACGGATACCATGAGCAGCACGACAGAAAACGAGACACCAATCAACAAAACAACTGACATTTCTGCCCATACAATATCCGACCTTCCTTGCGAGTCAAATACAAATCCGGAAGAGCCCGCCTCTTCATCGTTCCATTCCACAAAATCCGATAGTCATGAATGAGATTCTCTCCTCACAGACCTTTTTGCTCACATTGACCCTTTCGGTCTATCTCGGTTCAATGTGGTTATACAAAAAAGTTCGATTCGCCCTGTTTCATCCGCTACTGGTTTCGATGGCGATTCTGATTTTGTTTCTGAAACTTTCGGGCATTCCCTATGATCTGTTTATGCAGCGGATCGAGATTATCGATTTCATGCTCGGACTTTCGGTTGTTGCCTTAGGCTACCTGCTTCACGAACAGATTTCTCAGATTAAAGGCAATGTGATTGCTATTGTAACCGCCATTCTGGTTGGCAGTGCAGTCGGAATTGTCAGCGTAGCCTTGATTGCGAAGGCGATGGGCGCAGAACAGGCTGTTGTCGCTTCACTCGAACCGAAATCGGTCACCACTGCCATTGCGCTGAACGTTTCAGCCCAATCGGGTGCTTTTAGAAAAGGATAGCAGCCATCCTGAATC